>Ga0222719_10004093_pt1 | contig 12834 bp, 6 predicted proteins | sample C33_34DmetaG_FD_165039 | JGI IMG/M metagenome (GOLD analysis project Ga0222719, IMG submission 165039) | Estuarine water microbial communities from San Francisco Bay, California, United States - C33_34D | ecosystem: Environmental > Aquatic > Marine > Unclassified | place: USA: California...
TTGAGCTCGTCTTCGTCGTTGTCTTGGTCATCAGCAGTTGCATCTGTGGTTTGAAACCGCTTACCACTCGCCGCGAGCTCCTGACACACGCGCAACAACGCGTCACGACCAATGGGAATACACGACGCGCGATGCATGCGTTCCACCGCGTGGTCGCGCTCTTCGTGTTCTCGATTCTTCTTGTCCCAAAATCGTTCATCCGCGGGCGCTTCATCTCTCGAAGAAAACCCAACGACTGCGTCAATGCCAGGTAGCGTCGCCATAAAATGCGACGCCCACTGCTCCACTGCCGCCATCGGAACGGCGTCTATTTTATTCAGCACGACAACCAGCGGCTTTCGTAATCGACGCGTGACGTGCGCGTACAACGCCGGCGGCAAGTGCAACATTGGATTCCTCGCATCTACAACCACCACAGCCACGTCCGCGCGCTCGAGCACACGCCACAACTGTCGCCACACTTCAATATTCTGCTCGAACGCTGGTGCATACCCTCCAGCCTCGATCATCGCCTCTTTCGCGCGACGCAACCACGCGACAAACGCCTTGCGTTCTCTCGCGTGCAACTTTCCGCGCTTCAATTCATAATCCCATTTCGGTCTCGCCGGCATCATCGTCAGCGCCCCGTCGTCATCTCTAAAATCACTCGGCACTCGTTCGACGTACCCGAGCGGAACCGACATCAACGGTCGCCGTCCATCGCGCACTCGACGTTCGACGTCGTACGTCGCCTCTTGCGCGAGCACCGTCGTGACGCCCTTCCTATGCGCACCCGCGCTGCCAATCCCGCGTCGCTTGACGTTGGACAGTCGCTTGGTGGATTTCAATCCCAGGCTCTCGACGGTGAACACGGTGGTGGCCATGCCGCGCTGGGCGTCGACGCGCCCGTCGGTTTCGGAGTGGTGCTCGGCGGCGGCGCGGATGCCGCTGAGCATGTCGCCGTCTTCGCGCTTTTTCGCGCCCGCGCGCATGCGCGCGTCGTGGGCGGACTTTTTACCCTTTGGGGGCATGCCGTTTGTGCTATGTCTATGGGCGCGCCGCGCGCGAGCGGGTGTGAGGATGACGCCGTGCGCGGGTGAGCTATGAGCTATGAGGTGGGCGCCGTCGAGCGCGCGAACGCGGTGGTTACATGGTACATACACATTTACATCTGTGTTGAACCCGCGCGACGATGCGCGAGCGTGCTAAATATATGTAGTATCAACGCGTTCTCCTCGACGCGAGATTGACTTACGCAAACAGCTGGGATGACCCAGAACGCTTGAGCGCTGATTTACTCGGCGTGCGCATCATCGATCCTAGTCTACTCGGTGAACGAAGCATGCGGTTGTCTAGCTTGCTCAGCAATTCAACGCCATCTTTTCGTGTTCGTACGCTGTTGATGTCCTCGATCTCTAACGTTAACGAATCCATGAGCACTTCTCTCGCTTCGTCAAAGCGTTTGACTTCGTACAACAACTTGGCGAGCTCGACTTTGTGAATCAAACGCTTGGGGTTGATTTCAATCGCTTGTCTGAAGTACGTTTCAGCGTTTTCGATCGTCGCAGGCTCTATGGCGCCGTAAATAGCCTTGATTAAATAACGCGTAAACCCACTGATGTTGGACATTGTGTGTTCCAATCGCGCCAAGACGTGCAACGCGTAGTCATTCTTTGGATCCATTTCTAGCGCTTTACGCAAATTGTCTTTAATGACGTGCGTGAGCTCAACCTTTTGGCGCGCCTCGCTGAACATGCTCAACCTCGCGTTGGCTACGGCGAGGGCGATGTAGGCCTGCGTGTCTTGCGGCGCGTGCTTGAGCGCGCGTTCGGCTAAATCGCTCGCTTCCTTTGCGAATTTACGCGCCAACGGTTTGTTGTGGAAAATTTCGTGGTCAAACACACGATCGCTCAACTCTTTACTGAGAGACACCATGATGACTGGATCTTCAGGACGAAGTTCAAGCGCCTTCTCAAACGCCAACTGTGACTTTTCTGAATCACACGCCTTGTCGTGCGCTCGTCCTTCGGCGATGAGCGCCTCGACGAGCTTTCTACGTTCCTCTGTCTCACCCATCGCCGCGGCGCTCTCGGTTCGCTGCAACTTCTCCCTCTGCGTACGAACGACGTTCTCTACATTTTCCCAAACTTTCAACGCATTCCATCGTAGCTTCGGAAACTTAAATTCCTCCTTTGGCTTTTGTTCATCTGCTTCAAACATCGCAAACACCCACGGAGGCACCACGCGAAGTCGACGCCCGACGACGAGCGGAATCAAAAACATTTGTCTTGGAATCTCAAACGTACTCAACGTCAGACTCAACATGAACGAAACAACCTTAAACATCTTAAAGCTCTCAAACGCTATGCGCGAGCTCACAAACCCGCGTACGGCGCGCGCGATGTGCTGCGCGCGCCTCGCCGCTAACCGAGCCACGCGCTCCAACGGTTGCCGCCGCGGCTGCTCCATACTCAACCGCCGCCTCACTCGTCCCCGGGGCTTCGCTGGCGTCTCATCTCGGTCGCTAAATAAAGACGCATCGTCCTCATCCGTCTCATCCGTCCACTTGGGTTCGCGCACCAGCGAGTTCGTCGACGAACCTTCCCGAGGCGGCGAGCCTAAACGCTTCAAATACGGCGTCTGCGTCGTCGTCGTCCACTTCCCAAAGAACCCACTCAAGTCCTCCGCAAACGTTGCATACATCGGTAACGTATCTATTCATGTCCCACACGTGCGAACGCGCACGCCACGTATCGGTCAGTCTACATTCCAGAGCGCGCGCGCGCCATTCAACTTTTAAGATTCAATCCCCCGCTCGAGCTCCCCCGGCCCACCGGCGCCGCACCCATCGCACGCGCGCGCGGCGCGAGGCGCACGCGCGCACGCATCCCTCACGCCCGCGCCCCCGCGCGCACCGCGCCCGTTCCTCCACTACCCGCGCCGTGCGTCGTCGAAACCCAATTCGCGTGTGTACTTTTTCATTAACGGCGCATAATTTCCCGCGCGCGCATAATCGTCGTCGCGTCGTCGCGAACGCGTCTCGAGCGACGTCGCACATCGACGCAACGCACGCACCTGCAACGTATGCGCTGTCTGTATCGCTCCGCCGCGACGTGGAGGCGACGGCGGAGGTTGTAGCCATGACGTGGGCGGCGCGCAGTGAGGCGCTGAGGTGTTGGTTTTGTGTTGCACGCGACGCTCGGCTACGTCGCGTCTGGTTCAGCTAGGGATACGAATTCGAGGTGCACGCCCAATGCATCGACATTGGGCGTAGTATCAGGGTCTAGGTGAGCGCCCAGTGCGGGTTGCGTCGCGTGCGATGAAGGTTTCGGCGGTTTTTGAGCGGCGTTCGGGACGTCGAGGCGACGCGCGAGCGCGGCTTTGGCGCGCTCGAGCGCGGCTAATACGACTGGGAACATCGGCCGGTCGTCGCGGTTAAGCGCCGCGCACTGGTGGAAGAGCTTGATGATGAGCTCTGTGATGGGATGCGTGGCGTTCGGGACGTCGTCGGGGAGCTCGAGCGCGCGCCCGGAGTATCCGACGACGGCGACGACTTGCATCGGATGCAATTCTGCCCACGGCGTGCGCGCGGTGATGAGCTCCCACAACACCACGCCGAATGAATACGTATCTGCGCGTTCGTCGTAGTTTTCCGCACGGAGCATTTCGGGGGCCATCCACTCGGGGGTGCCATGGAATTCGCTCTTGGCGCTGACTTGCGTGGATTGTCGCATGCGCGCCAACCCGAAATCCGCGATTTTCACCCGCCACTTATCGTCGACGAGAATGTTTGGGCTCTTCAAATCCAAATGTAATATCGGCGGCGAGCGCGAGTGCAAGTAGGACATCCCTCGCGCCACCGCCGTGGCCACGGCATAATTCCTCGCCGGCTCTAGCGCTTGCCCAGTCTTTAATATCGTGTGTAAACTTCCCCGTCGCATAAACTCGGTGCAAATTAACGGCGGATCGGCGCAGTACCCCATGAATAATAACAAGTTTGGATGCCTCAACTTGGCGAGCACCTCAACCTCTTGTTCTAATTTCGCTTGCACCTCCTTGGTACGTTCTAAAAGCTGCTTCACGGCCACAACGGTGCCTTGCCATGTGCCTTTAAACACCTCAGCAAACCCACCGACCGCGATGCGTTCGTGTAAACGCACGTCTTCGGGGGAAATCGTAAATGCGTTTCGCATGACTTGATTTTCACGCTTATCAGCGTCGCCATCGTCATCGTCGTACCACCCAATCGCGGGCGATGACGGTCTATTATTACTTTGTACAATACGCGACTCCTCACCGTCATCGTCGTCGCGCCAGCTATCATTTGGAGTCATCACCGAATACCGACCGCCGCGGCCAGGGACAAACTCGCCGACGTCGATTTCTGAAATTTGAACCCCAGACGTTGACGTCGACGTCGACGTCGCGTTCCACGCTCCACCATCGGATGATTCACCAGCATGACGACGGTCATCGGAATCAGGTAACGCTAAAACTTCCCGCGCCGCGCCGCCTCCGCCTCCACCTCCGCCCGGTCCCGCGAGCGCGTGGCTAAAGTGCGCTCGAAACGATGTCGTCATCGTCACGTCCAGCGTCTTATCATCAATCCGCGTCACCTGCATCAGAGGCCCTTCAACGGCACTCACGCGTTCGGGTTTCACCGGCATGCGCGCTAAAATAGGTCTGATGAGCGTCTCAAACTCGGCGCTCGCGCCGCCGACGCCTCGTCGGTCGACGCCGAGCGCCGCGGACCTTCGACGACTCGACGCGGATGACGCCGCCGACGGAGACGTCCGCGAGGACGAGGGCGATGACATATCATCTGTGGCGTGGTAGTGCGCGCGCGCGATGCCCCAGAGCTTCGTCCCGGAGCGCCGCGGGGTGTCTTTATCGTCATCGACCGCGTCATCGTGACGACGCATCATGTTGACTGATATGCGCGCGCGCGTGCGTCGTCGTCGTCGTCGACGGCGGCAACAGTGGACGGGTTGTATATATATGCGCGCGCTTGTTGCGCGCGAGCGTCGCGGCGCGTGTGACGTGTGTGCGCGCGGCGCAGCGCGATTAGGAGGCGAGGCGCGCACTGACACCAACGCGAGGCGCGACGTGTGGTTTTACTGATATGATATCGCCATTGATTATATTAAAGTACAGTACAGTCTGTTGTGTGATGGTTATATATTAGCTTACCGGGCATTTTTCGTCAACCACGCACTGAGCTTGGTGAACTCGCCGCGGAAGTCAATCGCCTCGTGCGCACTTAAAATGCCGACCAAGAGTTTGGGCATGTCGACGCGCAACATGACGTCTTGTACGGAGGTGTTATTCAACGCCAATGCGAGAGCGCAGCCACATGTGACGCGTGCGAGCTCGATGTTCGTGCGCGCAGGCTCGCATGTGTCGACGATGTGACGAATCAATCCATCAGCCAGGAGCGCGCCTTGCATTTCGGCGCCGTACTTGGACATGCGAATGAGTTGCCAAATGGTGCCGAGACCCATGCCTTGCACGCTGTGGTTGTGCGGCACGGTTTTAAGCACAGCTAAGATGCATCTCGCGTGCACGGGGTCGGCAATTTGCTCGCGCAACGTTTTGTCTTGCGTGACATACTTGTTTGACACCATGGCGTGGAGAAATTCCATCGCTTCGTACGGGCAGCCGTCTTCGTCGGCGGCGCCGCACGACCACTCGAGAATGTCAATCATAGCGTTTGACATCGCTTCGCAACGCATAAGCACGCAAACGGTGGTTAAAGAACCATTTGCGAGATTCTGTAAGGCTTCCCAGCATCGACGACGGGTATCGATCGACGGATGCTTCCTCGTGATCTTGACCAACGCGAGGACGGAATTTCTCCGAGCTCTGTACTTCCGCAGGCTTGAAAACTGTTCTAACACTTCCTTGGGTATTTCTCCGCCAGTGCCTACGCTGGACGCCACGGCAGTAACAACATCACCCTTGTCGATATGTGTCGCGTACTCAGACACGTCCAGCGCCTTGGCAGCGGTGAAGACCTCCTCGTTGTGCTTGATGAAAAACGTCACCAATTTTTCGGCGTACTCTTTCATGTCCATCATCGCCGACTTGTTCTTGATCAACGCGTTCACTGTGTTAAGATTCGCGCGCTCAAAGGTTTGAACCTTTTCATGCGCGCGCTCTGCTTCGTCATTCGCGACGCTGGCCTGACGCGCCGCCTCTTCACGCGCTCGAATCGCTTCTTTCTCCAGGAGCTCGATGCGCTCCTTGGCTTTTTTGTGCTCAGTCTGCACGCGCACAATTTCCTTCTCTGCACCTTGTCGAATGAGGCTTGAATCCGTCTTAACGCGCTCTAAATCGCGCTCGGCGTTGTGGCGAGCTTGCTCGGCTGCTTTTCGTGCATTTTCCGCGTCCAAAAGAGCCTTTTCTGCAGCGAGTCGCGCGGCGGCATCCTTGGATACCGCCGCGCGCGTCTTTTCGGTTTCTGCCTTAGTTCGCTCGAGATCAGCGCGCACTTTTTCAGCCTCCTCGATTGCGCGCTTTTTCTCTTCCTCTGCTTCTTTGCGTGCCTGATCGGCTAAGTTCAATGCCTGCTTCTTTTCTTCTTCGGATGCCATGGTTCTCCGTACTTGGGTCTTCAGACTAGCAATTTCAGTCTCGAGCTCCTCGGCGCGCAACTTGGCATCCTCCGCCTCTTCGCGAGCCTTCATGACTTCTTCAGCAGTTGGAACGTGTCCATCTGATACCAAGGCCAAAATCAATGGCACTACCATTTGCGCCCGGACGTGTGCGCGTCGGAGTAACCATATCACGTAATGCTTCACCGTACCGGGAACCTCGTCAGAGCGCTTCAAGAGCTCGATGATTTTCTTCACGGCGGACTCAACACGCTCTTTGAATGTTTGCCCTTCAGCGGCCACATCAGCTGGTGCATTGGTGTTTGTTTTGTCAGATTTGTCATATACGTCTTCATTGCTGACGAACGGGACGTTCTGCTTGACAGCCGCTGCGACGCTGTCTTGCGCCTTTTTGTCGACGACTCCTAAAACGACAAATCCGAGCGTCAAGATGCCAATCAACTTGAGCATCGCACCCGAAAATACCGTTGAAAATGCAAACAAAGCAGTGCGCAACACCGTCTTAATCACGAATAGAACGGTTTGGACGATAATACTCACGATGCGCAAGAAGAGCACGAGCACAAATTTGAAAAGGTTGATGATTCGGCGAACAAACGACACCTTCTTTTTGGGCGGCGCATTCTTGCTCGCACGAGCCTTGCCAGCGCCCGCAGCTTTGAGATGGCTGGGCGCATTGGAATCATTCGAGCACATACCGCTCGATGTGATGGATGATGAATCACAGCAGTTGCCGAGTATATCTTCGCGCTTGCCGCTGAAACATTTACCGTCGCAACCCAGTCCAATGTTCATGCCGCCGCACATTCCGCACTTATCAACGACAGCTTTACCACCGCAAATACCGTTGCAATCAGTGGAACGACCGCTATTGCACGTGCCGTCACATCCGACGACACCAGTACCAAAGCAGCGCGCGTATTCGCGTCTCCCGCAGTGATTCACACGAGTTTTGAAGCCTTGTCCGCATTCGACGCTGCACGCTGTCCACTCACCCCAAGCGCTCGCTCTGCAACGTTCACCAAACGTGCGTTTAACGATAGGTGCGACAGGGTCGGGCACGTTGTCATAGTATTCCGGATAGGCGGCGAAGACATACGCCGGTCGCACGAACGTTTCGTACACTCCCATCGGCCACTTGAATGGATTCAGCACCACATGCAACGGGTAACGGATTTTCGACAACACGCGTTCGTGCATCACCGCCGCGAGATTTTGCTCGAGAGAAAACGTCATGTCTTCAAATTTTTCCATCGTTCCTGTGACAAAAGTTATGTACAACGGCTCGAGTCCATCCATGATGAATTCATACAGCGGGAGTAATCCGTAATCAATTGCCGGCGAACTCGTAAAGCCAACCAACCAAACCACGTTCTGCACCGACGATCCCGCAGTAGACGCGACTGCAGTCACGACCTCAACAACAATGCCCAATCCCACGCGCTCGAGAATACCCACGCTGAGATTAATCACGCCTCCCGCGACCGTCAGCGCGCCTCGCGCCGTCCCCGCGGCGACTCGAACCGCGCCGTTAAACGACCCACGAATCGCCACACGCGTCGTATGCTTCAACATCGACGCCTGCATCTGCGCCTGCATCATCTTCGCCTGCGTTTTCCCGCGAAACGTACTCGCATTCGATCGCGCCACGACCGACGGGTCCACGCCGCCCGCCAACATCATGCCTTCTGGACTCAAATCCAACGCCGCGCTCGGCCGAAACGCGCTCGCGATCGCGTTATACCCCAACACCACCACGATCAACAGCGCATACGCCTGCACCATGCTCCACAACGCGCGCATCGTTGTCTGACGACGCCCCGACGCGCGATTCCCACCGCCGCGCGCATCATCATGCGCGCCGACGATCGCCCCGCGCGACGCGTCCTCATCCCCTGCGGACGCCACGGGCGCGAACACCGACGTCGTCGCCAACGCGGTAGACATGATCGTCGATCGTCGATCGTCCCTCGCGCGTCGCTCGTCGCTCGTCGCGCGCGCGAATGCCGAACGCCGTCGTTCGGGTGTTCGGTAACACTAAAACGCGGGTGGGCATCGTTCCTGGTTGTGATTGGTCGTTTTCATCGAAATGAGGGGCTACAACGTTGGGCTACACCTTTGCGCTCCTGGGCTACTGGGCTACTGGGCTACTGGGCTCCGCGCCGACGCCGACGCGATCGTGGTCTCGACTGCGGCGCGGGGATTGGCGCCGCGCATCGCTACGCGTCGTCGTCGTCGACGTCGTCGGCGGCGTCGGCGGCGGCGCGGGTGCCGGCGAGGGCGCCGCGCGGGTCGGCGGTGAGCACTAAGCGCGCGGTGTTGGCGCACGCGACGGCGACGATGGCGGCACCGAGGGCGAGCACGGGTTTGGGGACGGTGTAGAAGAGTTCTGGGTTCATGATTCGGAAGAGGAGGGTGCTTTCGGGCGGCCGCGGAGGCGTGGGTTGGGCCATGGCCCGCTGACGTCGGACGCGACGCGCGCGCGGCGGCGAGTGAGGCGACTTCTAACGCGTGTGGTTTTAAATTAAAAGTACGCTGCTGTGTGCGCGCGCTGCGCACGTGGAGCTATATGTTTTCCTGGTTACTTTTTGCTCTTGAAACTGACGGATCGTAAGCGCTCAAAAAATCCATGCTTGCCCGGATCCTCTTGCGGAACTTGGATATTTCTAAGGAGCGCTATTATTTGTTCAAATCCGGGGCGGGCGTTCATGTCGGCGAGCCAGCAGTATTGCATGACTTGCGCGATGACTGAGTTACAGCCAGGGGAAATCGTAGGACGTAAGCCGCGTTGTACGACGCCGACGGCGGCTTGAAGCGGAGTGTATCCCGGGTACGGGACTTCGCCGCCGCTCACGAGTTCCCAAACCATGATGCCGTACGAGTACACATCACATTTTTCATTGTAAAACTGGTGGGCGATGACTTCAGGAGCCATCCAACGATACGTTCCAGTCTCAGCGGTCATCGTCACTCCGTCACCCGCTTGAACGCGGGCGACACCAAAGTCGGCAATCTTCACGACATTGTTGTCGTCCAACAACATGTTCGCGGTCTTGATGTCCCGATGGACGATGTTAATCTTATGCAGATAGTCCAAACCGAGCGCCACACCTAATGAGTATCGCACGACGTCGGCAACCTTCAGCGGTGCATGTTCTTGCACGTATTGCAGTAAATTCCCGCCGCGCATGAATTCGGTAACTAAACACAACGTCTTGCTCTTCGTCAACGCCCCTATGAGTTGAAGAATGTTCTTGTGGTGCACTCTTCGTAGAATGTTCAATTCCTGAGCAAACTCGCGCAACGTGTCCGACACCGGACCATCCGAAACGTTACTCTTCAACACTTTGATAGCGACTTCCTGTCCACAGTAACTTCCTCGATACAACAATCCGAACGCACCGCTCGCAATTTTTTCGTTGAACACCAACTGCTTCTCCGTGAGCTCCCACTCGCCGCCATCTATTGCGATGACATCTAAGTTGGAGCCACCCGCGTGATTCGACATGCGGCCTTCTGAAGTCGCTGTAGCGTTATCACCGCTAGATTTTGGCGCATCGTCGAAATCAGCTGCATCGAGTGACGCTTGAATACTCTTCGTGAGCGTCGCCGCGTCGTTTGGCTTCCACCCCGTAACGATGAAGATATCGAGCGCAAAACCATCGTCGGTGCAAAAGACGTGCGCCTCAGCTATGTTCAATCCAACCTCAAACAGTGCCGCAGATACGCGAGAAAGCAAACGTGGTTTATTCCCGGCGCTCACCGAAACCTCGTACGTGCCCTTCGCCGTCGACGACGCCGCCCCGCCGCCGCTCCCGTCGCCCATCGTGCTCAGCGTCACACTCGACCCAAACGTCGGACCTCGCAACGCATTCCTATCTCCCGAACGCATAATCATCATCCCATTCGGATCCATGGCTTCACCATCGTCATCCATCGCATCCACACCGTCTCCTCCACCCCTACTCACGTCGACCTCGCGCGCGTGACACCAAACCCCCGAACGCGTCGTCCCATCCTTCGTGTCCCTCTCTGCCCTCGAAAGAATCTCCGCGTGCACTAGTATATCATCTAAATGACTCACATCCATCCCATATTGTCTCGGCAATCGCATCAAATGACGCTCAATCACGCCGCGCACGCCCGCATCGCCGCCTCGAGCGACGTATTCTTGGATCTGCGGCTCAAATTCTTGCAACGCCTGACGCGCCACGGTCTCCTTTGACGCGCGCTGACGCGACGTCATCGCCCCTCAACGCACCGAGCGCGTGTAACCAATCGCCCTGGACGCGCCCGAGCGCGCACCCGCGCGTCGCGCACTCTCCTGCGCGCGCACGCCGCGCGAACACGCGCCGCGAACGCGTGCCACGTGGACCGCGGCTAAACGACTCTCTGCGCCTCTTCCGCGCGCGCTCGCGCGGCGTGGGAACGCACCAACCACCCCAGGCGCGCGCGTGAAGACGGCGCGTGAAACGTGCGTGACGCTGCGCGCGCGCTCGGCGCGTCACCGTCGTCGCGCACAGTGGCGTCGCGCGCGGTGTCGTCGCCGCGAGACGGCGACGACGACGACGACGACGGGTATCGAGATAAAACGCGCACATCGGCCGTATACGTATGATCATACGATCCGAGTGTCCGAGAACTGGATGTATCATACATATTCCGCACATCGTCACCCACATGCACGTGTCTCGATGTCCACTACGATACAGACATGGCGTATACTGTATGCTCATAGGATGTTCGAATGTTCCACACTCGTGGCCGATTGTCGAAATTCGCGAAATCGTCGTCGTCGTGACGACACTGTGCGCACGCCGCGCGCGACAAGGGTTCACTCGCGCGACGTATCGCATCGCATACCTTTCGCGCACGTCTCCTTACTTGCGCGAGCAGCGACGACGCACGACGCACGACGCACGCGACGCACGCGCGCGACGAATCGACGATCGCGCCAGTCGGTGTTCGGTGTGATTTTCAATTTCGCGTTGGTGTTACGCCCGGGTTCGGCTCGCGCGAGTGATCGTACGGGCGTGAAACCGTAGATCGGTGCGATCGAACGCGCGATGTCGTCGCCGACGCGACCGATGGGTCGAGATGAGTGGACATCCGCGCGCGGGAGCGCGGAGGATACGTTGTCTTCGATGCGCAAGGACAAGTTTGAGTGGTTGGCGAGTACGTGACATGGATTGAGGCGTCGAACGCGTCGTGTGTCGCATGTGGTTGCGCGTAGGTTTATGAGTATGGAGAGTAAATGACTGACGGCGTGTGTGTGTGTGTGTTTGTATGATATTAGAGTGTCGATTCGGTGGCGAGGGTTGCGACATGCCGTCGATCGAAGGCGGTGAGGCGGGCGCGGGGAAATCAAACGCGTCGCCGGTGAAGTTTGTGCAAGGTTTTTTACTCGGGGTTGAAGGGCGGACAGGAGAAGCATCTGTCGTGGATCGTCGAAAGGAGGAACCGCGGCCTAAAGCGCCAAAGCCAAAGCCAGCACCTCCTCCTCCTCCTCCTCCGCCGCCGCCACCACCTCCACCGCCCAAGGAAAAGGAAAAAACAGTCGGCAAGGATGACGAGGGCGATGCATTTAGTCGATTATTTGCGTCGTTTAGTCCGAGTCAAGTGGCGGATGTAGTGGAAGAATCGGTCACGAACGGTGGAAGTCCTTTGATCAAACGCATCGACAATCCCATGGGCTTGAGCTTCCGTATCGAGCCCCTGGCGCTGCTCGAACAATTTCGCGTTGACATTCCAACTGGCGACCCGAATGACATTGCTGCAGAATGGCGCCGCCGCGCTCTCACCGCGGAAAAAGCACTCGCTAATGAAAAACGCGATTGCACTGACTGTAACTCGAAGCGTGCTGAGATTGAAAAATCATTAGCTGCTTTACAAGAATCCTTATCGAAAGAAAAGTCGGCGTTCGCAAGCGAGCGTGCAAAGACGATGTCACTTGAAAAAGAATTGGATGATTTGAACGACAAGTTGGCTAAGCAAGCTCAGGAATTTTCAAAGAAATTGGAGCTTGAGCGCGTGAAGGCTGAGCGCACGCTTGAGGCTGCGATTGATGCCGCAAAGCGCATAGCAAAGCAAGACGCATTGGACGCCCAACGTAAATATGATCAGTTGGATGACGCCAACACTAAGCTAAAGGCTCAGATTGAGGAGTTATCTAAAGAGAACAAATGGTGCCGCGATCGAATCAGTAAACTTGAGGATGAGTTGAAGGGCGCGCATCAGGAGA
>Ga0222719_10004094_pt1 | contig 12833 bp, 13 predicted proteins | sample C33_34DmetaG_FD_165039 | JGI IMG/M metagenome (GOLD analysis project Ga0222719, IMG submission 165039) | Estuarine water microbial communities from San Francisco Bay, California, United States - C33_34D | ecosystem: Environmental > Aquatic > Marine > Unclassified | place: USA: California...
ATTTAGATGATGACTCAGATGATGACTCAGATGATGACTCAGATGATGACTCAGATGATGACTTAGATGATTTAGATGATTTAGATGATGACTCAGATGATGACTCAGATGATGACTCAGATGATGACTCAGATGATGACTCAGATGATGACTTAGATGATTTAGATGATTTAGATGATGACTCAGATGATGATGACTCAGATGATGATGACTCAGATGATGATGACTCAGATGATGATTAAAATACCGAACACTTTCCGAACTTCTCACTGTTAAAGTATGTTTTATTCTACGCTCACTGCGACCTAGAGCCTGTTAGCAACGAGCGTAAAATCAAATCAAATAAGTTATACTTAGCTAAGGTCAAAAGGTTAGCCCATATCTGAAAAACAAGGGGTCGGCAGTTCGATTCTGCCTCTGGCCACAAAATGGTTTCTTATTTAAAAAAAATTTTCTTTTTTACACCAGTATTCTTATTTATTTATGGAACTAATACATATGGTCTTCACGCTAAAAAATTATATGAGAATCCCTTTGGAAGTATAGGTAGTGAACAATGGGTTCAAGAAAGCCCAATACAATTCTTTATAGGATTTATAGTAAATTTATTTACAAATAATACAACAAAAACACATTGGATAGTTGTAATTTTAGGTTTTCTCTATTTAATGATTAGTGTTATCAATTTTGATAAAAGATATTTTTTAAACAACCAAATTTTTAAAGTATTATATTTCACGCCTTTTTTTCTTGTTTTGTTTACATGGATGGGTAAACCGGATACTTTTTTAATAGGTTCACTGTTTTTTTTAGTTTCATTCAGTAACTCTGTAGCGCTTAGCTTTGTGTTCATCCTGTTTGTAATTCTCTCACATCCCCAAATTGCATTTATCTACTTTTTCCTGATTAAGTATTTAAATATTTTCAATCTTAAAATACATCATTATTTCTCATTCATATTAAGTTACACAATCTACTTTGCTTACCTAAATCAATTGAGTGAACTTGAGGGTCGTTACAGTGTTATATCTCAAGAACTAGAAAGGGTTTTTCAAACTATATTCACCAACACACTTGCTGGGTTCATTTCACTATTTATGTGGTTATGGATTGTAATTTTTGGCAGTAACGCAATTAAAGATAGGAAATTTTTAACTTCTTTTATAATTATTTTTTCAATATCTTTTTTTACTCTCGACCACACAAGAATTTTTATGCAACTGTCTATTCCTCTTATTATTTATTTGGTTAAAAATGATGAATTTCTAAATTATTTTACTAAATATTTTGATAAAAAACTTATGTATATTTTGGGATTGTTCCAAATACAAAAAAGAGGCGACGGAAAAATTGTTGATGGTGTTAATTTATATGAATCTGAATTTTTTAAAAGTATATTTTCTAGAATAATTGAGTTAATTGAAAAAGTTTTAAATATTATCTGAAAAACAAGGGGTCGGCAGTTCGATTCTGCCTCTGGCCACCAATAGATATTAGTGTTTACAGAGGCGAACACAAACTTTCTTAAAATTGTACCCAATATGTAATATACTTATATTTTTAATCTGCTTATTGCGTTCTAGATCCTTTTATAATTAAATATTAGTAGTTTAATTATGGGTTTTAAATCAGTCACAATAATAGGTGGGTCAGCAAGAAATAAGGGGGCCCTTCTGATGCTAGATTCAACTTTAAAATTGCTGAATCAAAAAAAAATTAAAAAAATATACATCTTTACTCCTTACCCAGTACAAGATGCTCCCTTTTTTGAGGAATATAAAAGTTCGTTTCAAGATATGCAGACAATAAAGTGGAATCAAAAAAGTATAATAATTTCATTCATTCTTTCACTATTTAAAATAAAAAATACCAGAATTAATAGAGCACTGTCTCAATCATCTCATGTTGTAGATATATCAGGTATTTCATTTGTTTCAAATAGGGGATACAAACATTTTATATACAATTGTATTTCTGTTTTACTTCCTTCAATGTTTAGTAATAAGATAATTAAATTTCCCCAATCATTTGGTCCATTGAATGGGGCCTTTCATAAAAAAATTGCAAAACTTATATTAGACAAATGCGATTGTATATATTCTCGAGGTCTAGAATCAAAAAAAACCTTGGATGAAATAAATGTCAAATCAGTATTACTTCCTGATTTAGGTTTTATTAATAAAAATAATAATTTATTAATTGATAGAAAACATATAGGAATACAACCAAGTATTGTGGTAAAAAAATACTTTACAGAAAAATCTATTAATTATGAAGAGTTTTTAGCAAGTTTAATAAATGATTTAAAAGATAAAGGCTACAAGTTAATTATTTTTCCCCAGGCTTTTCATGACAAAGATACTGACAATCTGTTTAATGATGTTTTAATAATTAGAAACTTGAGAAATATTATTAAAAATAATGGGGATATAGAATTTATCGATAAAGACCTTACTATAAATGAATTATTCAAAATTTATAGTAAGTTATCTACATGTATTACATCAAGGTTTCACGGTATGATAATGTCACTAATTTCAGGAGTTCCACCACTTGTTATTGGTTGGAACCATAAATATAAAGAGGTGCTTGAAGATTTTAATTTATCGGAACTATGTTTTGATATTGAAAAAGATTTAAAAGAAAAAATTATCAAAGAATTTGAGAAAACTCAATTAAATCAGCGTAGCATTTCGAACAATATATTGAATCTTCTACCCACTTATAATGACGAAGCAAATAAATTATTAGATTCACTTGATTAAAAAAATAAATGTCAGCTTAAACTAAGCATATGCTTAAATTTGATTTCTTAAAGAAGTATCAATATTTAAACAAATATATTGCTTTTTTTGGTACTGTCATAAGCCTAATTTATCTTTTTATAAATTTAGACAAAATAGCTTTTTCCTCCTTAAAGTTAAATTTTAATAATCCCTACTTAATTGCAAGTATCTTTATTTATTCTATTTACATATTTAGTCGAGCATATTTTTGGGAAAACATTTTTAAGCAAAATAAAGGTAGCTACAAAATTTATCTTTCATCCCAAATTGGCAAATTTATACCAGGTAAAGTTGGACCTACCTACTTTAGGTCACTATTACTAAAAGATAAATTTCTTAACCAAGCAAAAATGAGCCTTAAGGAAATAGTTTATATATTAATTGCACATTCTTCTGTGGCATTAATATTTTTGATTCTTAAAGAGTTTTCAGTAATTTTATTTTTAATTTTAATTTTGACAATTAAAGACTACAGAATTCTAATTCTCAGTGCTCTATTTAACTATTTATCGTTTTTCTTTTTATCTATATACCTTGGACACTCTGTTTTTAATTCATATAGTTTAGTGTCTATTTTGATTATTTCTTCGGTTGCTGCGTTGTTCATTAATATTATTCCGTTTGGATTGGGAGTTCGTGAAGGTATATTTTTATTTTTATATACTTTATTTGATCTAAGTGGGGATATTTCTGACTTAATTATTTATAGTAGAATTATCTCAATATCTTTAGAAGGCTTTATATATTTAATTTACTTTCTTAAACAAAGGAAAAATTTTGCAAAATAAAAACTACCTTAATGTAATTAAAGACGATTTATGTATTGCATGTGGAGCATGTTCAATGGCTGACGATGATATTAAGATCGTTTTAAACAAAACCACAGGCCTATTTGAACCTCAAACAAGTAAAGATATTTCTGATTTCAATTATTGCCCATCTGTAAAGGTTGATTATGTTGAGCTACAAAATAAAATATTTGGCTCAAAACCGGATAGTATTTTTGGAGTTGTAGACAGTGTTTTTTTAGCACAAAGTAAAGACTTTCAAAGAAATAATAAAGCTTCATCAGGTGGACTAATTAAAGAGATTGGAAGTTATTACTATGAAAAATACTCTGAATCTGATGGAATAATTGCACTTGGCGAAAATGATGGGCTGGATTATTCTGCAAAATTAATAAGATCTTTTAAAGAATTTGATAATCTACCAGGTTCAATCTATCACCAAATAAATTTCCAAGATGGATTGAAACTGCTTAAAAATGTAAAAAACACGGCAGGACTAGTCGCTATCCCTTGTGTTTTAGAAGGAATATATAATTATATATTTTCTAAAGAACCGGACTTAATAAAAAAAATTAATTTAACAATCGGTCTTTTGTGTGGATGGACATATTCTCATAAATCTATTGATGCAATGAAGCAATATCATAAAATAGAAGAAAAAGTTGATAATATTTCCTACAGAGGAAATGGACCAATAGGAAAACTAAGAATAAAAACCAAGAACGATTCAAAGGAATACAGTAGGAGGGTAAATTTTTCATACCAGGTTGCCTTTGATAGATCTTTCAATTCTCCACGTTGTTTAGTGTGTGTAAATCACTCAAACTTTCTAGCAGAAATTGTAATAGGAGATGCTTGGTTGCCCAGTACTGTATTTACAAAAACAGGAATATCACTAGTTATAACTCGAACTAAAAAAGCTACTGAAATAATTAAACAAATGAAAAAAAATAATCAAATAGAGTGTTTAGAGGTTTCAACAGAAGAGATAATAGCTTCCCAAAGTGATAATATAGTTAGCAACTCGAAAGCAATGGAAAGGATAGAGTATTTAAAAAGTAAAAATTTTTTTGTTCCTGAGTTTAATCTTGATAATACAGTTTTTACAAAAAATAGTTTTAGCAATAAAACAAAAAAAGAAATGGAAAACATAAGGAAAAAAAGAAGACATATTGCTAACAATAGATATAGACTCTTATATTTCAGAAAATTATTTGTTGAACTGCCCTCTTTTCTAAAAAGATACACTTCGTGGTTTTCAAAAAGAATTTTAAGAATTGAAAGCATAAAAGGAAGTAGGAAAGAAATTCCTTTTAAAAAATTAAAAATTTTTAAATAAACTATGAATAAAAATATTCATAATTATAAAAAATTTAAATAAATATTGAATTTTTATTGTTTGTTGTAAAGAATTTTTTAAACTTAGTCTGTGACGAATAAAAGAAATAAAATAGCCTTGGGCGTTCTTGCATATAACGAAGAAGTTAATCTACAAAGTGTTATAGAACAATTAGAAAAACTAGATCTTGACATTTATATAGTTAATGATTTTAGTACTGATTCGACAAGCGAAATATTAAATAAATTTAAGAAAAATAAAAAAATTTCAATAATAAAAAATAAAAAAAATTTGGGTGCAGGAGAATCTACAAAAGTTCTACTCGAATATGCAAAAATTAACTCAATAGATTTTTTAGTTAAAGTTGATGGAGATGGTCAATTTTCAATAACTGATATTGAAAAAATAATTGATTTATATATAAATTATGATTATGAATTTATAAAATCAAATCGTTTTTGGAGTCACGGCATAGTTGGAAAGATTCCAAAAATCCGATTTTTTGGGAATATATTAGCTACTTTACTATTGCAAATATCATCTGGTACAAACAAACTGTACGACCCATTGAATGGCTTATTTGGTATATCTACAGATATTACAGATTATCTAACAAAAAACTACCCCAAGAGGTACGGGTACCCTTTTTACATAGCAGTCGTTGCAATTCTTAATAATTTTAAAACAAAACAAATTAACAATGTTGTAAGTTATGGAAATGAGAAAAGCAATTTGAACTCTTTTAAGGTTTTCTACACTCTTCTAAAGCTGTCGATCATTTTTTATAGAAAAAAATACAAATTAAAAAAGGTGGAAGCAGAATTGCAAAAGTCTGCATTTTTTGATGTGCTGTTCGTCGTTTTTTTAATCATTACATTAAGCTCTACAGTTTATTTTTATATGACTACCTTTTTAATTGAAAAAACCTTTATCAACTCAAGTAACCTCTTAATATTAATAATTTTCAATTTAGTTTCCTCAGTTTATTTCTTTGTGAAAGCGTTTAATGAGGAAAGCAGTTTTAGAAATAAAAAAATTAATATAGAAAAAAGAAATTAAAGTTCTAAATACATAAAAGTCTAACTTGAAAATACTTATTACTTAGCAATATTAATACTTACTTTTTTAGGACTAACTATAAATATTAATTTAGGCTTTAAACAAACTAATTAAAGTAAATAATATAGAAGAATGACATTTACAAATAAAAATTTTAAATATTTAATTTTTATATTTATATTTATCTCATACATTCCTTATTCTGAAATTATTTCCTGGGGTAGTGATTATGCTGGGTATATTCTTCAGGGAAAAGCGATGCTGATGCTGGAATCAGACTTGTTCATCAAAAAACAAATGTTTTTACATAGTCTTTCGTTAAACCCAAAATATCCAATTTATGCCCCTATAGGTATGCCTATATTGGTAGGGGGAATAGCTATTTTGACTAACTACAACATATATCTTGTTAAATTGTTAATCCCAATCTCTATTTTTATAATCTGCATAATAGTACGAAGAAATATACACAACTATTTAATACCTGTAATTCTTTGTATTCACCCAAGCATCTTTGATCAATATAGAGATATTGGCACTGAAATTCCAGCTACAGTGTTTTTACTATTAGGATTTTTCTCAAAAAATCAAAATTTGAGAATAATGTATCTTTTAATTTCTTGTCTTATCCGACCTACTTTTATAATATTTGTAGTAATCGAGTATTTTTTAAACAAAAACAAAAAAATTAATGAATTCATATTGTTTTTATTCACGATATGTTTAGTCCAGTTAGTATCAAAATCAATATTTTCAATGAATATTTATGGATTCTATAAAAATGTAAATTCTAAAAACTCAAATTATGGAGTATTTGAAATAATGTTAAACAATCTAAAAAATTTAAATTTTGATAGGATTGAATTCTTTTTAAGAGAAATTGGATTAATGTTAATTGGATTTTCAAATATTTTTAATCTATTTATTGGACTTGGATTCCTTTTATTAATGCTTTTTTTAAGAAACAGATATTCTATTATGATTTTCGCTTTTTCAATATTTCATCTTGCTTGGAATGCTCAGTATTTTGCCAGGTATTTAATACCGACGATAATCATATCTATATTTGCGATTAATGAAGTGTTTAATTTTAATAATTCAAATAATGAAAAAAAAATAAAAAAACTGGCGATTATGTTCTTTATTGTTTTTTTACCTCAAATTTTTTATAGTTATTCAATACTTGATGAACAGTCAGGACCCCATAATGTTGAAGCGCTAGAATTATTTAGTTTTATTGATTCGTATGACAAAAACTATCTATATAGTTTTAATCAACCTAGAACTTTTAGATTGCTTACAAATAGAGATGCTTATAAGCTTGATGGTAAAGTTTACGAAAATACGGTAATTATTTGCAACAAGAAACGCGATGCTTGTGAATACAACTCTGAATATCAAATGGTATTTGAAAATGATTTATACATAATATTGAAATTTTGAATTACTCAGTACTGTTTTAAGATTAATCTATAAATATGGAATCTTCTAAAGTTTATTTAAAAGAAATTGAGTCTGTTTTACAAAAGCTAATTAAACAGGAAAATATAAACACTGGTTTAAGTTTTCAACTTTCAAAAAATGAAGAGTATGACATCCAGTGTAATGATTTTGTTAAATTTAAAGACCTATCGAATGGTTTTAAAACACAAATTGAGAATGAGGTATCTAACCTTGGTTTCATAGAGGTGTGCTTATTTTCCTCAAATAATTTTTTAAATATAAAATTTGCAAATATTTATTTCGAAAATTGTTTGGTAAAAAGTCAAAATTACGAAAAGATTGAAAAGAAAAAAGTACTGCTTGACTATGGTGGCTTTAATATAGGTAAAGCATTACACGTTGGACATGTTAGGTCTCTTAATATTGGTCGCTCTCTCAAAAAATGTCTAGAGTTTGTTGGATATGATGTAAACTCAGATATCCATTATGGAGATTGGGGTGTGCAAATGGCACAAATTATTAGCTATATTGAAGAAGAAAATATTGATCCTCAAAAACTCAAAATTGAAGATTTGGACTTAATTTATCCAAAAGCATCCAAATTATCAAACGAAAGTAAAGTATTTTCAAAAACAGTTTCAGATACTCTTCAAAAATTAAATAATAAAGATCCTCAAAAAATGGATACTTGGAAGAAAATTTATGAAATATCTACAACTGAAATTAACAAAATGTTAGTTGATCTCAATTATGAATTTGATCTTCAATATGGTGAAAGTGATGTAATAGATCTAATACCTCAGTTAATCGAAGAATATAAAAAGCGGGAACTTGTGGTGACAGATGATGGTGCTTTAATTGCAAATGACAAACAGGAACCACCAGCAATATTAGTAAAATCTGACGGTACTTTTATGTATTTAACAACTGATATCGCAACAATTGTTTCACGAGAAAAAAATAATAAAAGTGATTTATATGTTTATGTAACTGACCAAAGACAAAGTTTTCATTTTACTCAGCTATTTAAAATGGTAAAATATCTTTCTTTATCAAATTCTGATTTTAAGCATGTAGGATTTGGAACAATTAATGATCTGGAAGGCAGACCTCTGAAAACAAGAGAGGGCGATGTTTTTAAACTTCTAGATTTATTTGATCAAATAAAAAAAGAGGTTTCAAAGAAAAACTCAGACAAAAAAATAGTTAATACACTTGCAAAAAGTGTTATGACTTATTCGGATTTAGCCAGTAAAAGAACTAGTAATTATAGTTTTGACATTGAGAAATTTGTAAATGTAAATGGAAAATCTGCAATTTACTTACAATACTCTCAAGTAAGAGCAAGGAAGCTTTTGGAGAACAAAGAAGTTATTAGAAAGTTTACTGAATTTAATGATGATGAAAGAAATTTAGCAAAAGAAATTATAAATTTTAGTTTTGCACTTGAAAGAACACTGGATACTTTAGAGCCACACCACTTAGCTGAATATGGTTATGCTTTGTGCCAAAAGTTCAATACTTTTTATAAAAATAATAAAGTACTGTCTGATGATATTGATGATGTTGTTTCAAAAAGTAGGATATCATTGGTTGATGCATTTTATGAAACAATTTTAATCGTATTTAATTGTCTTGGGATTGAGGCAGTAGAATCAATGTAAATTACAGAAATAATTGTGATGACATAATCCAAACAATTAGTAGTATTGGAAACGCATATTTATTCAAAATATAAAATCTTTTAGAAATATTGTGTATTGCAAAAAAGGTAATTGGAATAACAATAAATCCAGCAAAAGAGACTGATCTAGAAATAAACTTTAAGTCAGCAATAATTAAATTCGTTGGTTGAATTAAGCTTTGAAACACAACTAAAAATAATAGTGAAATAAATATCGTTCCAACTATGTTTACTACCATTTCATTAAAGTTACCATTTTGTATTGTTGTTCTATTAAAAAACTCAGATGGTAAAAACAGAATAAAAATAGATATAAAAAAAATAATCAAACCCCAAAACAGTGTTTCTCCAGCCCAGTTTGATGGAGTGTTTGTTGAGTTTATTGTATAAACTAAATAAGCTGAATAACCTAGAATAAGAGATCCAAGAGAGTAAAAATATAAAGCAAATATTGATGACAAGTTTTTTAAACTGAGGGACTGTAGTAAAAACTGTCTTTGATTATTCATACTTGAATATATTAATGTAATTTGTATTAAAATATTAATTAAATATGCAATTATTAGATACACCCAACCCTAATGCAAAAAAACTATTGATTAATCACACTCAAAGTGCGGGAGAGAATTTAAATATAGAAAATTTTCAACCTGAACAAATAGAATACAAACTTTTAAATTTAAATGGTATCGACTCAATATTTGTTGGACCTGACTTCTATACATTGTTAAAAAATAATGATGCAGATTGGAATGCTGTTTTAAAAGACATTAATTATATTCTTGATAAAATATAACCATGGAAACGTACAATAGTGATCCAAAACCGGGAAGATTAATTTTACCATTGGTATTAATTGGCATGATTGCTACAACTTATACATTTATAAACAGAGTTGCAACAAATAATGAGATTGATTTAGTGTCAAGTGACACAACTACAACATCTATAACTGAAGAAGTAGTAGATACAACAACCTCAACAACAACTACAACTATTCCAGAAGATGTTGTAAATTATCTTGAGGAAATTACTGGTGAAAAAATTCAAGCAATTGAACTAGGAAAAAAAGTTCTAGAAACTAATCAACGATGGGATGATAAATCAACTACTTATCAAGAAGCTCAAGTAGAATTTCAGGAATTTATTGATGATTTTGCTAGTTTTGTAGATATTTTCACTAACCCTGGACCTCCAAATACAAACTCTTCACTATTGTCAAGCCATCAAGAACTAACTATTTTAGTTAACCTCATTGCAGATGACACATTAGAGCTTCTTGAAGGTCTTACCGCACCAGACACTGGTGAGAGAAGATCTGCTGCACTAGAATCATTCAATAGTAATTTGGATCTTTTTATTGATAAAGTAGAGCAAGTTGTTGCATCAGCAACTTCTAGCTAGAAGCTGCCGAACAAACAGTATCAATCATCAACATAGCAATCACGTAAGGATCACCATTTGCATTAGGCCTTCTGTCTTCTAAATAACCTTTTTTGTCTACTTCAACTTGCCAAGGAATTCTTATTGAAGCTCCTCTGTCGCTAACTCCATAAGAGAAAGTGTCAAAACTTTGAGTTTCATGATCTCCTGTTAGCCTGTCTTCAATATTTGCACCGTAATTTTTAACATGCAAATCTGCATTTTTACCAAGAGCTTCACAACCTGCAACTATGGCGTCATACCCACCATCTTCCCTCATTTGTTTAGTTGAAAAGTTAGTATGCATACCAGCACCATTCCAATCACCTTTTACAGGTTTTGGATCTAGAGTTGCAGAGATATTCCAATCTTCAGCAATTCTATAAAGTAACCATCTGGCAATCCAAATTTGATCGCCTATATCTGGTGCTCCAACAGGTCCAATCTGAAACTCCCACTGGCCTGGCATTACTTCTGCATTTGTTCCAGAAATTCCAAGTCCAGCCTCAATACATGCTGTCGCATGTGCTTCTGAAATATCACGCCCATAGACCTCATCTGCACCTACACCACAGTAGTAACCTCCTTGTGGAGCTGGATAACCTGAAGGTGGAAAGCCGAGAGGTTGTCCATACTTTAATGAGTCATACGACTGTTCATAAAATGTATATTCCTGCTCCATGCCAAACCATGGCTCAAACTCACCAAAGTTAGATGCAGACTCAACTAAAGCTGCTCTTGTGTTAGATGAATGTGGTGTCATGTCAACATTTAATACTTCACACATGACTAAAATGTTATCTCCACCTCTAATTGGGTCATGAAACTGAGCAACTGGTTTTAGTACGCAATCAGATTGGTCACCTGTTGCTTGCTGTGTACTTGAACCATCAAAGCCCCAAATTGGTGGCTCTGTTCCTTGTTCCATTATTTTTGTTTTACTCCTTAATTTTGCGGTTGGAGTCTGACCGTCAATCCATATATATTCTGCTTTTATCTTCATGAAAATAATGTAATATGTATTCAAAGCAATGTTGTAAAAGAAATATTAAATTATTGTTTCCAAATGATAGATACATATATAAACACAGAGAAGGCTCATAAAGAGTTCGAACAACATCTAAAAGCTGTTGGTGTAAAGAAACTCGTACTTAAAAATATTCAGAGCTCTAAACAAATCAAATTAGTTGTTACCTCCTTGGGAAAATATGGTGAAACTAAAAAAAATCTTTCTGATTTAGAATCTGCAAACAAACCATTCCCTACATTAATTGTTGTAAATGAGGATGAATTTAGTCAAACTGTAGATTTAATTCAGAACCCACAAATAGAACTGATTTCAAGTAGTAGCAAATTAGAGGAAGTATCAGCAAGAGTTCATGCTTTAGTGGGTGATGGGCAATCAGAAATCCTTGGGTTCAAAGATTTAACTATAAATTTAAAAACATATGAAGCTAAAGCTGGTGACGTACTTTTGGACTTAACTTTTATGGAGTATGAATTATTAAAGTTTTTTGTTGAGAACCAGGAAAATGTATGGTCAAGAGAGGATTTACTTGAAAAAGTTTGGGGGTACGATTATTTTGGTGGTGCAAGAACTGTTGATGTTCACGTTAGACGTTTACGTGCGAAATTGGGAGATGTGAGAAACGATTGGATAAAAACTGTGCACTCAGTAGGTTATAAATTTAACTAAAGCTATTTCCACAACCACAGGTTCTTGATACATTGGGATTATCAATTGAAAATCCAGTTTCCATTAATCCTTCTTTATAGTCAAGAGTTGCACCTTTTATATGTTCTAAACTTTCAGCATCAACAACGATATTTACTTCACCATACTCTTCAATGACGTCGCCATCAAACTTATCAGTGTCAAAAAACATTTCATAGGAATAGCCTGAACAGCCTCCAGGTTTTACACCCATTCTGAGAAATGTATCTTTTGAATCTTGCTCAGCTTTAAGTTCAATAAGTTTACTGACAGCACTTTCAGTAGCTAGAACTGTTCTTGATGATTTAATTTGTATATCCATGCTTCTATTATAACAAAGATACATTTATTCAATAAATTTATAATTACATCTTTTACAAAATTACTTAGAATAACCATATGGTACAAAATGATATTTTATTAAAACATTTATCATCGATATATGATCCTGAATTGGCAGTAAATATAGTTGATTTAGGCATGGTGAAAGATATCCAACATATTGAAAAAAATGTATATATAAAGCTAGCTTTAACAATTGCTGATTGTCCAATGAGAAACCAGATAGAAACAGAGATAGAAAGAAAGCTACTTTTAT
>Ga0222719_10004097_pt1 | contig 12822 bp, 12 predicted proteins | sample C33_34DmetaG_FD_165039 | JGI IMG/M metagenome (GOLD analysis project Ga0222719, IMG submission 165039) | Estuarine water microbial communities from San Francisco Bay, California, United States - C33_34D | ecosystem: Environmental > Aquatic > Marine > Unclassified | place: USA: California...
CATTAAAGTTGTAATATCACTGTAAGGAATAAACTATGGCAACTAATTTAACTGAAACCACTTTTCCAAGTACTTATAAAGATGATTTTACTGACAGTGCTGGATTTCACAAGATACTTTTTAACTCAGGAAAAGCACTTCAAGCTCGTGAGTTAACCCAACTTCAAACAATATTACAAAAACAAATACAAAGATTTGGCGATAATATATTTAAAGAAGGTGCCGTAGTTAAACCTGGTGGCGCAAACTTAAATTCGCAGTATGAGTTTATAAAATTAAATACTGCAGTTAATACACTTCCAACTGATACGTCAACTCTTGTAGGTACGTCATTTACCGGTCAAACTTCAGGCGTCATAGTTAAAGTCTTACAAGTTGTTGCCTCAACTGGATCAGATCCAGATACGCTCTATGTTCAATACACTAATACAAGTGCCGGAACAGCAGGAGCTACTACAATACGTATGACGGCAGGTGAAGATATAAACAACGGATCAGTTACATTAACACTTCAAACTACAAATACTGCAACAAATCCTGCAGTTGGCGTTGGTGTACTCGCGACATTAGCATCTGGAATATATTATGTAAGAGGACATTTTGTTTTTACTGAAGATCAATCAAAAATTATTTCAAAATACACTGATGATGTAACAACAAATATAGGGTTTAAAGCAACAGAAGATACCGTTTCTTCTATAGATGATGAAAGCTTATTTGATAATCAAGGATCTGTTCCTAACCTTACAGCGCCAGGAGCAGACAGATATAGAATTAAATTAACGATAGTGGAAGAATCTGACGTTGATTCAGACGAGAATTTTGTTCATATAGCCACTGTAAAAGAAGGTGCAATTTATAACGCAGTAGATAATAATAATGCGTATAACATTCCAAACGAAGTTATAGCAAAAAGAATTTTTGAAAATTCTGGTGATTACATTGTAAAACCATACACAGTAGATTTTTCATTAGATTCTGCAACAACTCATTTATTATTAAATGTAAGTGCCGGAACAGCAGTTGTTGATGGGTTTAGAGCAGATAGAAATTTTCCTACAACAATGAGAGTTGAAAAACCAACACAAACTATAACATTAAACAATGACGTTATTGGTGTCAGCTACGGAAACTCTGTAATAGTATCACCTGAAACTGATTCTGCAACACACGGTTCAACACACGGTTTACCAAATATAAATGTTTTTGAAAAACTCACTTTAAAAGACGGATTGGATTTTACTGGAAACGATTTAGGAACAGTTAGAGTAAAAGCAATCAATGAAGACGGCGCAAATTTAAGATATCATTTGTTTGATTTGCAATTAAGCTCTGGATCTGCTTTTAGAAATGTTAAAAGTATCGGAACAAGCACTTCAAGTTATTTTAGACCTACATTAGAAAATTCAAAGGCAGTTTTAAAGGAAGCACAAAATAATACTTCTCTGTTTAAACTAACAAGAAACAGGCCTAAAGCTTTAACGGACATATCATTTGCTGCACAAAGAAGATTTACTGTTACATCAAACGGTTTGGGTGAAGCTAGTATAAATTTAACAGCTGGCGGAGAAACTTTTACAAATACAAATGATTGGATTATAGCCAAACCAGACAGCGATGTATTTACTGGAGCAAGTATAAGTGGTGCAGGTGCAACATCTTCAACAATAACTGGCTTACCTGCAAGCAGTAGTTTAGAAATACTTGCTTATGTAAATAAAAGTTCAGCTTCTATAAGAACAAAGACATTAGCAAATAAATCAATTACTATCAGCGTAGATAGCGATGGAAATGGTCTCAGAGTTGTTCCTCTCGCAACTGCCGATATTTTTGAATTAGATGAAGTTGTAAAAGAAAATGATAGTAGTGTTAGTTTTATTGATAGGTTTGCTTTAGATAATGGTCAACGTGATAATCACTATGGACTTGGAAGATTAATACTTAAAAGTGGTCAATCAGCACCATCATCAAACGTTCATGTTAAATTTAAACATTTCACACACGGTGTATCTGGTGATTTCTTTGCAGTAAATTCATATACAGGTCAAGTGACTTATAATAGAATACCAAAATATAGATTTAGTAATGGCACAGTTATAAATTTAAGAGACTATGCAGACTTTAGACCTGTAATGGATTCTGGCGGAGAATTTTCTGGATCTGCTGCTAGAGTAATTGAACAACCACAAAACGGAACCTTAGTTACAGCTGACACAGAATACTATTTGAATAGAGCATCAAAATTAGTAGTTGATAGAGATGGTATTATTAGACTCATAAATGGTATACCTGCATTTAATCCAGCTATACCAGAAAAGCCAGATGAAACATTAGCACTGTATGATATTACATTACGTGGAAATACCGATGATGACTCTGACGTTGTAGTAACGAAGTTAGAGCATAAAAGATTTACTATGAAAGATATTGCTCAACTTGAAAAAAGATTAGCAAATCTTGAAGAAGTTGCTTCGCTAAGCTTACTTGAAGTTGATACTAAGCATTTGCAAGTTTTAGATTCTGCAGGTAATAATAGAACAAAATCTGGATTTATAGTCGATAATTTTATTGATCATTCTAGATCTTTTACAACAGGTGGTTATAGGGCAGCTATAGATCCATTACAAAACGAACTTAGACCAGGTTTTAAAGAAGATAACATAAGACTTATATACGACTCAGCATCATCTACAAACACAATAAGAAAAGGTGATAATGTTTACATAGCTTATGATGAAACGCCATATATTAATCAAAATTTTGCCAGTAAAGCTATTAAAATGAATCCATTCGCGGTAGTGATATATGATGGTATAGTCAAATTATCGCCAGCATCAGATGAATGGAGAGATGTTGATAGAAGACAAGATAAAATAGTACAAGGCGGTACAAGACTATCTACTGTTAATGCTTATAACTGGAATAACTGGTCTTGGAGCTGGGGTGGAATTTCTTTAGAAAACTTACAAGTAGGCTCCTCAACAACTGTTCAGTCGGGTATTGTAAATAGAGTTGTTAGTGAAGAAACAGTTTTAGACTTAGTTGAAGATAGAGTCATACAAACTGCATTCTTACCATTCATGAGATCTAGAAAAGTTTTCTTTAAAGTTCAAGGATTAAGACCAAATACAAGAGTATTTCCTTTCTTAGATGGAAATAATATATCAGACTTTACCAGATCAGAAACATTTCAATTCTATTCTGATACTAATGACGATTTTGGAAATACACTTAAAAATACAACTGCTCATCCAGATGGCTCTACTAATTTAACCACTGACGCCAATGGGGATGTATCAGGATCATTCATAGTTCCTAATAATGACACTTTAAAAATAAGAGTAGGCGCTAAAGAATTTAAGATAATGGATATAAGCGCTGATAAGGAAAATAATGCAGGTTGTATAGCAAAAACGCTTTATACAGCTACAGGGTTTTTAGATACAAAAGAAGCAACTTATGCAAGTACTAGACAATTAAATGTAACCGGCATAAATATTGCAAAACGAGCTGTTTATCAAGGAGATGACGGAGGTGCCGGCAACGGTGGCGGTAATAAAACTAAAAATTCAACTGTTACAAGTGGTTCTTGGATTACCGGTCCTGAGCCTATGAGTAACAACAAAGGTGCACATTTTGGATTTAATTTGAGTCTACAAGGAATTTTTGGTGCAGTTGATGCAATATATGCTGGCGGATCTTTAGTAGGAAACGATCCACACGGCGGTGATGTTGGTCATGATGATAACGACGGCACCAATGGTGGTTACGGTGGCACTGATGGATTTGACGGTGGTTACGGCGGCGCAACATAAAATTTTAGGAGATATAACATGGCATTAACCTCATTAGGTTATAGAGCAAATAAACAACCAATAGCTCAATCGTTTTATATTGATGAGCCCAATGGAATATATTGTACAAAGATTGATTTATTTTTTGGTGCGAAAGATAGCACTTTACCAATACAAATACACTTAAGACCAATGGTTCAAGGGTTTCCATCATCAAGTCATATAATCCCAGGATCGGAGGTTTCGTTACCAAGTGGAAGTGTGAATGTAGATACCAGTGGACCAGATTTAACTGCAACAACATTTACATTTGATGAACCTATTTTTTTAAAAGGTAAAGAAGATTATGCTCTTGTAGTAACAGCAGATTCTAAAGATTATGAAATATACATAGCAGAAATTAATGAATTTACTTTTGGTTCTACTGAAAAAAGAGTTAATAAAAATCCAGTTACTGGAAGTTTATTCTATTCTCAAAATTCTGCAACCTTCACACCAGCACAAAATCAAGATTTAGCTTTTGTTCTTCATCAAGCGAAATTTAAACACACCACTGCGAGTGTTATTTTACACAATGCTTCAGTTTCAAAAAGAAAATTAAACAATAATGCATTAACAACAACTGAGTCAAGTCAAACCGTTACAGTTCAACATTTAAATCATGGTTTAGAAGAAGGTAATACAGTCACTATAACTGGAGCCACCGCAACTGGAGGAATATCTGCATCTTCAATAAACGGAGCTAGAACAATTGTTGCTAGAGATTTTACTGGATATACCTTTAGTGCAGATTCTGCAGCAGATTCTGATGCCATAGGCGGAGGTGATAATATACAGGCTGATAGAAATATACCATACAGCTTAGCATACCCAAATATTCAAATGTTAAAACCTAAAGATACCTTTATTGATGCTGCAATGAAAGCCACAACTGGAAAATCATTTGCAGGTAGTGAAACTGCATTTCAAAAATCATCCACATTTGAAGGAATTCAAATAAATCAAAATAATGTCGCTTCAAAAGTTTATTTAGTTGCTCATGATTCTGCTGAAACTGCAGAGTTAGGATCAGGTGTAAAATCACTTGACGTTCAACTGAATCTTAGTACTGATGATTCTAATGTTTCTCCAGTGATAGATTTGCAAAGAACGTCAATGTCATTATTTAGTACGCTTATTGATAAACAAGACTCATCGTCTTCAGTTGGTTTTAACGTACCTCTTAATTTTGTTAATGAAACATCTGCCGGTATTGGAAGCTCAGCAGCAAGGCATATCACTAACGTATACAACCTAGCAGATGATGCTGTAGGTATCAAAGTATTAATTGATGCCAATATTCCAGATGCGGCGGATTTTCAATTATATTTTAGAACTGCAACATCTGATGAAAATATTTTTACTAAAAATTTTACACTACAACCTTCTGAAAACGTTTTACCAAAAGACAACAACCCGAATGTATTTAGAGGATATGAATTTTTAATTGGTGGTCAAGGTGGTACACTAACTGCTTTTACAAAGTTTCAATTAAAAATAATAATGAGAAGCACGAATCAGGCTATAGTTCCTAGATTTAGAGCACTTAGAATAATAGCGTTGAGTGTATAGTGACTTTACTTAAAGTTGAAGGCCATAGTGGATATTTAAAAGACACAAGTAGCGGCATGGTACATAATAACAATATTAATGAAATTGAAGCAGCTCGTATGAGAAAGGCTCAAAAAAAACAACAAGAACAGGATATAAATAACCTAAAGAATGAAGTAAGTGATATAAAGAAAATGTTAACTAAAATAATAGAGAAGCTCGATGGCTAAAACAATTATAAACTTATCAGATCCAGTATCAACACTTGTCAGTAAAACTAATACAATATCTGATCATATTGGAGATATAACACAATTAAATGTACCAGCTAGCGCAGATTCAGATATAGTACAAGCAATTAATTATATACATAGTATTTCAGAAAAAACTGATTCATCTGATATTATTAATCTTATAGACTCAGCATACGTACAAGCAAGACAAACTGGTGCTACACAATCTTCAATTATGTCTTACTTTCAAAAAGATAGTGATAATGGTATAGGTTTAGATTCTGCAGAAGGAAGGTTTTTTATTCCTTCTCATACAGTTAATACTAGTATGATTGAAACATCTGCAATTACAACTGACAAAATAGCAGGAAGCGCAATAACTGGATCTAAAATCGCTGATGATCAAATTAATAGTCAGCATTATGTTGATGGTTCTATTGATACCTCACACATTGCTGATAATCAGATAACAACAACCAAAATTGCTGATTTAAACGTAACTACTGCTAAAATTGCTGCAGATGCAATTGATGGAACTAAGATTGCTGATGATGCAATAAATTCAGAACATTATGTCGATGGTTCTATTGATACCTCACACATTGCTGATAATCAGATAACAGAAGCGAAAATTGGAGATGACGCAGTGGGATCAGCGCAATTAAAAACTTTATCAACACTTTTAATTAAAAATTCATCAGGCACAACTCTTAAAACAATACATGGTGCAGGTGCTTAATTATGGCAGTAAGATCACCGTTATATTGGGACGGTTCAGCTTTAAAAGAAATGAGCACTGCTCAAGTTAATGAAATAGTCAATAGAGCTGTATATCTCTATGGCAGCAATCCTAGTGCAAATGTTAGTGTTGTTAGTAGTGGTGGAAATATATCTCCAAATATGAATGATACCAGAATGACAGCTGGAGCTTATTCGACTCGAGCTGATAGATATCCTACTGAAAGTGAAACCGCAGAACCAGGTACAGTTACAGTTACCTATGATAAGATATCTCAATCTAATAATAGTGTTAGTACACCAACTGATACAAATAGTAAAGCATATCCAGTGTACTATGATGGAAGTGACATTAGAGCAATGAATGCTACTGATGTTTTTGATACTTTTATAGATCCTGCTATCGACGATCTTGTTGATGGTAGTGATAGAGGTGGAACTTATAGAATACATACTTCAACATCTCTTGCTGGGCATACTCTTGCATCAGGTACAGCCGTGTTTAGTGATACACGAGCAAACACAGGCGCATATACATCTGGTGGAATTCCTGAAACTCTAGATCAACCAACAACTATTAATAACTATTATTTGTTCAGAACAAATCAAGGATCTGCACCATCATTCACCACACCTTTACAAATAGATAGTAGTAATAACTTACAAGAATACAGCAGTTCAGCACTAGACTCAATGTTACTTGCAGAATTAAGACATCATACTGTAAACACTACAGGATCACGTATATTATATAGTGTAAATGGAACTGGAAATAATAGAGGTTCTGGTATAGTTAACACTAAACTAGATGGCAATGGTAATTATCAACAAAGATTTGTAAATGCTAATGATTATAGAGCACAAGAGTTTCCGAATGGTACTGCAACTACAGTATCAACATGGTTTTTAAGAATAACAAGAGGTTAAACGATGGCAATTCCAGGACACGAATTTTTAACAGCACATTTTTCCAATAATGAAAGAACAATAGTTGAATCATATTGGGTTACACCTGATGGTAAAGAAACAAGAGTTGAGTATATTGAAGCAAATCCAGAAGATACAGCTTGGAAAAAACTATTAACTCATATTGATATTGATTCTTTGCATGAGGCTACTTACAAACATATTAAAGCACAAAATGAAGCTTTTGAAGATAATGTTATACAACTAGCTAAAAGTAGAGGAATGATATATGACGTTGATGAAATGAGCGGTGATGTGCATAAAGTTATTGCACAAGCTTTATTTGCGCCTTTTGACGAAACTCAAGATAAAGAAAAATTATTTCTTTATAAACTACAATTATTTGAAGTTGAAGCAATTAGGAAATGTACTGATTCTCAGAAAAAAAGAGAACTAAGACAAGCAAAAACTGTTATTGAAGCTACAAAAATAGCTATTGATATAGTAGAATCATAAATTTTTATGTAATCTAAGTTGGCTTTCTAGGTTTTCTGATGTGCAATTAGTACAATGCATCTTACACTGCCTTACTAAATTATTAGATTCTAGCATATAAGGTAATTCTTGCCACCAATCATTATTTAATATATCTTCTATATTTGTCTCATAAATATTATTGTTATAGTTATAATATTTTTTTATAAATTTATGATGTTCTTTCCACTCTTGCCTTCTCATAATATCTGAATTTCCAAAATAACAACATGGCCAAACATTTCCATTAAAATTGATTTGCAGAGCATTAGTTAAAGACCAACCACAAGTTGGTTTTTCAGTTGCATCTGCTTGTGTTTGTCTAGATATTAATGCTCCTTCTTTTTTAAAATTTAGTCTCCATTCAGGAGTAACTTTTTTTAAAGTTAATTTTTCGTTATTTTCATCATAAAAATGATAAGTATTATTGTTTTCAGATTGAAAACAAGTGAATCTTTCGCTAATTACAGCAGTATGTTTTTGCGAACCATGTGATTTACAAAGTTCTTCAATTTCTTTTAAATGATCTTGATTGTGTCTAAACAATATTGTTTGGCTTTCTACTATTATATAATCTTTAAACTCAGAAGCAATTTTCATATGATTTAAAACTTTTTGTAGATTAGTGTTTCTTCTATATAAGCTATGCATTTCTTGATTAATTCCATCAATATCAAATTGAATACGTACTCTTCTTTGATGATATCTAGATTTATTTTTTATTACTAAAGCACACATTTTCCACCAATATAATTCATCTCTCATACTTCCATTTGTATTAACTGAAACGGTGATATACTTATTTGATTTTAAAAAATATTCTATAATTTCAGAAGCGTGAGGATGCATCATATGATCACCCCATGTAGGACACAATTGAATATTACTAATTTTATTAAGAACATTAGGCGTAAATGTGTTTTTTATTTTTTCAAACGGAACGTGTAGTAGAGGCAGGTCTTTTGTTATTTTACCTTGAAATGATAATTTTGCATCTTTAGTAGAATTAGTTCTATGACACTGCGGACATTTCGCATTACAATACGTTGTAGTATCAAGAACGACATTGTATGGTTCTCTCCAAAATTTAAATTTACTCGAGTTTGGATATTGTTCCATAAAAGTCCTTATTTACTTGATGAATTAAATGTGCGCCTGGTGTGTATTGAAAAACAACCTCATCTAAAATATAATTCCATTGTATTCCTATGTTATTAAAATCTATGTTAAATTTTTCTAATAAAAATGAAAAGTATATTTCATTATTTTTTTCCCAAGCTTGAGAATAAACATCTGGATATAGAGTGTCGTCCTTTGCTTCTATTAAAGTTTTTTCAATCATTTTCATATTTCTAGAAAAATCGAGAGTTTCTGCTGCTTTTTTATTTCCACCAAAAACTCCAGTATTGCATATTTCTTCATTTCCATTTATATCATGAAGAAGCAACATAGCTTTTTTAGCAGACAATTTTAAATATCTATTCATAGGATCAACTAATAAATTTTCTCTTGCGCATTTAATTAAATATTTTTTATGCTTTTTAGATCCTAAATATTCTATGTTTATGATATAACTATATATTAATATTTTATTAAAATCAAATGATTCAAATATATTTTGATTAGTGATTGGTATTATATCTAAATCGAAATATATTACTTCGTCATAATACTTTGTTAACTCTTCAAATTTAAATATTTTATAAAATTGAACATTTACATAGTCTGTAACAGGCGGTGTAAATATTTCATAATCTGCATTACACCTATATGCATATTTCTTTTGTAACTCTATGAGTTTATTTTTATAAATTTTCCAAGATTGTTTTTTATAATCATTAACAGAAGTATGCTCTTCAGTTAAATCTGACCAAACACTATAAATTATTCTTTTTAACATATTGTTTCACATATTTAAATTTTTTATTAATAACATGTATCATTTTACTTTTTTTAGAAATATAGTTTATATTTTTTCTATATGTAAAATGCCAGACATCATTTAGTTCTATTAAATTAACACTATTAATTTTCATTTTAAAACTAAATAAAGTTTCATTATCATATCCAAAAGATTTTTGTATAAATTTAGGCCAAAAGCTTTCTTCATGTTTTAATTGACGCATTAACTTTATATCTTCTTCAAAAGTATCAAAGTATTTTAATTTGTATAAATTATTCTTATTTGCTAAAACAATTCCAGTGTTATAGACATCATTATTTCCATTATAACCTTGATCAATTAAAAGTGCTCTACAATTCCAATATTTAGCTCTTGGATCTCTTTCAGAAAAAGTTCTACCTGTTTCCATAAACCATTGTTCTCTTCTTTTAATAATTTTGGGCGAAGTAAGTGTTAAATATTTTTCTGGATCTCTTTCGTGATTAATCTTACAAGCTATACCTTTTTTAATATCGATTTCTTCAAAAATATTGTCTTTTGTTGCTGGAACTACATCAAAATCTAAATATAGAATTTCATCATAAATTTCGCACAAATTGTACATAAGATGTATTTTATAAAAATTAACTACATTATATTGCGAAACAAATGGATATTTTTCTAAAAAATGTTTTTTATATTCTTTCCACTTTTCATCGTTTTCATATAAAATGTATGGAACTTTTAAATGCTTTGCGTATTCTTCTTGTTTATTTTTTAGAAAAGAATAATTATTTTTAAATTCATGTGTGTTCTTAATATTTTTTTTATAATCTGAATTTTTTTCAAAATCATCTTCATTAAAATTAATATAAATGCTAAATATAACTCTCATTTACCTATCACCATAAATCTATCATATTCGTCTTTATACCTTTTCACTCCAGAATATAAAATATTTTTTAATGGCAAACTTTTTATAAAATCTTCTAAAGTATCATGACAATTTATATGGCTATTTACTTCATAATAATTGTTTGACTGTAAACACATAAGCATTGCTGGATTTTTTTGTTTAAAAGTAAAGTATAATTCTTCTTCGTCAATATGTTCACAGGCTGTACACACTAATATTTTATCATGATAATTCCAATTTTTAAAATCTTCTAAGCCGTCTGCTGTTTTATAATAAACATTGTCATGAACTTTTAACATCTTTGCTATCTTTGTGCACATATTATCAATTTCAATATTTATTATTTTATTTTTAAAACCAGACTCTGCAAACAAATATGAAAATAATCCGTACCAGCCTCCAACAATAAAACATTCATTATATGAGTCATCTATGATTTTATTTAATTCTTTAACTGCCCATATTTTACTTTGGTGCTGCCCTTCTCCGTATGAATCTAAAACATCTTTGAATCTAAATAAATCCGTATCTTCGTGCGTTCTAGAACGTTCGTATATGTATGATATTGTGTTAAGTATTTTTTGATAAATCAATGGTGTCATATATTCCATTATCAAAAGTTCTCCATTCTATTTTTTCATGCCAAAAGAATCTATCTATTCCTTTGTATTTACGCGTATTATAATCTATATTTTTACTAAATATATCCCATATATATGAATTTTGTTTTGATGTCCATGCTAAAATCGAACTGTTTAATTCTGTATCATAAGAATGTTTTCTAAAAAACTTGTCTTTTTTCCAAGAATCTCTCATAAAAGTTGGATAATTCCAGTCTATATTATCCATATATGGAAACGGATTAGAAAGTATTTTGATGTCTAAATCAAATAATACGCATTTACCTTCTAATTTAAAGTCTTCTCTAAACAAATGCATTTTATTCCACCAACGCATTAATCTTGGTTTTTTTGGAATATCAATACAATCTATAATTACATCTGTTTTATCTTCAGTAAAGCAATAAAACTTTGCATTTGTATATGGGCTGAGAGCTATGTAGATTTTGTTTACATCATCTGCATTATATTTAGTGCCATGTTTTAATAATATAATATTCATAAATGTATTTATAAAGCTTAATTTGTATAAATAGATTAAACGGCAGGGGCGCGTGCGTCCGACAAAGAAATCAACTGGAGTATTTCATGGCCCAATACGAAGAATTCACCATCGATCAAGGTGCTGATGTAGCATTTGAACTTCATCTCACAGATAATACTGGAGCGGCAAAGAATCTAACAGATTATTCTGTAGCTGCAAAGATGAAAAAGAATTATAATAGCGATAGTGCTGATACACACGACTTTTCTACAATTGTAGCTAGTCCGGCCTCAGATGGAATCGTAACTCTATCATTGACAAATACTCAAACCGATGCTCTTAAAGCAGGAAGATACGTTTATGACGTAGAAATTTCTTTTGTCGACAGTGATGCAAATACTGTTGTTGAAAGAATTTTAGAAGGAAGAATCCAAGTAACTCCATCGGTGACAAAATGAGTATTTTAAATGGCCACAGATAAAATCCTAGTAAAGGTTGCTAAGAACGCCGAATTAAAGGTTTCTGAAGCACAAACCATTGTTAAAAAGATTGTAACTGGAACACCAATACGTAGGATGAGTAGTGCTGCAGGGTTTAATGCAGGTACTCTCGCCGGCGAATCTGCTGGTTACTATCTTGATTTTACTAATTTAACTAATGTTCCAACAATACTTGATTCTGGAGATGTACTTGCTCTTTTTGAAACAAGTGATATCGATAATCTTGTCGATAGCGGCTCTGGTGTATCAATACTTGGTCCTGTTAAAGTAACTGATCATATTATTCCAGATTCTGATGAAACAATTGATTTAGGTTCTCCAACTAATAAATTTAGAAGTCTTTACCTTTCTGCAGGAACTTTGTATGTAGGCTCAGTTTCTTTAAGCGATTCTAGTGGAGAATTAGTACTCAATGATATTGATGCAGAAGGTAATATTGTTGCTGATACAAAAAAAGTTATCGCAACAGGATTATTAACACAAACAACAGATTTAACTACTATAGCAACTGATCAAGTTGTTGACACTTTTCCTATTACAGAATTTAGATCAGTTAAATATACAATCCAATTAGAACATGATTCTGATAGCAAATATCATACACAAGAAATTTTATTAACGCACA
>Ga0222719_10004098_pt1 | contig 12822 bp, 6 predicted proteins | sample C33_34DmetaG_FD_165039 | JGI IMG/M metagenome (GOLD analysis project Ga0222719, IMG submission 165039) | Estuarine water microbial communities from San Francisco Bay, California, United States - C33_34D | ecosystem: Environmental > Aquatic > Marine > Unclassified | place: USA: California...
GTCTCCAGGTTTGACACTCTACTAGCGTTTGAGGCCAGATTGGACCATATGTACCCATTGGAAGTCTCTAGGTTTGACACTCTACTAGCGTTTGAGGCCAGATTGGACCATATGTACCCATTGGAGGTCTCTAAGTTTGATACTCTACTAGCGTTTGAAGCCAGATTGGACCATATGTACCCGTTAGAAGTCTCTAAGTTTGATACTCTACTAGCGTTTGAAGCCAGATTGGACCATATGTACCCGTTAGAAGTCTCTAAGTTTGATACTCTACTAGCGTTGTCAGCCAGATTGGACCATATGTACCCGTTAGAAGTCTCTAAGTTTGATACTCTACTAGCGTTGTCAGCCAGATTGGACCATATGTACCCATTGGAGGTCTCCAAGTTTGACACTCTACTGGCGTTTGAGGCCAGATTGGACCATATGTACCCATTGGAGGTCTCCAAGTTTGACACTCTACTAGCGTTTGAGGCTAGATTGGACCATATGTACCCATTGGAGGTCTCCAGGTTTGACACTCTACTAGCGTTATCAGCCAGATTGGACCATATGTACCCATTGGAGGTCTCCAAGTTTGATACTCTACTAGCGTTATCAGCCAGATTGGACCATATGTACCCATTGGAAGTCTCCAGGTTTGACACTCTACCAGCGTTTGAAGCCAGATTGGACCATATATACCCATTGGAAGTCTCCAGGTTTGACACTCTACTAGCGTTTGAGACCAGATTGGACCATATGTATCCATTGGAGGTCTCCAAGTTTGACACTCTACTAGCGTTTGAGGCCAGATTGGACTCTAGGTCTGAAATCCTAGAAGCATTTGATACTAGATCCGCACTTAAAGCAATACCCCCCAAAGTAGTTCCATTACCGTAAAAGTTAGTTGCAATTACATTTCCACTAGCCACTAATGAGTTTGTAGTATTTGTAAGTTGCACCGTATTTGAAGTTATATTTCCGGTGTTCACAACTTGATCAAGTGTACCAACACCTGAACTTCCATATATTTCATCATCACCCCAATATATACCGGTGCCGTTACTCTTTAAAACTTTACCAGTGGCACCTAAAGCCAATTTTGTAAATGTAGTAGAACCGGTCGCAACGAGAATATCACCAGCTGTATATGTGGTTTGACCAGTACCACCTCGTGATACAGGTTGCGTTTCTCCCTCTAATGCTGTAACACGTGGATTTACGTTATCAAACAAATTAGACCACACCAAACCATTTGAGGTCTCTAGATTTGAAATCCTACTGGAATTGTCTGATAAATCTGTACTTAAAGCTACACCCGACAAAGTAGTACCGTCGCCATAATAACTACCACCGGATTCAACGGATATGTTATTCTGTGTAATAATATTACCAAAAACTTGGAAAGAAATGGTATTCGCTGTATCATGATTAATATGTGTATCTGTTACTGTGTTTTGTGTGTATCCCAGACTTACGTAATGTTCATGTACCTCACCACCCTCTCCGTGATGAATAAACGCAATATTAGCATTCGGATGCTGGAAAATGAGACCCACATCGTGTATATGTGATTGGTTATTATTAGCAACGGCCAGAATCCTGTCTTCTATGACGACATTATTAGATTCTATAGTGTAAGAATTACCAGATACTACTAAATTACCCGATATTTCAACATCATTGGATATTGTCGTAGTTCCGTTAGCTAGATGAATCGTAGACTTTTCTAACATTTGTGAACTATTCACAATTGGAAAATAACCGGATTCTACACCCCTCACAAAAACTTGACTACCGAAATCTGCATTGCCGGTAGTTTTAAGAGATGTCGTAGCGTTTGTAAACTGCACGGTGTTTGAAGTTGTATTACCGGTATTGGTAATCTGTTGAAGTGTTTGAAGCTGTGTTAAAAGGTCACTTGGTGCGATTTTCTTCAAATTATTATTGGAATCGTTTACATAAACATAGTTTGGATTTGATATCACAGGGGCGTTTGGTATATCGTTTGTTCTCCCAACACCTGTAACGAATATAACACCATTGGTGGCATCGGACTTTACACAAATCCCTATGTTTTGAATGGAATCTGTTAAATCATATGGTTTTGCTCCTATACCACCGGGTGTTGTATTACTAACATATATAACATCACCTTCACTGAATCCCTGTGTATTTACACCCTGTACCTTACCATACGCAACTACAACACCCTCACCCCCGTTTGAAATATTTTCATACACGAGACCAATGGCGGGCATTTTATTAGAGTCACTGGAATCTGCTAGAGCTACATTAGCTACATTATTATGGGAATCAAAAACATACACGACTTCACCCTTGTTCAATGTATTTCCAGTGTCGTTATACACTTTTATATAGTTATGAATAGGGTAGTCATTAACCCAATTTGAACCATCATATGTTAAAACTTGATCGGCACTTTCGGATGTTATAACCACATCGGATAATTGATTTATATTAATACCCACAGAAGCACCCGAATTTGTGGTAAAAGCTGTTGTAGTGTTTGTAAATTGTATGGTATTTGATGTTGTATTTCCATTATCCGAAACTTGCTGAAGTGTTGATGCAATATTACTCAATAAACCTCCATCTCCCTGAAAAGATGTTGCATTAACATTCCCTGTAACAGTTATATTACTTGTGAATGTAGGGTCTAGGAGGTTAGCTTTATCGGTTTCTAAGTCAGACACCCTCTCAGCATTTGAATCCAGGTTGGACCATATGTACCCGTTGGAGATCTCCAAGTTTGACACTCTACCAGCGTTTGAGGTCAGATTGGACCATATGTACCCGTTGGATATTTCTAAGTTTGACACTCTACCAGCGTTTGAGGTCAGATTGGACCATATGTACCCGTTGGATATTTCTAAGTTTGACACTCTACTAGCGTTGTCAGCCAGATTGGACCATATGTACCCATTTGAAGTCTCTAAGTTTGATACTCTACTAGCGTTGTCAGCCAGATTGGACCATATGTACCCATTGGAGGTCTCCAAGTTTGACACTCTACTAGCGTTTGAGGCCAGATTGGACCATATGTACCCATTGGAAGTCTCTAAGTTTGATACTCTACTAGCGTTTGAGGCCAGATTGGACCATATGTACCCATTGGAAGTCTCTAAGTTTGATACTCTACTAGCGTTTGAGGCCAGATTGGACCATATGTACCCATTGGAAGTCTCTAAGTTTGACACTCTACTAGCGTTGTCAGCCAGATTGGACCATATGTACCCGTTAGAAGTCTCTAAGTTTGACACTCTACTAGCGTTTGAGGCCAGATTGGACCATATGTACCCATTGGAAGTCTCCAGGTTTGACACTCTACTAGCGTTTGAGGCCAGATTGGACCATATGTACCCATTGGAAGTCTCCAGGTTTGACACTCTACTAGCGTTTGAGGCCAGATTGGACCATATGTACCCATTGGAAGTCTCTAGGTTTGACACTCTACTAGCGTTTGAGGCCAGATTGGACCATATGTACCCGTTAGAAGTCTCTAAGTTTGACACTCTACTAGCGTTATCAACCAGATTGGACCATATGTACCCATTGGAAGTCTCCAGGTTTGACACTCTACCAGCATTTGAAGCCAGATTGGACCAAATGTACCCATTGGAGGTCTCCAGGTTTGACACTCTACCAGCGTTTGAAGCCAGATTGGACCATATGTACCCGTTGGAGATCTCCAAGTTTGATACTCTACTAGCGTTGTCAGTCAGATTGGACCATATGTACCCGTTGGAGATCTCCAAGTTTGATACTCTACTGGCGTTGTCAGCCAGATTGGACCATATGTACCCGTTGGAGATCTCCAAGTTTGATACTCTACTGGCGTTGTCAGCCAGATTGGACCATATGTACCCGTTAGAGGTCTCCAAGTTTGACACTCTACCAGCGTTTGATACCAGGTTGGACCATATGTACCCGTTGGAGGTCTCTAAGTTTGACACTCTACCAGCGTTTGATACCAGGTTGGACCATATGTACCCGTTGGAGGTCTCTAAGTTTGACACTCTACCAGCGTTTGAGGCCAGGTTGGACCATATGTATCCGTTAGAGGTCTCCAAGTTTGACACTCTACCAGCGTTTGAGGCCAGGTTGGACCATATGTACCCATTGGAGGTCTCTAAGTTTGAAATCCTAGTAGAGTTATCGGAAAGATCCGCACTTAAAGCAACACCAGACAAAGTAGTACCGTTGCCAAAATAATTAGTAGCTGTTACATTTCCATAAATCTTAGCATTTACATCTTGATCTGTGAGAGGAATTATATTAGGACCAGATGCGTCGCTGTGGGTCATTGCAATAACGAACTCCTGTTCGTCACCCCTATACCCCACGGCTACATTAGCCGTACCACGTGTCATAATTATACCAGTATCAAGTGTATCGAGGGTATTGTTATTGGCGATTTCTATTATGGGGTCATCAACAATAAGATTATTACTTGCTACAGTCGTTGTAGTTCCGGTAATAACAAGATTACCATGAACTTTTAGTTCAGAATCAATCTCGACTGTAGCTGCTGTCGACTGTCTTATAGTTGATTGTGTCAAAATATTACTTGAATCCGTGACAGGAACATATTTACTTTGTATGTTTTTTAGGGATAGATTACTTAATTCAACTGTTCGTGATGTTGTGTTACTCAATGAAACGACTCTATCTAAATGTATATTAGATAAGTGACCACCATCACCCAGATATTCATTAGAAAATATGTTTCCATAAACACTGAGATTTGTATTTACATTAACTGTGGCATCACTGGACTGTTCAATTTTTGATTGAACCAGGACATTACTTGAATCTGTAACGGGTACATAGTTTGCTTGGACAGTTTTAAGAGCTAAATTATTAAGTTCGACTGTTCGGGTAGTACTATTACCGGAACTAATAATTTGATCTAAATCAAGATTGGATAAATATTTACCATCACCATGGTATGCAACGGCTGAAACATTTCCAGAAGTTTCGATAACATTTGCCCCATGCTCTATCACATATAGAGAATCTCCAACTGATATGGCGTACTGAGGTGATGTATTGTTTACACTTACATAAGAATCAGCTGCTAAAGTCCCGGCTTTAATTTTACCAGAAACCTGTACCTGATTACTCCCCGTGGGTTGCAATAAAATACTGGTTCCTATTTGCGCATTTCCGGATGTATTAAAAGATGTTAACTCTAAATTATGAGTTGTAGTATTACCAACTGTTGTTACATCTTGAAGACTTGGGGTACCGGTTACGTCTGCACCAGATAATCCCGAATCTACTACCTCTTTAGTAGATTGGTCGTATGCTAAAATAGAAAATCCTTGTGTATCACCCTGTCTTATAGGGGTCATATATACAGCGCCGGATGTAGATGCATTAATTTGTTCATCTGATGCATTGAATACTATGGTATTATCTGCCTGATCATCCGTACAATTTTTACCGAATCTAATCTTAGTTGATCTTTCAACCGTACTAAGATTTTTTACCATTTAATATATATTTTCATTTTAATTTGCATAGACTAAACCCGCCATACCATTATTTATTTTTAGAATATTATAGTTTATAGCATAAATTGGATCTGTTATGTTCAAGTTCTCACTATGTATTTTAGCGGATTCAAGCCTACTAAAGTTAAGAGTACCCGTTGGTTGAAGGGAGCTTGTGGAAATACAGAAACAGTAAAGAAAAAAGTCTGGTGAAGTAACATTGTTTGTGTGATAATAACTCATAACATCTATAAAATGTGGTTTAGCCCATTTAAAACCACCTATATCAGTACCGTTAATACTCAATTTAACTTTGTTATCGATAGATGTTAGAGCGCCTGTAGACGAAGTATTTGAACATGCAAGATATTTCACAGGGTGATTAAACGTGAGTTCTTGAACAAGTTCGTTTGATGGTATACTTTTCTGGACTTGTGTAATAAGAATATTATGATCCCTACTCACAATATTTCCTCTTTCCTCATTATCCAAATAATAATAATTTGAAAAAGCCTCAATATTGTAATTACCAGCATCAGGACCCCAGTTTATCCTGATTTCGACATTATGATACTGTAGGGCTACTAGGGGTATAGCCGATTGTGGTCCTTCACAAAAGAAAAATCGAAGAGGGTAAAAAAAAGATCTGGCGCTGCTACCAGGATGTGTACCATTGGAGCTTTTAGAAACATTTTGAGCAAATGTATCGATGGCTATTTTTTCAGTAAAAATGGAATCTTGGGTATCTATAACTTGTCCACCAATCAATAATTCTACTTTATCTATGATTCGTGACCAGTCTTGAATATCCAACGCTTTTGTATTATCGTCTAGAGTAAAATATGTATATCCGAGTAAATCCCCAGATCTTTCGAAACGGATGGATGACATTGAATTACCTTTCACAGCCCCTTGAATGGTCTGTTTTTCTACGGACTGTGAAAAGTTAGAGTGTCTCTTGTATGTGGAGCTAAAAAATGATATTTCGGGGTTCCCCATGATGTACTCGTCTTGTGCACCAACGGCTATCAATTGAACTATCCCAGAAGACATTTATAATACTATGAGGTTTAAAAAAATAAAAAAAACTAACGCCCTGATAAATTGGGTTTATCACAAACAAATCTAAAAATAAAAAAGTTATCTTGTGTTCCCGGGAGGGTCTGACCTCTATCATCCCTCAAAGTGAAGGTCATCCTGCTTAATCTTTTTATGGGATCTAGGTACTGTTGTACGACTGGGTAGTTATCTTTAAAATTAATAGCCGTAGCACCGTCACCGATCAAAGATCCGAAAGACCTGTTTAGGACAGTGAGAGAAGATTCTCCCTCCAAATCACTTGTTCCTCGCTGACTAAAGTTTGTATTAAGTTCCGAAATGGAAATATGACAAACATTGGAAGTTCCAGTATTAATTTGTGCAGCACAGAGTCTCGCCTGAACAACATTTTCAAGGGGCTGTTGCAAATGTATTGTAAAGGTATTTTTACTAGCTTGATTTATAGTATCGACTGTAACAGTGTGATACTCATATTTGAAATCGGGTATGGATGATATTGGCGTCGTGGTAACTAAGGCCATTTATATTAACTTAGATTATCTTGTAGCTAGCGTGGTCACGCACAAGCTTCTGAGCACCGCACACACCACCCGGGGGTATGGCATAAGCCGACGACGTTTCGTCGGGGCCCGGGAGGCACGATTCTTCCACAGGAAGGTCAAAAAGGGATTCATCCGAGGCAGGCTCTATGGTAATTTCCTTACCCCTGTATCCGCTGGTACGTCGGGACATGAACCATTGAAGCACGATTATAAGCAAAATTACAATGAGCACAGCGTTAAGGGTACGGCGATTAGTCCTGTTAAGTTTCATTTACTAAATGTAAATATTTTTAATTAAAGTGCGTTAAAGAGTTTGGAATAGTTTCATTATAAAGTGTAGTATGGACGGTGAGATTGTCATTGACCGTGGTGATAATAATATTTTAAAGTTAGATGATGATGAACAGGCTATGATGGATGAGATTAGACTGGAGATTCCATCTAAGAAACCTACACGAGCTCGCGCACCTCCTGTGCGTGGGGCTCCTCCTCCACAACCCGAATATCAGGAAGATATAGATTCTTTTGCGAATCCTAATAAACAATCTGAACCAATTCCACCAAGACCCGAAGATCCCATAGATTATGGCGAATACGATAACGAGCCAGAGTACGAGGGTGGGATGGGGGGAATGGGTATGGGTATGGAAGAAGAGGTACCATCTCCTGGTTATTCTTCCATAGATGAAGAAAAGGCGGATTTGGTGAATAAACTTGGGCGTTTAGAGAAGAAGGGTTTTGCTATCAATAAACGATTGAATGTTTATTCCCCTGTTGACGATCTCCGTTCAGAGGTAAAAAGAATCACATACAGCATAGATGTTGATAAATCTGTAAAGTTTTCTAGGCGCATGCTCATAGCATGTGTTACCGGTCTCGAGTTTTTGAACAAAAGATATAACCCTTTCGAGATTCAACTTGAAGGTTGGTCTGAAAATGTTATGGAAAATGTGGATGATTATGATGAAGTTTTCGAGGAATTATATGTCAAGTACAGAACCAAGATGCACGTGGCTCCTGAAGTCAAGCTCATCATGATGCTTGGTGGTAGTGCCATGATGTTCCACCTCACTAACAGCATGTTTAAATCTGTGATGCCCAATGTGAATGATGTGATGAAACAGAATCCGGGTCTCATGCAAAATATGATGTCAGCAGTACAGAACACCATGTCTTCTCAAGGAGCCACGAGCACCCCTGCACCCGCGACGGGTGGTGATGGGCGACATGAAATGCAGGGTCCTGGATTTGACATATCTTCCCTCATGGGTAATATCATGATGCCTCCACCCCCACCCATGAACACAACCCCCCAGGTTCAGGATACACCTCAACAAGATATGGTGACACCCCCGCCCATAGATGAAGAGGATTCCGTGTCTGATATTGTTTCCGTTGTCATGAGCGAAGATGATCTGGGTGATGTTAAGGATATTAAATTACCGGTGGTTAAAAAGGGAGCTAAGAAGGGACGTAAATCTAAAAAGAATGCCGTTGAAATAAATGTCTAAGTATAGTAGTATAATATGATTGCGTATGCACCTATAGATTTTGACGAACCGGAGACACCAATGGTTCCTCAGAAGCCAGTGAAAAGAAAAGTTCCCGTCAAGGTTGATGAAAATACAGAATGTAATTATGTTGTTTTATTTTTTATTGTCGGAGTGGTGGCATTAGCGGCTATGGATTCAATTGGAAAGTAAAAAGTGAAATAAAATGAAATTGAATACCTTTTATGGAAATTATTTCCCATATAATGTATTCATCCCAAAAACTTACCGGAAAAATGTGCTAAACCACCACCGTAATATATATCAGTTCCACTTGTAACACTGTGGATGTATGGCTCTATATAATCACCAGCTTGTAAATCAAGCATGATCTCAGCTATGTTATAATCATGGTCAGATGTAGCCGTCACGTATGTATATGAAACACCTCTAACATTGACATTTGTTCCATTTTTAGAGAAAGATAATTCACTCGATCCACCCGAAGATATATATCTATGCAATGCAGCAAATTTAAACTCATACACTCCATCTACAGGCGCTGTAAATCTACTCGATGTTGTATCATAGTGATTACCCGTGTTTACGTGTGTTAGATTAAATACGTTCAAAACACCCGTCGATGTGGTTGACCCACCACTATTATTATACGCATAAAATCGAGGATTTTTATTTTTCACAAACCCATTGACTTCGAGGGGTACCGTGGGGTTTGTTACGCCTACACCCAAGTTTCCTTCAACTACAGCACCTCCTCCGACTGCGAAGACTTCATCTGGTGGTCCGTAATTATAGAGTTCCGTTCTATCTTGAGCCGTTTCACCCGCTGAAAACAGGGGTGTACCTATGTACCCATTAAGTCCACCACCAAATATTATTCGGTTTAAAAGATTATTTAGGGGTGTACCTAAAGTTTGTGACAATATTTGTATATTATCAAGGTAAACCGTAAAGCTATAGTTAGGTGTACTACCACGATGTATGTCTATAAAAATGTGATACCACCTATCACTAACAATCGTTTGTGATGATGAAACATAATCACTTCCATTTACATATAACTTTATGGCGTCCTGTTTTATAGAAACAACATGACCACCAAAATCTAAAACCTGCTCATAAGACGCACCTACATTATTACACCTGACCCAAAATGATAATTTTTCAACGGTATCACCATTCATAGTAGCGTATCTATATTGATTTGTAGTAACATTGCTAGTAGAAGACCCTGAAAAACTTAACCCCTTTACACCCGAATCATACGTAACATTATGAGGTACTCCATTCGACTCCTGCGAATATATATAATGAAAATTATATGAATATACATTGCCACTCGCTATAACATTTTCATCCCTTGTATTGTAAAACAAATAACAACCATTCTTTTCGGTTGGATCGTTATCATGTTCACCTCTAACAGCTCTCCAATTCATTTTTCTATCCGAAGATACTGTGATTTTGGATGTTGCACGTGAATCTCCTATTATGTCCATATGCGCTTTTGGGTCCATGACACTACTATGCCCCACACCTGTACATTGATATCCATTCATAACGAAAACAGGGGTTTCTATGTATCTAGATTGATTCACTGCAGTATCTCCCCGAGGACAGTCGAAAATTATACCCGGAGCTTTTAGTCTTACTCTATCCGGATTTAGTTCCTGACCACCATTTCCAGGTAACTTGGCCAATAATAATTCAGATGATTTACCAGTAGTATAGTACACTCTATTTTCTAGGGTAGAACATTCATAAGAATTATCACCGTTTGTACCACCGAATAGTAAGCGTTTCGTGCCATCGGTGGACCCACCATCACTCGCTCCTATGAACACACTTTCTGCTTTTACATATCCACTAAACAGGGAGTTGCCATTATATATAGAAGTTAAATCATATTTAAATACATGGACACTTCCAGCTTGAGAATTGTAATACGGCGCTGATACAGCTGCATATTTGCCATTTACCATCGCAAAATCATAACCCAATAAAGTCGATTGTTGGTAATTATATCCGGATATTCCAGATATGGGTAAAGAAACATCATAAAACGCTAAACCATTCCAATCATAAAGTTTAGTAAATAGGGATTTGTTCAATTCGGTATGTCCTATACGCACACCATCATAGCTCAAGGCGCTACCCCAACCAGTTAAAGAACCTATACCACCAGTTATATTCTGTTGATGTTCCCATGTATTTTCCAAAGTATTGTAAGTATAATAGCTTACCCTACCCGCAGATGTGTTATAGTCAACAGACTCGCTCCTCACACCCTGTTCTACACTCGTTACTAATATTGTATTGCCATCATAACTAATATGTGTATTGAATCCAAACCCTGGCAATGACGTACGATAATGGTCCCAATAATCAAGCCTGTTTCCATCTGGGTCACCCCGGAGAAGTTGACCAACTTGTGTTACACCAGAAGTCCAATCACCTTCATTAGGACATTTAAATATTCTCGCGTGTCCAGATTGATAATTACCTTTATTATTTGTGAATATGGGCGGGGGGGTGGTGCCGATGATGTGTGTATTACTTTGATATACCTGGGTTGCATCTGAGTTAGTTGAATCTATCTGCAAAAACCGTGTACCGGGTGCACCGACTATAATATGTTCCCCAAATGCAGACATTTGTACAGAGTATCCATATTGTGTGTATGTACTATACACATTTATATATGTCAAATTACTATATGTCCATGTTGAACGATCGGTAAGACCCGCACCGTAACTTAAGGGTGTTACATTTTCAAAATCCGTCCCTACATTAGAAAAATCAAGATTCCATGTTCCATTACGCTCTTCATATACATATACGGTATTGACATCTGGTGCCCCCACACACAATCTATTTGAAACGTCATTTGCTAACGAAACACAGTGACCAAAACTTGTAATAGAGGTATTTATTACATGATTCAGGGTCCATCCACTCGAATAATCATAAATATATACATTTGAAGCGGTATTTGCTCCCACTATTATTCTATCACCCGTCCAATTCATGTCTATAGAATGCCCAAAGCGAGAGGATGTGTGAGGTCCAGTGATATTACTACCCACCTGTGTCCATGTATTAGCTTCCTCGTCGTAGTCAGCGACGTATACATAACCTGTATCTGAATTATTCCCAGGTGCACCCACCGCTAAGCGGGTACTCTCGAAATTAAGAGCTATAGAATGCCCAAACTCGTCCCCCGGCTGGGAGCCGAGATGTACCGGTCCCGCCCAAATACCGGTCGTACTGGATTGAACTTCGCTCATTTATATATCTCTATATTTAAGTTAATGTAATTTTTCGTGTAGGTCTTTCGGCAATTACGGTAGAGTTTTTTATAAAAAGAGATCCGGTATGAAGAGCATTTGTTCTGACTCCTCTTATACCTATGACTTCATTTGTAGAATATACATTTCCCACCACATATAAAACTTCACTACCCTCGTCATCTATAATAACATTCGAACCAACATGTAGCGTATATTGAGGAGTTGTATTGGAAATACCCGTATTGCTACCAATTTCGGTTATGTTATTAAGAGAACTTCCACCACCCCCTGTTGCATTTTGCCATGAAGGAACACCCCCAGAAACAGTCAAAACCTGATTAGCGGAACCTATAGTTATTTTTGAAAGTACCGTGGAACTAGATGCGTATAATAAGTCCCCAATTGTATAACTTGTTAACCCGGTACCACCCCTGTTCACAGGTTGTGTTTCACCCTCTAATGCTGTAACACGTGGATTTACATTATCAAACAAGTTGGACCACACCGTACCATTCGAGGTCTCTAGGTTTGTGATCCTACCAGCATTTGAAGCCAGATTGGACTCTAGGTTTGTAATCCTCGTAGAGTTCGAAGCCAGATTGGACCATATGTATCCGTTGGAGGTCTCTAGGTTTGTAATCCTCGTAGAGTTCGAAGCCAGATTGGACCATATGTATCCGTTGGAGGTCTCTAGGTTTGTAATCCTCGTGGAGTTCGAAGCCAGATTGGACCATATGTATCCGTTTGAGGTCTCTAGGTTTGTAATCCTCGTGGAGTTCGAAGCCAGATTGGTCTCTAGGTTTGTAATCCTCGTGGAGTTCGAAGCCAGATTGGACCAAATATATCCGTTTGAGGTCTCTAGGTTTGTAATCCTCGTGGAGTTCGAAGCCAGATTGGTCTCTAGGTTTGTAATCCTCGT
>Ga0222719_10004100_pt1 | contig 12817 bp, 9 predicted proteins | sample C33_34DmetaG_FD_165039 | JGI IMG/M metagenome (GOLD analysis project Ga0222719, IMG submission 165039) | Estuarine water microbial communities from San Francisco Bay, California, United States - C33_34D | ecosystem: Environmental > Aquatic > Marine > Unclassified | place: USA: California...
GACGCTGTCTTGATATTCTGCCTCCAAATCTTCACACAAATTTCGTGAGAATCACGAACCAATAGATTGAGAGGTTTGCGGTGCGAACAATGAAACAGTCAGCTGCCAGATTCGGTACCTGCCGGGGTCGCTCGAGACCGAAAAATCTTGGCTCTTTAACGGCACTGACAGCGATGGCATTGTTATTTACGCAGCCCCTTCAATCCCAGGTCTACAAATTTGGTCATTGTCTGCTGGGCTGCCCGCAAGGAGCCGCGCCGAGTAATCACATCCTGGTGCGATCCATATATACGCTTTCCTTTAATACGACGACCAAAACGGCTGATTGGGTTGCCTACCAGGTCACGGCTGGATCCATAGGTATTGCATCCAGCTTGTCACGAGAGCTGGTGCCTGATGACTTTGTTGCGGATACCCTGGAGATAGCAGATTTTTTTGCCATTCAGGAACGAGGGCTGGTGAGAGCTCAATATGCGCCGCTGGTAAGTTTTGCGGCAACACCATACTGGCCTGAGGTCAACTATTCGACCAATGCTGTGGTGCGCACAAGTAGCTTAAGTCAAGGTGCCTGGTACGGCTTGGATTGGGCCGTGCGTAATCTGGTGAACAGGGAAGCTGCGGTCTATGTGGTTACGGGTCCAGTGTTTTATCCTGAAGCTGAACCCAGGACACTGGTCACGAATAAACAGCACCGTATTCCCGATGGATTCTTCAAAGTGGTTTTGACTCGTGAAGGCAGGGCCGCGGCCTTCCTTTTCCCCCAGGACACGGCCGTGCATGTGCATCACTGCGATTTGCGCAGTTCCCTGACTGAAATTGAAGGGCTCACGGGGCTTGAGTTGTTTCCGGACGGCAGCAGTAGACTAGAGCTGTCGTTATACTCGGCGTTGGGTTGCAGTGCCTAAAAGGGCTGGTAGGCTACTGTACTTCAATCAGAAAATAGTCGTCGCGCAGCAACTCTCGTACTGTTCTCTCTAATGAGGCATTGACCGCGGCGGCAATACCTTCTTCTTCTGCCACGGTCCCCCGTCCAAACAGCGTATTCTCCCAAATGGTGCGGCCACCGCCTATCAGTTCGATTCGGGTGCGGATAGTGAGTCGCAGGGAAGGGACGCCGCTTCTATCCATGCTCTCAAGCTCGGAGCTGATCAGGGTACCAACGATTAGCATGTCTTCACCGTTTTCAACAAATTCCACGCCACCTTTGCTGAAGCCCTGAATAAAAGCATCGTGCATGATCTCTGCTAAAGGATTCTGGGCGCGATAATCGGCGGTGATCAGGTTTGGATCATCCAAGCCTCTTTCATCTGCGAAAGCTGGCAATTTTAGGGTGGGTACAATAGTGCCAATATTGACGTTGCGCTCGTAAGTGAAATCAACAGTGATGTCCTCAGCGGCCACGCCAACAGAGGCCCACAGGAGGAAGGCGGCCAGACTGGAGAAGGTTGCGAGTCGGAGCTTGGTCATAGGGTTCCCTTGAGTTGCAGTTATTCCAAAATTTTAGCATAAATGAGCGCAGTAAGTGGTTCAAGTGACAGCCGTACCATCTGTCGTAAGAGTCGAACACTCGACCTTTATGTAAGCTTAACGTTCTGCGAAAGCAGGGTCTAATTAAGCGCAGAATCGGGCCAGGGGGCGCCGGGCCTGTGTTCGGTAATTGGACGCATCCCGCGGTTTATAAACTTTTGCACGCGTTTGCCTTCATAGGTTTCGGTTGTATAAATGTTGCCGTCTGAATCTGTGACAATACTATGGGGCGCAAAAAACAAACCGGGTTGCCTGCCGCCCTCACCAAACTCTGCCAATACCTCAAGCGTGTCGCGGTCAAGAATATGGATGTTGAAATTGCCGCCATCTGCGACATAAATAAACTCCTGCGCTTCATCTGGCGAGAAGCTGATGTCCCAGGTGGATCCGGCCAAGGTTAGAGGGGCCACTTGTCCTTCTTTTACAAAAGTGCCATCGATTCGAAACACCTGAATACGATCGGCGCCCCTGTCGCAGACGTAGATCAAGCCATCACTGGATGGTTCAGCGCAGTGCACGGGGCCAACGAATTGCTGTGGGAGTGGCTCAAAAGGGTCATAGGTGACACGTTCATCGATTGGCTCGTTGCCGTAGGCTCCCCAGAAGCGCTTGAAAGCACCTGTCGCCACGTCGACTACTGCAACACGCTTGTTGCCGTAGCCATCGGCGAAATAGGCTTCGCCGGCAGTCTCGTCGATAGCAATCTCGGCTACCCTGCCAAATGAGACAGTGCTAAGGCTGTCCGTTGGTTCTCCAGGAATACCGATTTCCCTGACGAAGTGACCATCGCGAGTAAAAACCAGGACATGTGAATCACCGGAGCCATTGCCTCCAATCCAGATATTGCCATCTGGCGCCACTTCTATCCCGTGATTTGAGGCCGGCCAGGTGTAGCCCTCACCGGGTCCTCCCCAGGCATTGACCAGATTCCCTGAAGGATCGAATTCCAATATGGGTGGGGCGGCAGAGCAGCATTCTGCCCTGCCTCGGTCCAGGCCCAGAGCCTGGTTCATGAACATGCTGTCCTGGTCACGGTGCACCACAAAAAGATGGTCGCGATCATCTACCGCAATGCCTATGGTGCGACCCAGTATCCACTTGTTTGGCAAAGGTTGGGGCCAAAACGGGTCGACTTCAAAATGGGGGATGAGACGATCGTTGCTTACGGCCCGGGCGTTTTCCTGCAGGGCATGCTGGCCGCCCAGAAGGCTGAAGAAGAGGGTGGCTAAAGCGGCAGATATGCCTGCACTTTTGCGGTTGATTCCCATAGTGGTTTCCTTGTTGTTGTAATGATGAAACTACGAGACAGAAGTGCAAGGTATCACTATTTGACTATTCTCTTAAGTTTTTCAAGCGCAAAAAAAGCCCGGCACTTCTCTAGGAAGGCCGGGCTTTTCGATGTTGCTTCTTTGGGTTGCTCTAGCCGTGTTTACAGCTCAGAAGCAGGCCAGGTTGGCGCGCGATCACGCACAGTGACTGGACGCATGCCCTGGTAGAGGAACTTCTGTACACGCTTACCTTCGTAAGTTTCAGTGGTGTAGATGTTGCCTTCAGAGTCGGTTGCTATGCTGTGTGGCGCATAGAACAGACCTGGCTGACGACCACCATCACCGAAGGTGTAAAGGACTTCCATGGATTCACGATCGATGATCGAAATCTTGAAATTCTGACCGTCGGCCAGGTAGATGAATTCCTGATCTTCGTCTGGTGAGAAAGCGATGTCCCAGGTAGAACCCTGTGCCAGAGTGGCTGGGTTATAGATGTGCTCGCTTACAAATGTGCCGTCTGGGCGGAAAACCTGTACGCGGTCAGCGCCTCGGTCACAGACGTAAATCAGGCCGTCATTCGAAGGCTCTGCGCAGTGAACCGGGCCGCGGAAAACGTCAGGGCCAGGCTGGCCAGGGGTATAAGTGTCATCGGCATCGTCGTCGACAGTGCTGCTGCCGTAGGCGCCCCAGTAGCGCTTGAATGCACCGGTTGCGACATCGACTACTGCCACTCGCTTGTTCACGTAACCGTCAGCGAAGTAGGCTTCGCCCGCTTCTTCGTCGATTGCAATTTCTGCGACTCGACCAAAGGCAGTGGTGCTGTTGCTGTCGAAGTCTTCGCCAGGAACACCCACAGTGCGGATGTAGTCACCGTCGCGGGAAAATACCAATACGTGCGAGTCAGGTCCGCCATTACCACCGATCCAAACATCACCGTTAGCGGCGACTTCGATACCGTGGTTGGACTCTGGCCACTGATACGGAGCGCCTTCTACCGGACCGCCCCAGGCATTGATCAGGTTGCCTTCAATATCATATTCGAGGATAGGAGGTGCCGGTGTGCAGCATTCAGCCACGCCCAGTGCCAGGCCGATTTCGGTGCGTCCGCCGAACATGTTTTCTGTATTTCTGTGAACCGTAAAGATGTGATCTCTATCGTCCACGTCAACACCAATGGTGTTGCCGGTAATCCAATGATTTGGAAGGGGTTTTGGCCAAAGCGGGTCGACCTGGAAGGCCGGCGCCATGGTGTCATTGCTCGCAGCAATGGTGGGTTCTTGTAGCTTTGATTGTCCTATTCCCAGTGCAACCAGGGCTGCTGCCAGAAATGAACCGATCGCCAGTTTCTTGTTTATCATTTTTATTCTCCTTCTCCTCTATCCGCCCTCTCCAGGCAGTCAACTCTCAGAGCAAGCCCCGAGTATACTGTCTAAACACCAAGCAGTATACTCGCAGCCGATTTTATCCGAAGACCACATGTAAGAATTTGTAACAGCGGCTTCCGGTGCAGTTGCATCCCTCCGGATAGCACCTTATCCTGCACCGCTTCTGACGGCATAAGTTGCTGTAAAACAAGAAAAAAGTATTCAAAAATAACAAAAGATCAGGTCTACGATCAGCACAGAAACGGTATTTCCAGAGGTCACGATATGATTCCCTACCGGCGCCTTGTCAGCGCATTACTGCTGTTTTCAGCCATTTTCAGCTGGCCGCTGGCGGTTCAAGCCCATGATATTCCTTCCCGCGTCACCGTATTTTCATTCGTCAAACCTGAGGGGGATCAGCTCACCGTCCTGCTGAGGGTGCCGATGGAAGCGCTCAGCGAAGTGGTATTTCCGCTGCGTGGGCCGGGTTATCTGAGAATCTCGGAGTCTGAAGACGCCCAGGAAGATGCTGCCCGCGTCTACATCACTGAATCCATGCACTTCTATGAAGATGGGGTTGAGCTGACTGAGAAGGAGCTGGTGACAACCCGGGTGTCCTTGCCGTCGAACCGCACCTTTATAGATTATGAAACGGCCATGGAAAACATCATGTCGCCGCCGCTGGACGACAGTGTGAACTTGTTTTGGCGCCAAGGCGTGCTCGACATTTTGGTGACTTATCCAATCCAGTCTGAGAGCTCACAATTCTCCGTGAGCCCAGAATTGGGAACTCTGTCGGAGGAAACAACTACGGTATTGCGATTCCTGGTCCCCACTGGGGCGGAAAGGGTTTTCAACTACGTTGGCAATCCTGGTTTGGTGGAGCTGGATCCGAGATGGCATCAGGCTGCGCTGCGCTTTATCGAAATGGGCTTTCTGCACATCCTTGAAGGCATCGACCATCTCTTGTTTCTGTTCTGTCTCGTGATTCCATTGCGCAGCATACGTAGTCTTATCCCGGTAATTACCTCGTTTACAATTGCTCATTCAATAACCTTGATCAGTTCAGCATTCGGCATGGCGCCGGATGTGCTTTGGTTCCCGCCACTTATTGAAACCCTAATTGCACTGTCTATTGTGTATATGGCTTTCGAAAATATTGTCGGTGCCAAGTTGGAGCACCGCTGGGTGGTAACCTTTGGTTTCGGCTTAATCCACGGCTTTGGCTTTTCCTTTTTGTTCAGTGAGACACTGCAGTTTGCCGGAGGCCACCTGTTCTCTTCCTTGCTGGCCTTCAACGTTGGCGTGGAGCTCGGACAGCTAATGGTGCTGTTGCTGGTGATACCGGTTCTGAATCTGTTATTTAAATACCTGGTAGATGAGCGAATTGGCTCGATACTGCTGTCAGCCTTGCTTGCTCACAGTGCCTGGCACTGGATGGTAGATCGAGGGGGGCAGCTTGGGCAGTTCAGCTTTCAGGCACCGGTCCTGGACGCCTTATTTTTTGCGGCGTTAATGCGATGGGTGATGCTATTGATCGTGATCCTCGGGATTGGCTGGGGCATGTATGAACTATTTCGCCGCTTTTCCCTGATTGAAAGTTTCAATTCTTATGGTGTTGGCAGAAAGCTTAGCGCCAAGGCGGAATCCTGACCGGACCGGAGAAGCAACCCTCAGGCGGTCGTGCGCTAGGCTGGAATGAGGTCATTGTGAGAACTGACGGTGGACTAGTGTGTGTATTGTTGTGGATTGCATTTTGTAACAATGCCTTACAATCAGTTGCGCGGCAGAAGATAGGTTTTTGTTAAGCTGTCAGGTACTTACTTGAGAATCGGATTCGCATTACAGTGACCCTTTCTGCGCGCAAATTAATCCGCCTAATCCTTATTATTTCCGCGGGATTTTTACTGCAATTCAACTCTATTGTCGCCTTGGGAAAGTTCCCACGGGTGGATAATTTTGCCTTGTTGGACCAGCAGGGTCGTCAACACGAGTTACGGAAATACGGCGACAGTGAAGCCTTGGTGCTGATCTCTGTTGCCAGCGCCTGCGAGTCGAGCATAGAGAATCTTAATGAATATCAATTGTTAAGAACTACGTGGGAGCGGCAGGGCATAGAATTTTTGGGGATTGCCGTCGCGCCAGATGAAAGCTTTGAGTCAGCGCGGTTGCTTGACGAGCTATATCACTTCGATCTTCCTATCTTGCTGGATTCAAGTCAGCTTGTTGCTGAGGGTCTCGGTATTGAGAAGATCGGAGAAATCGTTGTGTTGGATCCGGGCAGACAGCAAATGCTTTATCGTGGCGGGCTCGATGTCGGGTCTCAAGCAGATCGCAGCGAAAGCCTTGCTGCGGTTCTGAATGATGTCGCGCAGGGAATAGATCACCAGGCTGAAATGGTTTCGGCACCGACTGCAGGCTGCACTTTCAGTTTCCCTCAAAAAGAATTGCATCTGGCAACGGTTCCGGATTATGTGGGTGAAGTGGCACCTATTCTCAATGCTAAATGTGTAAGTTGTCATGTCGAGGGTGGTATAGGGCCGTTCCCAATGGATTCTCACCAGATGGTGCAGGGCTGGTCACCCATGATCAAAGAAGTGCTAATGAGCAGGCGCATGCCGCCGGCCCAGGTTGACCCCCATGTTAACCATTTCAGTAACGCGCGTTACCTTTCGGCGGCCGAGTTGCAAACTCTGGTGCACTGGATAGATGCGGGCGCGCCGAGAGGTGAGGGCGGGCATGACCCCCTGACCCCTCGCCCGGAGCCCAGGCCAGTGTGGGAGTTGGGAGAACCCGATTATATTGTCGATGTGCCTGCTTTCACAGTGCCTGCGACGGGAGTGCTGGATTATGAAAACGTAACCATCAATCTACCATTCTCTGAGGATGTGTGGATTAAATCAGTGCAGCATCTGCCTGGTGACCGCAGGGTGCTGCATCATCTGCTCAGCTTTATCGTGCCGGCTGACTATGCTGAGCGCATTGTCGAGGGCGAAAATGACCGATACCGGGAATTTCTGGAAGGTTATGCCCCAGGTAAAGAGGAAGCATCTTCTTTCCCTGAAGGGGCAGGCGTATTTGTTCCCGAAGGTTCTGCCGTGCAGATGTCGCTGCACTACACGACATTTGGCAAAGAAGTGGTAGACCGCACCCAGCTAGGGCTCGATTGTGCGGAGGTGATACCCAGGCACCAGTATTCGACGTATGCACTCAGTTACGGCGGATCAAATATCGAAATTCCGCCTGGTGTTGCTGAGCACAAGATGAGCGCCAGCCATGTGTTTGACGACGAAATTATGTTGCACGGCCTGCGACCACACATGCATTTTCGTGGCAAATACATGCGATTTAGAGTGGTTTACCCAGACGGAACGCAGGATGACATTTTGAACGTCCCGGATTACAACTTTAACTGGCAGCCTACCTACCGCCTGTCAGAACCTATGCTGCTAATAGCAGGTTCCAGGGTAATAATCGAAGGTGCCTTCGATAACTCCGAGTACAATTTGGGCAATCCAGATCCCGGCGCTGCGGTGCGAGGTGGCGCGCAAAGCTGGGATGAGATGTTTATTGGGTATTTTTCCTATTACAAGACACGTTGAAGGTGTTCAGGAATGAAATCATGAGAACTCTTTTGAGTAAGGCGTTTGTGGCTCTGCTGTGTGCTGCATCATCGGCGTACGCTGCCCCAGACCGGGCGGGTGATTTTGCCCTGCTGGATACCAGCGGTGAGTTCCATCAGTTGAGCCGCTATCGTCACAAGGAAGCCCTGGTATTGATGGCATTCGATGCGAATTGTGCTGAAATGACGGCGGCGATAAATGAGCTAGAGGCTCGCAATGAAGTCTGGCAGGAACAGGATGTGGCTTTTGCGCTGATAAATGCTTCAGCAAATCAGGATCTGGATAAGTTGCGTGAGCAACGGGCGGGGCTCGGTATTGATCTACCTGTTCTGATAGATAAAGGGCAATTGGTTTCAGAAACAATGGATTTACGCCACGCGGGTGAAGTGGTTGTTCTGGACCCGGAGCGGCTCTCTTTACTCTATCGCGGCCCAGTCTCGGCCGATCTGGATTCAACCCTTGAGGCTGAGCTTGACGGCAATGCTAACGCTACCCGGTTGAGCCCGGCCAGCGGCTGCGAAGTACGCTATCCCGGGCGCGAAGTCCATGCCGATGCGGCCCCCGATTATGCCAGCGAAGTGGCACCTATCATTGCCGAGCAATGCGCCTCTTGTCACCGGGAAGGAGGAATCGGGCCTTTTGCGATGGACAGCCACTTGATGCTGCAGGGCTGGTCGCCAATGATTAGGGAAGTCTTGCTTACCAAGCGGATGCCGCCGATGCAGGTGGATCCATTTATTGGGCATTTTGAAAACGCCAACTATCTGTCCGAGAAGGAACTACAAACCCTGGTGCACTGGATTGATGCTGGTGCACCCCGCGGCATAATCGCAACTGACCCCTTGGCCGAACTGGAGTTCCCCGATCGACGCTCCTGGGTGTTGGGTGAGCCGGATTACATCATCAAGGCACCAATCCATGAAATACCCGCCACCGGTGTGCTGGATTACGTCAATGTCGATGTGGATCTACCCTTCGAGGAAGATAAGTGGGTTAAATCCGTCCAATTTATTGCCGGCGATGAGTCTGTCCTGCACCATCTTCTCACCTACGTCACTGCTCCGGCAGAGGATTTTGACGGCGGTGAATCAGACACTCGATCTATAGCGCGCCGTTTTCTTGAAGGTTATGCGCCGGGCAAGATGGATCCCATGACCTTTCCCGAAAATACCGGCGTATTAATCCCCAAGGGCCACAAACTGTCTATGCAGTTTCATTACACCACCAATGGTCGCCAGACTGTCGATGAGACATTGCTGGGGTTATATATGTACGAAGAGCCGCCGGAGCATGAAAACTTCACGCGCTCGGTTGCCTCAGTCTTCCGGATACCTCCCTATGCGCGCGAGCACGAAGCCGCCGCTCGTTACACCTTCGATGAGGATGTGATTGTTACGGGGCTTCGGGCGCATATGCATTTCCGTGGCAAGGACATGAAATTCAGGGCCGTCTATCCTGATGGCACTGCGGCTGAGTTGCTAAGCGTGCCTTCCTACAGCTATGCCTGGCAGCCGACCTATCAGTTGACCCAGCCAGCCTTGTTGCCTGCAGGCACCACGGTGCATGTGACCGGGACTTTTGATAATTCTGAGCACAACCCCGCTAATCCAGATCCCAGTAAGGAAATCACCTTCGGTCTGCAGAGTTGGGATGAAATGTTCATCGGCTATTGGACGTATCACGTAGCCGACTGAAGCTATGCTGTCTTGCAAGGGCGGGGCGGCCTCCCATCTGCAGGCTCTATCAGAGCCAGTAAATTCGGCGCAAGCCCTTGAATTTACTGGTTCTGCGCTTGATTAATCGCTTGGCCCCGCTACCGCTCTCTTGCTATGATGCGGGCCTCAAAATTCATAAAAACAAGATGGGAGAGCGCTTTATGTCCTCGATCTTCATCGTCCTCTTTGGGCTGGTAGGTTTCACGTTTGGGTGGTTTGTCTACTCAAAATTCATCGCGGAAAAGATCTACCGCCTCGATCCCAATTATGAAACTCCGGCCCATAAATTTAATGATGGCGTGGACTATGTCCCCACCAATAAATTCGTGCTTTGGGGTTCACACTTCACCGCAGTAGCGGGAGCGGCGCCGATTGCCGGTCCAGCTTTGGCAGTTTACTGGGGCTGGGCGCCGGCCGTTTTGTGGGTCACATTCGGGTCAATTTTCTTTGCTGGGGTGCACGACTTTGGCGCACTGTGGGCGAGTAGCCGTCATGATGGTAAGTCGATTGGTGCTCTTTCTGAGAGTGTGATCGGCAAACGTACCCGAGCGCTATTCATGGTGGTTATCTTCTTGTTGCTGATGCTGGTGAATGCAGTCTTCAGCACCATCATCGCCACCGATATGGTGATCTTTCCAACATCGGTATTTCCAGCCTGGGCGGCTATTCCAGTCGCAATCTGTGTCGGCGTGCTGATTCGTCGCAAAGTTAACTTGCTGGCGGTTTCAGTCATCGGTGTGGTTATTCTGTACCTCACCATCTGGGTTGGAAGCGTAATGCCGTTGTATCTGCCCGGCACCGATGACCCTGACTTCCTGCTCGGCCCGAACGGTAACTGGATAATCATCCTGTTTATTTATGCAGGTATTGCCTCGATGTTGCCGGTTTGGTTGCTATTACAGCCCCGTGACTATATCAACGGTGCGCAGTTGGTGATCGGACTTATAGTCATGTACTCGGCGGTACTGATAGCCATGCCGACAGTGTCTGCGCCGGCCTTCAATCCGAATCTGGCCGAAGGCACGCCGCCATTGTTTCCGATCCTGTTCGTGACTATAGCCTGTGGTGCCTTGTCTGGGTTTCATGGCATTGTTTCCTCCGGGACCAGTTCCAAGCAACTAAGTAATGAAAAAGATGCACGTTTCGTCGGTTATCTGGGGGCGCTCGGAGAGGGTTCTCTTGCCATGATAACCATCGTAGCCGTGACAGGATCACTGTATGCGGCCAATGCTGCAGACTGGTCAGCAATCTACACCAGCTTTAGTGGCGGACCAGGTCAGAAGGGTTTTATCGAAGGCGGTGCGGTTCTCATTTCAACGGGTTGGGGAATACCGGAAGCCTTCTCGCAAACCATGCTCGCCACTATGGTGGTTTTGTTTGCCGGTACCACGATGGATGCAGGTCTTCGTCTGCAGCGTTATATCGTGCAGGAATGGGGTGCCATCTATAATATTCCGCCGCTCAAGAACAACATTATCTCCACTTTGATTGGCGTGGGATTTTGTCTGTTGTTGGCGTTTGGTGTGACTGCTGGCAACTATCCGGGAGACGGCGGTAACTTGATCTGGCCGGTGTTCGGAGCCACCAATCAGATTCTGGCCAGTCTGACGCTGCTTATCGTGTCGATCTACCTGATGAAACTCGGCCGGCCCGCTATCTATACCCTGGCGCCGATGGTGTTCATTATATTCATGGCGTTCTGGGCAAGTGTCTGGTACCTGATTGATTACTTCCAGACCGAGCGTTGGTTGCTGGTGGCTCTGAACCTGGCGGTCATGACTGTCAGTGTCATGGTCATGCTGGAAGCGATGTCAGTGATCTCCAAACTTCGTGGTGGCGGTGAAGTCGGTGGGAAAGAAGAAGCTGATGCCGCGACAACTGGCGAATAGATTCGGCGCAAGGTTTTAATCTCGGCGTCTCGTTATGGCCTGAGCGCCGGTAAACCGAAGCGAAAATGAAAGCGTGAAGAAAGGAGTAGAGATGTGTGTGTGACACATGGCTCTGCTCCTTTTTCTATTGCGTTAGCAATGAGTTTAGCGACTAAGTCCATATGAATTCCCCGAATGTGAGAAGTAAGCTTCTAATCGGGAGTCACTTAATCGCGAATCGAAAACAACGCTCATGATGCAGCTCTCCAGATGACACAAATTCAGGTCTACAACACAGGTTCCAATGCAGTTAAAGCGCAACTGCTGCGGGAAAAACTGGCACTTGCTGGCGTATTCATCTACCAGCGGCTGGATTCAACTAATGCTCAGGCCATGCGCGACCTGGCAGCGGGTGAGGCTTGTCCGTTTCTGGTGTTAGCGAGACAGCAGACTGCGGGAAAGGGCAGGAGAGGCAGAGTCTGGGAGAGCCCGGCCGGTGCAGGACTCTATTACTCACTGGCGCTTGAGTTGAAAGCCGAGAATCGCAATCTCGCTGCGCTCAGCCTGGTCACCGCATTAAGTGTGCATGCGGCGTTGACAGAGCTAGGCGTGACGGATCTCAATCTGAAGTGGCCGAATGATGTGCTCAATTGCGGTCGCAAGCTGAGCGGAATTCTGCTGGAGAGCATGTTCCGCGGGGGCAGTCAGTTTCTTGTAATCGGCATTGGTGTTAATTTGAACCTGCCGGCGGCGATTAAAACAAGTCTGGGTCAACCGGTGACAGATTTGGCTGCTCTGGGTTTGCAATCTGCGGATCCCGATGAGATAGCTTCAACTATCACCGGTTATTTGATCGGTCGTGTGGATGAATTCATGAAAACTGGCTTCTCAAGCTTTCAAGCCGAGTGGAATAGTCTGGATGCGTTTTTGGGGCAGGCCATCGAGGTGCAACTTGGGGATCAATGCACTGCTGGGGAAATGCTGGGTGTAAATGAATTTGGCGAACTGCGCGTACTCACCGAGCAGGGGCAGGAAGTACTGCGCGGAGGGGAAATACTGCCATCGGTCCGCCGTCAGTCAGTTTCTGGAGAGCAGTCGTGATTCTTGAGTTGGACGCGGGCAATAGCCAAATTAAGTGGAGAATACTCACCATGCCGCAGGATGCTGGCATCGAGGTGGCAGCCCAAGGCAAATCAGCCACGCTCAATGCATTACAGTCGTCCCTGCCGCTGGATCTGGTGATTAGTTCGGCGCGCGCCTGCAGCGTCCGCGCTGATTCGACGCTGCAGGATGTTGCGAGATGGGTGCGGCAACGCTGGGATATTAAGCTGCGGATTGCGCAGGTCAGCACAAGCTGTGGCGGAGTGACGAATAGCTACGCCGACGTCTCGCGCATGGGAATTGACCGTTGGCTTGCGATGGTCGCTGCATTTGGCCAGGCACGGGGAGCCT
>Ga0222719_10004101_pt1 | contig 12816 bp, 13 predicted proteins | sample C33_34DmetaG_FD_165039 | JGI IMG/M metagenome (GOLD analysis project Ga0222719, IMG submission 165039) | Estuarine water microbial communities from San Francisco Bay, California, United States - C33_34D | ecosystem: Environmental > Aquatic > Marine > Unclassified | place: USA: California...
ATAGGGACCGGCTTCTAATTGCAATCCAAACACCTCAAAATCTCGTGCTGTAGACAAACCATAAGAGGACAAGAATATCTGCGTTCCGCTCGTTCCTGTATAAGTAATTCTTTGCCACTCGCCTGTTAGCGTATAAATACTACCTGCAGTCCAGCTATAACTGAAGCCGAACATAATAGTCTCACCGGCCACACCCTTAACGTAAATACTCGCAGTATGCTCAGACGAAATACTCACCGTACGAGATGCGTATGCCGTTGAATCGGCAAATTGTATTCTTGATGAATTTAAAGTCCCATCAGGAGATATGCCGTACTCGTAGGTTATGGTCGTATCACTTCTACTCGTTAAGTAGTTAATGACATTTTCGCTATACGTTACAAGATTAGTCCGAGCAGGTTCTAACAACAATCGAGGACAAGATCCATCGTAGTCTAAGCGATTATCACCCGAATCTACGACCTCTATTAAGCCATCTTTATTAGTCCTAGTGGCTGAGGTGGCACGTGTAAAAGTAAAGTCACCTGTGCCATCTGCAGGGATCGCTGAGTAGACCTTTGTGCCTATCGTACTTGGTATTAATGCAAGGGCAGGATTGCTCATACTAATTCTTCAGGTTCAGGGAAAAACTCAGGATGTAATTCTTTACACTTTTGTGTCCACTCAGCAATCGCAGAAGAAGAACCAAAGGTATGTACTCCTACAGGCGCACACCATATCGTAAAATCTTCCCAATGCTCATCAGGATCACCATCCCATAAAACATCAACGTGATATGTATCTGTCAATACCGCTTCTGTTATTACGTTTCCTTCTTCGTCAATCTCTGCTGGGGTAACGACTAAATTACCAAGTCTTACTATTGCGTGATTGTGTGTTGGATTCCCTTCTTCATCTACGCCTAACGCATTGATTTTTGTTGTGGCTGAACCTTTAGAGCCAAAACTATATTTTCTGAATGTGTTCATAATTTATTATCTGTATAGTTTTTTTAATTATCTTATCTTATTGTGTTTCTTATGTAAAGATTTACCCTTGTTCTTATCATAGGTGTATTTGTTACACTTGTGTTAATGCTATTGCTTCTGAATCTGTTAATGCCGTTGGGAATGCTAAAAATTGCTTTATTGTATCACCATATTCTCTATCAGTATTAAAAGAAGCAAACGGATTTATCCTTGCGCCTAATGATATTTTGTGAATTTGAGGTATTGAACTTGCCGTTCCAGAATCTACTTGAGTACCATTTAAAAATGTTTTTACTGCACCACTTGAACGCTCAAATTTAATAAGTGCTTTATTTGTGCCACTCAAAAACGAAAGCGTTGAAAAACTAACTCCACTCCCAGTAATATTAAAAGAAAATGATGTACCGCCAGCCGTACTATTTAATTGAATAGCATCTAAACTGCCACTCGTTGAATTTTCAGTGTTAAAAACAAATCTAAAATCACCACTTTTACCAGTAGTATAATTAAACTCAACAAATAGAGATGCATCTGTTGTTTGTAAATCATTAAAGGTAAAATTTGTACAAGCATCATCAACTCTGGTAACGGCACTCCCATAGGTAGGGATGTAACTTGTTGCGTATCCTTCTTCAAGTTGAACGCCATAGAAAGAATTTTCGCCAGTTGCACTTGTTTGAATAGATGTTCCATTTTCAGATAGTGCTGGCCATATTGCGATTCTAATTGAACCAGCCGTAATATTATTGGTAATTATTACCCTCCACCAATCTGAATTAAAATCCTCAATCGTTACGTTGTCATTCGCAGTTCCAGATGCCTCATTATATGTTCCATTGGTTGTATCTATAATAACATAACTACGAGATGAATCTAATTGTACCCCAGCATAATGAGATAATGCACCGCTTGTCTTTTTTACAAAAACGCTAAATGTATGGTTTCCAGAAGATAGAGTTATATTTTCTTCAATACGATAATATGTGCCAGTTGATGTATCATTTAATGTAAATGCATTTATATAACCCTCTGGGGATGTTTCAGCATTATCAGTAATCGAACCAGTACCATTTGTAGCCCAACCATTAGCATACTCACTATAAGGCACAAGATTCGTTCTCTGCGGTTCTAAAAGCAAAGAAGGACAAGAAGCATCTGTGTAGTCAAGTCTTGGTAAATCATCTGTAATACCTCCATAAACTGCCGTTGTGGTTGTTTCTAAATATGAGTCTGCGACTAACCCTTGATTTAGTTGGGCATCTTGGATGTATATGCTTCCGCTTGTTGCGCTTACAGTTCCGTTCCCGTCAGCGGGATAAATTCTTACACGAGTTGCAACATCATTCAGACTTACAAACACACGATACCAACCAACGCCAATATCTTCAATACCCTCAATGATGTTTGATGATGATGTAGTACCAATTATTCCGTTTTGCAAATCTACATACGCATAAGCATCGTTAGAACTACCATCTATTTGAATTAACGCCCAAGTAGAAGCGTTTGCCTTCATATAAACACTAAAAGTTAAAATACCACTTGCTGAAAGGTTTTGATATAGTCTACCACCCGCAGCACTCTTGCTTAAAAGCCAAGCATCCGAAGAACCATCGTAACCACTTTGTCCGCTTGTTACACTTGCGTTTGATGTTGTCCAAGTCGTATCAAACTGATTAGACTGCAATAATAAATTCTGCGTTTCCTTTTCAATTAACCCACTTGAATTAACCCTTGTCGCTGAACTTGCTCGTGAAAATGTGAAATCACCACCACCATCGGTAGGTTTAATCGAGTACAATTTACCCTCTTTGTAACCGCTTGGAATTAAAACCAAACTTGCGTCATTGTATAAAGACATATCTAATTTTTTTTAGTTTTTTATATATAATATCACAATAAGTCATTTATTGCGGTAATAGTACAAACTCTTGCCTCTGTTTCTCCACTATCTGCCCCACACCTTGCATCGTAAGCATCGAATAATTGTCTGCCTAAATCTGCTTTTGGAAAAGTCCTAAGACCTTTACTTACGCATTGAAACGCCTCAATAGTCCCTCCATCTAAATATACCCTGCGCTGAAGCTGAGCAGGATCCAGGATATAGAACATCGCTGAACCCCAATTAATGTTATTCTTTAATCCCGACCCGGAACCCCACCAGGTTGAACCATATATCGCGCCGTAGCCTTTCTCGTCAATCATTGTCTTGTCCTTTATACATTATGTACCACTTGTGAATCGTGTAGCCAATCGTGACTACTAACAGCAGGAGCTTTAATATCACGTCTATGTTTGTCATACTGATAGCCAGGCTGCTGAAATTTATGCCGTATATCTTTAAATCCTCAAGACTCATTTTTTTCGTTTTTATTCTTGCCTTCGATTTTCTGTAGAAACCGCTTGAGCAACATTATATTCTTATTTTTAGGCCTGCTTTGGCGTTTCATAGTACCCAGCCGGTAAAGTTAGCCATACGATCAGGATACATATCTTCATTGGTAGCAGCATTGTACTCAGGATAGTCAGCCTGGTTAAACGTCATATAGTCAATGAACCGTCTTGTATAGAACTGAGCAAAGCCCCGGTGCTTCTCAACCAGGTAATCTACTTCCTCCTTAGTGGCTGTCTCGCTGTTTTCCGACCTGTGTCTATAAATACCACCATTGGCCACCGTATACGCTGCAAAAGGCAGGTAATCAACCATAGCGAAATGAATAAGCATCGGCTTAATGTACTCATCGACCAGGAATAAATACGGATTAGTAAGTGTCCCGGCCAGGATGTCGTCTGCAATCCTATCGTAGAGCTTAGACCCCAGGTAATTCTGTATGTGTATTTCCTGTGCGAGCTTCAGAAACTGAATAAACTTATTAATGTCCACCGATCCATCAATCATAGTGTTGCGGACCAGGTCATTATTTGTGATAAAAAGAGCTGTAGCCATTATCTTGCGTCTTTAGGTATGTTCGGGTTATTGGGGCTGAACCCTTTATTCTTCATCTTGTTTGGCGTAATAGCAACCTCATCCTCATTCACCGGAGCGCGAAAGCCTTTACTACGAGCTTTAGTGGTGCTAATCTCAGTTTCTTTGCCATCCTTTAGCATATACGTTCTACGAAACCAGGCGTGGTGGCATCTAGGACCACCTTTGTAAAGCCAAATATCATATGTTGAGGCTCCACCTTCTCCAAAACCAGGATTAACTGCCTTGTTGCTCATTGCCTGGATGTCTTCTTTACGATATACCTTGCCTGCTGAGGTCATCATAGTGCAGAACTTGCGACTCTTGTTCTTACTCTTGATTGGATGAGCGTATTTATAACGGACCTTGAACAATACACCCTCTTGCCCGATCTGCTTACTTGTGCCATCTTGCTCAGATTTAGCTTTTGGTCGTGCCGTACCGGTAGAAGCCAGGCTTAACATCGCATCTAAGCCATCTTCCGAATCATAATCTACCTCACGCTCGTCTACCAGGACATAACCGTCTATGTCTTCATCCTCACCAAGCTCTATCAGCTCCATAGCTACCTTCTCCTGGAGGTTATCGTCAAACTCATAGTTGTCATTAGATAGGCTCATTTTAACTCCTGTCTCCTCTTCTCTCGTTTCCTTATCAGCTACGTTACTCAAGTCCTGGAACTCTAACGGCTGGAGTGTTTTAAAGTAAAGATTCAAAGCAATACCATTAAAAGCCAGGATCTTGTCAAATGCATCGATGAGCAGAGTCTGAAAAGGCCGAATCACCGTGTTATCCATAAGCGTAGAAGCCGTTTGCAGCTCTTCAGCATTATTGCCCAGGCCGGATTGGTCCTTAATACCCAGGAGCATTGGACTAATAACTCCGTGCGCTACCATTATCTTACGCATCGACTCATTTGAAAGGAACTCGTATTGCATATGAGCATCAGAAAGCTGAACCGCGTCTATAGTAGCAGCATTCTCAGCAGATTCATTAAAGCTCAAGATAAAGCGACCAGCATTAGAACTGCCTGAGTACTTATTCTTTATCAAAGACTCCATAAGCTCACGCTCTTCCTCATTAGGAATCCCATTATTCATATTGATTAACATCGATGGGGCCAGGCCATTCATCACATTGTTAATATGAAAGTTAGAAATCTCTTCTTCTAATTGAGCGTACTGAAGCCCACCTTGATAATCAACCGGGCTGTAGTAGTAATGCCCTGCAACATAAGGTCTTACATATAGAATCTCGATAGGCTGATTGCTGAAGCCAAAAGCAGGAATCCGCTCAGGCTCTTCATTAGGCTTAATCTTACTCCAATCAGAGTGATAATAAAACGCCTCAATCTCACCATCGTCATTACACTTTTCCATCGCCAGGGTTTCAACCGGCATATGCTCAATCTGCGCTATGGACTTGCGGTCTTTAGAATAAATCACCTGCATCGCACATTGGCCCATCAGCTTTAAGTCATATACGAGCTTACGTACGCAATCCTTGTGAAAGAGATTTATCATAGCAGCGTACTCAGAAGGCTTACGAGAGCTGTCTGTAGCATCTAGACCTTTTCCATAAATAAGTTGACTAAAACCCTTTATAATGGCGTTATTCGTTGGGCTACCAGCATAGCGGTCAATCAAATATTGAAAGTAGCTGTTATTATCACCAAAGGTTACCCAATCCTTATTCTTCTTAATAGAGATGTCAGGACTTGTATAAGTACTTAGATTAATTACATTTAAATTTCTCATATCTTATATTATCACAAAGTCATTATCCCCGGTGTTATGCTCGGTGTATTGACCTTGATTAATGTTGTAAACGTCATTGGTGGTCTGATCCAGGGTTTGATTAGAAGCCAGGATAGTATCTTTGTAAACGATGTTGTCCGACCCGGATATGACCCATAAATCATACTGACGTCCATCTATCAAAACAGGATCTAAAGTCAAGATAACATTCAAGTAATTTCCAGACCGACCAAATGTTGCTGAATATGTCTGAGTGGTGTTCTTGAGCCGGTCTCTTAAAATGACCTCACCCGAAGTGATGTATTCTCTTGGTATGATTTTTAACTCTACGCTACCTGATGTAACTACCTTTTTCATATATACATATAACGCCACATAAACATAAATTTGCACAAAAACAAATAAAAAAAATTATGGCTCTCTATCCCTCACTCTCATAGGATTTTTTACTTTCTTCAAATCTATAACAAAGGTATTAGAAAATAGACCAAAGTTTCTTAAAATGCTTTAAAATGCCTCTCAGAGCATTTCATCATTTCAGTACAAACACAAAAAAAGGGATGGAAAAACCACCCCTAATTTCGAATTACAATGAAAAAAAATTGACTAAACAAACAAACTAATCTACACTAAATTATGCGCCAGGATCAATCTGTGATGCACTAACTGATACCCCAGCATTGGTCAAAGTCGTGGTTACTGATTCAGTAGCCGATGTCTTAAATAAGAAATTCGCTGGCTTGGTTTCTTGAGCCTGGAAGGTCAAAGTATAACCACTAAGGTCACCCATTGCAGTCCCGGTTACAACTGTACCACCATTAACATCTGCTCCGTGAGCAAGACCCATTGTGAATACATTACCATTGTTATCCTCTACTAAAATGTGAGGCCGGCCCACAGCCAACAAAGCTAATTCATCATTCGTATTCTTGTCGAGCTTCTTTAAGGTAAGAGTCAGTACCTGGTCATAAAATGTCGTACCTGCATCACGGCTCGCAGTAATGGTCTGGTCAAAAGAGCTTGCACCCTTTAACTCAAACTTATATGCTGTAGGAGAATCACCGAAGGTAGTAATAGTATCACTTGACGTATCATAAGTGATTGCCCCCAGGTCTCCGTAATTGATGACGTATACATTCTTAAGACCACCTACTGAATCCTTACAGGGCTCTATTCTTCCTTGCGTTACTAAACAACTCATATGTGTGTCTTTTAAAAGGTTATAGAGGCCGGTTTCCCGGCCCCTAATAAATTAATTAATCTTAGGTATAGTATACGATGTCAGAACCGATTCCGTATTGGATTCCGTAAGTGAATCGCATTACTACGCGTACGTTCTGTGAACCATCAAGGTCAGCCATATCCATTACACGAACCTCATTTCTGTCTGATAATAATCCCGTTCCGAAGAAAAGGTTACCTTTCTCAGCAGCTACCATATCGTTAGTAGGTAGACCAGGAGCGCGGAAAATCTTGATTCCGTCAAACAATAATGATTGGCCTAAGTCTTGGTTAGGACCTTTAGCATCAACACCAGCTGCACCTAAACCGCCTGTAGCGAATCCACCCAAAGCACGTACGTACTGAGCGAAGATGTGATTAGATACGTAGATGTGTAAATCATCTTTGTATTTTACTGGGTTTGGAATGGCATCAACAACCTTACCAAGCTCATCGATGACATTACCAGCAGTCACGGTAGTTCCTGTAACGTCTACTACATCACCATCAGCAGCGAATAAAGTAGTGAAACCTGAGATTCCGTGAGCAGCTCCTGAACCGGCCCAGATTTGTTGCTCGATGTTTTGAGCGACTTTTTCTGATACGTGAGCGATCAAGAAATCAGAGAAGGCTGGAGGCAAGTTATCAAAAGCAGAATAACCCATCTCTACGGCTTCCCAATCAGAGCGGAAATCTTGCTTACATAACTCAAGGTTTACCATAAACTCATCAGGCTGAAGGATACGCTCAGTAAGCGTTACAACATCCTCAGTAGTGGTAAAGTCACATAGAGCATCTTTAACGATGTCACCTGAAGTAAGCTTCTTGATAACCTCTTTGTATTTAACATTCGGCTTAATGGTAACCCCACCTTTATCAAGTGTGTCCCCGGATAACAATGCTGCTGCAATATACTTCCCTGCAAATTCACCAGCATATGTAGTGGTAATTGGTGTATTTAAACTATTTGCCATTTTACTTAAATTTAAAAATTCTTATTAATGATTTTAATTATTGATTTTATTTAGGACTCGATTCAAAATCGTATTCTTAGAATTAGATGCGAATCGAACCATCTCGCGTGACTTATTCGCTCCTTCAGGATTGTGCTTTAAAGGCTGCGCAGCTGCTTTGCTTAACTCAGCTTGTAACTCAGCTTTCTCTGCACTCATTTCCTCTTCTTTCTTTCCGTACCCGGCCTTGACCTCTTCAATCATAGCCTTAATTTCTTCTACGGCCTGCCCTAATTCTTCCTTAGTGACGTATTCAGCCTCAACAGGAGCTTCCTCCTCTTTTACTTCTTCTGCAAAATGAGATTCTTTCACGGTACTTTCAACAACCTTTTTAGGCTCTCTCGCCTCAGCTTCGGCCTCAACCTCAACCTCAGGTTCCATCTCTTCTGTTACCTTGTCTACGATAGCAGAAATGATTCCTTCCTCAGCCACAGCCATTGTCATACCATCTTCCATAAGGTACTCACCAACCGGCATAGCTACCTTCTCGTCTTCTGTAACAATGAATACAGGCTCTTCTGATTCGAATTTCTCTGCCTCTACGATTGTTCCGTTCTCAAGTTTGCGCTGTTCAAGAGCGACCTTCACCCCTAAAATTTCTTTTACTTTACTTAAAACTTCACTTGACTTCATATAATTTATAATTTTAATCCGTTGATAATTTTATCATAAGTGGCGGAGGCCATTTTTATGCCTAACACAATCGTGTCACTTGCCTCGTCTAATAGACTAATACTTCTACGAACCTCAGATTCGTCTAAATCTGCATCTTCCATTAAATTTGCAATTTTTTCTAATTGACCTAATCTCGTATTCACGCGGCTTTTCATCATTTCCAGCTCACCAGCTGAACCCATAACCTCTTCGAGCAAAGCATTTTGCAACTTATTAAATAAGGTCAAAGCATTTTTTTGTGCATCACTAATATTGTTGTAGTGATCAGTTACCTCTTTTACTAAGGCGTCAGCAGATTCAGCTAACTCCACATTAACCTTAGCTAACTCAACTTTTGCCTCATCTTGAGGCTTAATTTTATCGAAAATTCGGCTAATCATTTTACTCATAATTGTCTATATAACGGGTTTATTAATATATTTTGCGTTTAAGCTGTTCGGGTTATACTTCCGATTCCTTGATTGATGAGATACCCCTCACAGCATTCTCTTGAATAAGTGTCTTTGTCTTTGCATAAGCAGGCGCGACGATTGCCACGAGGCACAGCCTTTCCGTATGTGTATTTTTTCTCAGCCATTAATTATTCTTTAAAAGGTTTCTTAATCTTTCTACGATAGCGGATGCCTCCATCTCAGCCAGGGACTCAGGTAACGCCTCTTTTGGTCTCTCAGCCTTGTCAGCAAAATACCCCTCTATGGAAAAGCCTTTTACCTTACCGGTCTTAACGTAGTCATTCCATATCTTTTCGTTGTCTACCTTAATGGCACCCATCCAGGTCCCCACAGGAACATCCATTCCGTACATATTTGACTTGTCATTTGCCTTGTCTTCCACGATCCAGGACTCAACTAGGGTAAGCCCCTGAATAGCCATTTGATGCTCTAAGGTGCTCTTAGATTGATTGCCAGACTTTAGATAAAGCTCAGAAGCCTTCTTGACCGTGTCACGGCTAAAGTATATATAATACTCATCTTCACCATTCACCCGGAATATTGGCTTGTTAGGAATCAGGACCGGACCCATCAGAATACGCTTATCACCGTCTTGTTTTTCAAACTTAACTTCAAGCTTATCTGACTTTAAAGCCACAAAATTCTCTTCTATAGCCGGTGACTCAACAACCGAGATAGCCTCAACACCATCCTCTTGCATTTCGTCAATCACTAATTCTATAATTTTCATACTCATATAACGATACTATATTTAGGTTTTGCGTTTATATAGAAGCTCCTTCTACGATATTTCTTTGTAGACCTTGAGCCGAGGTTACATCATTAGCCACAACGTATGCCTGAACCGGCTGTTGCTCTTGCCCACCGATTGCTTGCGCTAACTGACTCGTGCCACCTTGACCCACTACATTAAAAGCAGGAGGCTGAGGTGCTGCAGGAGTAGAAGGTACTGATACGCTTGGCTGAGCAGCCCCACCGCCCCCAGGAACTTTAGTCGCTGTAATAGCTTTTACATTAGCGATACCTGAAACAATGGCTGCACCAGCAGCTGCAGTAGCCAGGGCAGGACCAATCACCGGAATACCAACCAGGGATCTATACGCTGAGGTAGCCGAGGCAAAAGTATCAATAGTGGCAGCTGCAATGGCAGCAGCTTTCCCGGCTGCACTTTCTTCACCCAGGATTGTAGCCAGGTTTTTAAAGCCGTCACTAATGATGCCCATCTTTTCTTGCTCTGTAAGCTCAGCCCACTGAATTTCATTCTTGGCCTTTTCCGCATTAATGGCGTCTTCGTTTGCAGCTATCTCCTGATCCAGGGCTTGTTTACGTTCCTTGTATTCGTTCTCCGCGTCTATGCGAGCTTGAGTCCCCTCGTTGTAAGTTTCAATCTTATTTTGGAGCCTCTCTAACTCTATCTCTTTTTCAGATTCGAGTATTTCACGCATCCGCTCAAGGCGATTTAATTCATTCTTAATCCGGTCAGCCTCGAACCGCTCACGCTCAAAGCCCAGGCGCGTTTCAGTTTCCTCTGCGGACTCTGTAAGCTCTTGCTGTTCCTTTAAAAGAGCATTATGATTCATAAGCTGCTCAGAACGGAATCCTCCTACCTTAGCTTCAACCGCAGCTAACTCAGTATTTAAAGCGTATAATTCATTGGTTAATTCAACGGATTCGCCCTTAGCATTAATCTCTAATTGTATTGCATCGATACGAGCTTGGACAGTCTTTTTCTCGGCCTCGACTTGCTTGTCTAGAATCTTACCTAATTCTTCATTGGCAGCCATTCGCTCCTCAATAGATTTAGTCTCGTCATCTCTAATTTGACGTTGCTTTTCCGCTGCTAAATCATACTCCTCAACCAGCCTTTGCTGCTGCAGGGCTAATAACTCGAAATTCTTTTTAGAGGCTACAAGTCGCTTAGCTTGAGAATTAGCCTCAGATACGTCTACTTCTTCTATAGCCCGGGTTACACCTTCAGCCACTCCTTGTGCTAATTCACCGACCTCGCCCACAGCTTCAACAAAATTATTTGCTATGTCCGACCCGGCCTGCTTGATACGTTCACCGGTTTCCGATAACTTTTCTTGCGTTTCACCTATAGCCTCATTCAGTCTTTTAATCTCGTCAGGATCTCCATCCCCAAGGAATGATTCTTCCCAGGCTAACTGCGCTTTCTGCACGCCCAGGACAATACCTTGAATCGCCCCTACAACCAGGTTAACCGCCAGGGCCAAACCTCCGCCCAGGACTTTCTTTAAAGCATCAAAACCTCCCGTGGATTGTGATACGTTTTCAAAAACCTCTATGAAGATATTACTAACGTCACGCAGGACTATAGTAATAGTTTCAAAGGCCTCGCTCATCAGGTCTACGATTTTCTGATTGCTCATAAAAGCCTCACCCAGTTTATCTACAACCTTCATAATAATGGCAAAGCCGGCTGCCTTCATAGCTAACCCTACTCCCTTGAAGCCACTCGCCACACCTTTGATAATCTTAACCAGCTTATTTTGTTGCTTGGCTGTAGATTTAGTCATAGCCGTAATCTGCTCTTGAGATTCTTTATTGGCTTGAGTCAAGTCATTTATAGCCCCTGTAAGCTCGTCAATCTTCTTCTGAGCATCCTTTATATCAGCACTAATTCTAATCGTTTCTTCGGTCATCTCTATTTGTTTTAATGGCTTGTTTCAACTCCGCCCAGGAGGTAATGAGCTTATACTTACCCAGGGCAACCGGGATATACTTACCCTTGTTCTCTACATAAGGCAGGACCTCTAAAATATCTTTTATCATTCGTTTAATAATTCTAAGTTACTCTCGCCTGTAAGCAGGTTAGTCGTAATGCTGTTTATCTTGTAACTCTGACCATTGACTACGAACCGATCTGCTAAGGTATAATTCAGTAAAATGCGCTGAGGTAAATAAGCTGTGAACTTCGAGATACGCCTGGCCTTATTAAAAACAGAAGATATGTAGTTATAATGATAATCGGCAAATAATGTATTCTCATTGTTAGTGAGCTCCCACTCGTCTACCTCTTGATAAAAGTTAAGCGAAGGCTGATTGGCAAAAGTCCCGACATTCATATTGCTGTTGCACGGCCTCCAATGATATAGATTCTGTAAATGACTTGTACCCTCATTATTCTCATCTACTTCATTGACAAAAGAGTAAGAGAAAAACCCACTACGCTGGAGGTAAAATAAAACCGGATTGCCTATAAATGATTCTTGATTATCATCTACGCAATACCCCCACAGGAACTGAGTCTGAGCCCCGGTATCTAAATTAACGAGCCGTTCAAACTTCATATGCTCAAAAGGAATCGTGTAATTGTAAATATCACCAGCAAAGACTGTACTGACATTGTTCTTGAAATCTTCCCGGCCCCATTCTTTTGCGAACAGCTGGCTGTGGACCGCAGCGAAATAAGTATCAGTCCCTTCGTAGGCGTAAGTGACCTCCCTAAAAGGTAGAGCAGCATTAACCTCGCTGGAATCAACCTTGATAAATGAACTAATATCATAAGAGGTCCCACCGGTGTAAAAGGAGTCCAGGGTCTTAACTACGATAACATCATCATCGTCTACGTACGCAACCAGGTTAAACATCTTAAATATGCCGGCCAGGAAATCCATTACTTTCATCTCAGGGATTTGCTGTGTTACCTTGAACTCGAATTGCTCAGGTAAATTCACCGTGCCTGTATTAAACGTATCCGTAAAAGGAGGATCGCCCTGAATCTCACCTTGTACCTCCCACTCA
>Ga0222719_10004103_pt1 | contig 12815 bp, 32 predicted proteins | sample C33_34DmetaG_FD_165039 | JGI IMG/M metagenome (GOLD analysis project Ga0222719, IMG submission 165039) | Estuarine water microbial communities from San Francisco Bay, California, United States - C33_34D | ecosystem: Environmental > Aquatic > Marine > Unclassified | place: USA: California...
GCATACAAGTCCCAGGGTAGTCGGTTGCTATCATACAGTTCCCAGAACAGTTCTTGTTTGGTGTTCCATTCCGACCATAGTTCGCCTGAACTCATGTTGTGGAAGCCTCTAAATCCACCTTCCAGTATATATAACAGTGTCTCAGAGGGTGTTCTGTCCTGTGTCTCCAGTCGTATGAGATGGTATTCTGTTTGCATCACACGCTCTGCGAGAACCGAGTGGCTCACTGAATGTCCACGAAGGTCTGTGCCTACCACAATGTCATCAGTTGACACAATAAGATCATCAATGGCTGTTTCCACTGTTTTCATCAGTCACTCCCTTGGGCAGTTAGGTCTTCAAGTTCAACAGTGTCCTCGTCCTCGTCCATCCACTGCCTACGCTGTTCTACGAGATCAAAATACTCGTCAATGTCGCGGAACACTTCATCGTCTGGGTATTCACCAGTCTTGACGTAGTTTTCGCAAATCTCTTGGACGCCTTCGACGTAGTCATCTGCGCCGTTGTGCCAACGACCTGCGAAGTCCATGCCTGGCTCTTCATAATAGCAGAGCAGTTCGACATCTGTATTCTCTCGGATGTAGTATTCGAACGCACCTACGGGTGGTGCCCAAGCACTATCAAACCAGCCTGTGATCTCTGTGCCGTCTTCGCTCAGTTCTAGGCCTTCGCTTGATACTTCCCATTTAGTGCCCCAGTTAGACGTCCGCCAACTATACCAATCCACACCATCTTCGCTTGGAGCACTAGTGCCTTCTAGTTCTTGTGGCATAGGCATCATTGCGTTCAGCAAGCCTGTTTCGTTGTCGCCGTCTTTGACTGCCTCGTTATAGAGTGCTGTGATCTTGTCCTTGGGACCTGTGATTGTGATTGAATTGTTACACCAGTTTGGCATTGAACCCTCCTACGGTTAGTGTTAGCCCTTATTGTCTATACAGTATACGATCTTTCTAGGGCTAAGTCAACTGGTTTTGGCTGGGTTCTACACCTGTGAACGTCTGCATCTTTAGAATGATGGCCTGTAGTTCTTGGGGTTGTAGGAATCCTTTGACAGTGTCACCAGGAGCGGTTATGCCAGGCAGTTCAGTTTGATCGCCATTGCGGATAGTCATAATTTCAAAAAGACCCTGCTTACCACCGTAGGAAAAATCATTCTTTACGATGCTGAGTTCATAGTCTCCGAAACTGAGTATGGCTCTGATGCCTTTGGGGAGGGTAGTTTCTTGGAATTTGATATCTTCAATCTTCATTGTCGTTCTCCGCTTGCGGTCCTAGATCTCTTTGAGCAAGTTCTAGAGCATGGTCCCATTCATAGCCCTGTAGGATATAACCCAATTGACGCTGTTCGATTGTTTCATTTGTCATCAGTTGACACCTGTTCTACCACAGCCGCTGGTTCGTCTTTCCAAATACTAGCATCAAAGAAAAAATAGTCTACGGCCACATATCCAATGAAAGCCCAAAACAGGATTCCTGCCATAAGCTCTTTGAATCCAGTGCTATAATCATGAATTCCGCCATTCCACATTTCAATACTCCTTGTTCGTTTTCAAATACCAACGCTCCAGGACAGGACCGTCATCATCTTCGTCTGTGATTATGTAGGCCACAGTCTTCTTCACGTTCGCATAGCGATAGCCTCGCATACCACAGACACCTTCACCACCTACCCAAACCTTGTGTGGATAGTATTCACGATTGCCGTCAAAGTCTGGACAGTCGTTGTGGCTGTATTCAAAATAGTTGCCGGTATCTTTTTCAACGAAGCAACCAATTGGATCTTTGGTGTAGGAATAATAAGCCACGATATTTTCTCCTTAAGAGCCAGTGACAACACCAATGGTGCCGTCTTCTAAACGCTCAAAACCTTCAACAAAGATGTGATGGTCGTCTGCTTCGCGGATAACCTTGTCACAGGCTTGCCATACATCTACCCAGCTGCCGTTGCCGCCTACAACCGCAGAAGTATCATAGCCCCATACTGAGCAACGATTGCGGATCAAAGTCCCAGCGGAGAACGGACTCTGCTCGTTCATACGAGTGAAACCATATTCGCTATCACTGTAGATTGACCAGCGAGTTTCAAAATGGTTAGCATCACCTATGCGGGTGAAATAGTCCATGTCTTTCATAAACTGATCGTCCATGAAATCTCCTGCGGTTGTGAATTTCAAATCTTGCATAAAGCCCTCCAGCTCTGTTCCCTCATTGTCTATACAGTATAGACTCATTCTAGTGAAGAGTCAACCTCTTTGTTAACCAAAAGATAGGGTAGAGGGCAAAGGGTCAACACCTAATCTAATGGGTCAATCCATTCAATAGTGTCTACATCCCAGATGTCCGAGAACCCTACTACAAATTCTTTGCTGGTCTTTTCGTCTTTGAGTTTGACTAATTCTTGTTCGCTGTCTCTTTGTATTAGGATGCCTATGCTTTCATAGATGCCAGGACCTTTCAACGGCACATCAGATAAATTAGGAGCCGGACGGCCCATTTGATCTAACATAGTTTCTACCCTAAATTTACACCCGTAGGATTTACCGGGTTCGATATCTCTTACGTCAATCATTTGATTTCCTTCTTCAGTTTATCAATAGCAGAAGTTTCTGTTACATCCACTACCGCTTGGGCGGCATTGTTTACACCGCCTTTGACAAAGTCAACAGCACCGTCAAAGTCTCCTGGGTTTAGATATAGGAAGGTAGCCACAGCACCAACACCTACAAAAAATAGAGCCTTAATCATTGTTTGGTTTCCTTTTCATCATTATATCAGCGATTATACACTGGGCTTCAGGATATGTCAATTGGTTTTGGACTTTCTCATCAATAGAATCCAAAAGAGCAAGCTCTTCCAGTATCTTTTGCTCTTTCGAGTCATTGTTGATATAGAATTCGTTCATAGCCACATAAGGTTGAGTCCACGACCAATCATATGACCAGGTATCTTTTTTGCTCATAACATTGCTCCTTCTACTTGTTTCAAAACTGATTTAGAGTGCTTACAATATCCATGGAATCCGAAACCTGGACAATCACAATCAAATCCACTGTCATGTAATGTGACAGAATATTCATTGCCTTTAGAACCTTTAACAGGCCAAACAATACCAGTCATCCAATGCCCTTTAGGGTCGAATTCTTTGGGTTTAAGATATCGTTTGACGAATTTCTTACCCATAGTAGCCTTCCATCATTGCTTCATAATCCGGCTCATCTTGGCCATTCATTTGTCTTTGAACTCTTTCCCAAACATCCACATTGGCGATACCGTGAGCTCTTTCAAAAACACTACGACTCATCCATGCCGCATCTTCTTCCATTTCCATTACCCATTGTCCGACTTTACTCATAGATTGATCTCCTTAGATTGGCATAAACACCTTTGACTCTATAGTTATAGGTTTCTTCATTATGACTGAGTTCACTCATCTTGCGTTTCCACATAGATTTCATATCATCGTCAAGTTGAGGATTGATATCGAGCAGAAGCTGGATAGCCTCTGCCCGCTGACGCTGTCTGTCCTCGCTGAAAGGTCCCATCTAAGCAGGTTCCTTAACCTGCTCAAGCATTGTGGCAGGAACACGGTATTGAGTCCCGCCAATGTGGGCTCTGACCACAATATATTTTCTATTCACTTTCTTCACAGACCCTGTTACGACACCTCCAGTCCGTGACCGGAACCTAACAATGTCTCCAATACAAAATGAACGGACTGCCTGCTTGGTAAGATACTGTCGCTTGAGCTTGATAGCCTCAATGACTTGGTTGAGTTGGTCATTATCCATTTGATAGATATTTTCAACTGTTTTGGTAACTAGATTAGACATATTTGCACCTCTTGTCTATTGCCTCATTGTTTATACAGTATAGACTCAGTTGATAGGAAAGTCAATCAGTTTTGGCAATCTTCTACATGATTCCACTTGAGAATTTCAGTTTCGCCGTCTTTATCTTTTCGGTGACGTAAGAACCCCTGGTCTATCAGACTATCAATAGTCATTATGATAGATCTTTTGTGAGCCCAATTAAACCCAAAGCCGATACCTATAACCGTTCCGATACTATAAGCGGTCAAAAGCCATCCAATTTCAGTCATTGTTTTCCTGCTCCTTTTTGAACATGGTCTTTAGAAGCCATTTATGCTTTCTAAAGTAATACTTATCGTCATATTCGGTTAGAGCCTTGCCAGTCCAAGCATAGATTTCATCCTTATGCTCAAACCATTTCTCTTGAATAAAAGTTCTAAAGGCTGATGGGTGCTTCATATCATAATCCTACTTAGATTTACGATTGCCTTTCAGTAAGGCATGGATCAGTTTGGCTTCACGACCTTTGATTCGAGAATCCTTTTTGATTTCTTTTTCAACCGCTTCTTTATTGTAAGGCATTATATACCCTCCCTTTCAATTTGAGCATAGCCAATCTGTGTCATAATGTTTTCACCTAAACTAGGAAACCTATCCATTAGACTATCAACAAAGGTAGAAAGTTCATCGCCGTTCATTCTGGCCAGTGACTCTACAGTGTCGTCATACCTAGCAATCTTCTTAACCTTTTTTGCCTTAGGTTTAGAGCAGACATATGGTTTATCATAAGAACCTATGTTGACACTCATAAAGAATGCGGTATGGAAATAGTCAGTCATTGAATCTGATTCATCAAACCATTCACGACCGCCTTCTACAGTGCCTGGAGCAGTCTTTATAATCTTATAGATCTCTTCAAAAAGCTCTTTATGCTGGCCCATGCGTTCTAACCAATATTGATTGGTTTGACAATAACCATCTTTGTCTAAGATGTCACTGAAGTCAACAGTGCCTGACTTGATGGTTACGATAACTGATGAATAATGCTGTTTACGGACAGAAAATTTCAACTGAGGGAATGCCTCTTTGAGTTGAGTTCTGATAGCCGCAACTTCGTCTGTTCTAATATATGCCATTGGTTTGCCTCTCTTTATTGCCTCATTGTCTATACAGTATAGACTCAGTTGATAGTAAAGTCAACCTAAATTGGTTACACTTCTTCAACAGTGACACGGTAGAGCTTACCATTCACATCCTGGAGCTCTATCGTTTTTTTGGTAGATTGGAAATAACCTTCAGTTGGATGTAGATCCATCCTTGGGCTTGATATAGATTCAATGATGCTATTATTTGGAATAGCATTATCAAAAATCATTTTCGCTATGTAATCGCAATAGGCTAACATAATTTTCTCCTTACATAGACCAATAAGATTCGCTTGCCGGCGACATATAATTTGGGGTATTGATAGGCTCCATAAATTCTTTTGAACCATACCCAACATCTAGTGTGGTCTTTTTCACCTGACGCTCAATTGTCTTATGGAAGTATCCTGCTTCTGCGATCGCATAACGATACTCAGCATAGTTAGGATCAGTCTTCAACAGTCCTTCTGCTTTGGCAATGCGTGTGATGCCTGCCTTAGCGGCTGCCATTGTTTTGTATGACTGACGATGATCTGGACGAGCCACGCCGTTGCGATCTGGCTTGCCAATGATATAGGTAGTTGATTGTTCGTAGATGTAATACATAATTTGACCCTCTTGTCTATTGCCTCATTGTTTATACAGTATAGACTCAGTTGATAGGAAAGTCAACCTTTTTTGGTTAAGATATCACGGAAATCTTCCTGTATAAATTCAAAAAATTTAACGGGTCCTTTGGTTTTTCTAATTACTTTAGGTCCATGCAGATCGCCAAACCCACACACCTGTTTTTTGTTTATAAAATATTCATACCTTAATTTACTCAACCTTATAGGTTCAAAGGCTGAATTCATTTGCCTCTGAAAATCTTTATAAGTGGGACCCTGAAATTTTTTTGTATGTATGTCATCTAGTGTTAGTGTAACATAGTCAGGCAAAAAACTAATTAAAACAGGATTGATTAGACAGGCCGGCGGCTTTGCTTTTTTGGTTTTTGTTCCAAAATAACATTCTAATGGTTTTTGATTGCCTATATAATAAATGGTTCTGGTTGTTCCGATACATGTACCTTTGGAAAAATAGGGAAGAAACCTTAGTTTCTCATCAGGAAAAGCATTCCAGTAGGCAATTTTCATCATCATCAAACGGCCCCATGTCTGCTTTCTGTCCATCCCAAAATTAAAACTTAGGTTATTATATTTTTCGAAGAAAAAATTAACAAAGTCAACACAAACTTCTTTATAATGGGTTTGAGCCCAATTTGATGTTGGATCTAAGTGTCCCTTCCAATAATACATTGAATATTTACCAAGTGCAAGCAGCGGGGTCTACGCAATAATAAATAAAAGTGCTATTCAGTAAGGAGTGATCCCATGTCAACTTTGAAAAACATTAGCCTAAACTTGCAATTAGGCCAAGAAATTCTTGTAGGTCCAAACAACGACCGAGCTACGATTACAAAAATAGAATTCCATGAAAAATCAGGAGAGGTATCGATTAATACCACAAGGGGACCTCGAAAGGCGTTGACATTCAAACTATGCGAAAATAAAGATAGTTTTGATAATCCTGCGGACCGATTCAGATAAATATCTTTATGAAACTGAGTGAATTTACAGAAATTGATGTTGATATAGAAGAAAAAGCATCAAGGAAACTATGCAAAAGTCAAACGCCTGATCATAAGTTAGGAGCAAGTAATCTTTCTTCTTGTGTCGCTCAAGGTTTGCGTAGCAGAAAAACTGATAAGAGCCAGCTGATAGGAAAAAAGAGGAAAAAGCTCAAAGGAAAAATGGCAAGCACCAAATATGGAGGTCCAGTCAGTCCAACTAGAGCAGGATAAGAAACAATGTATACCGGCAAGTTACTAATAGCTCATCCTAAACTGCCAAGAAGCAATCCTTTCAGTAAAACTGTAATTTATATCTATGATCATAATAGTCAAGGAAGTGCAGGACTCTGCCTAAATATAGCAAGCGAAACTTCTGTAGCTGATGTGTGTATTGAACACCAAATAGAATATCCCTACAATCATAAAATCTACCAAGGTGGTCCAGTCAGCGAAAGAGCTCTACTGTTGCTCCATAGTGCAGAATGGAGTTGTGGAAATACACAAATTGTCAAAGGCAAATCATATGCAATAAGCAGTGATGTTGGAATGTTGAATAGCCTTAGTATGGGATCAGCTCCTGCATATTGGAGACTGTGTGCGGGTATGTGTGCTTGGGGCAAAGGTCAATTAGAAATGGAACTTAGAGGAGAGGCCCCATTTCGCCCAGAAAATAGTTGGTTGACAGCAGAAGCAAACGATAGTATAATATTCGGATACAATGGAGTAAAGCAATGGGAAAAAGCCCTAGAACTGAGCAGTCAACAGATGATAGATCAATTCTTTTGACACTTAGAAAAGAACAGCAAGAATTTGGAGAAGGTAGTATTAAATGGAAGGCAAAACAGCAAGAGATAGATAAGATAGTTGCTCAAAATTATCTCCAATATCTTAATAGTTAGGAGAACAAAAAAATGATTAGATTAGCCGCAGTGTTTTTTCTTTTTTTGTTGGTGGCTAATTCTAAAGCATCAATAGCAAATGAAAGACAATTCCTATCTGTATTAGATTGTGACTCTGATGCAGGAGTAGTTCTAAATTTATTAGACGAAAAATATAAGGAAATACCGTTTGCAGAGGCAACCGGAATAGTAAGAAACGGACAGACTGGAAGATTCTACACTTCTTATGTTATTCTGTATGTGAACCCTGAAACAAAAACTTGGACTTTGGTTTCAATATTTGACGATGATGGAACCGGATGTATTGTTCAAAGTGGAAAAGACTTTAGACCAGCAACCCTGCCGCAAGGTGAAGGATCATAAATAGAAGCAGTAGGAGCCATTAGGATGTCTGATGTGTTAGTTTTGAATGCAGATGGTCAACCAGTATCATATCTTCCATTAAGTGCAATACAGTGGAAAGAAGCAATTCATTATCTTTACCTTGACAAAGTAAATGTCATTGAATGGTATGATGATTGGATTGTAAGGAGTCCAAGTTGGGAAACAAAGGTACCTGCTGTAATCATGCTCAAAGAAATGATGAAACGACGGCGAAAGCCTAGATTCTCTAAAACAAACCTTTATATCCGCGATTTATATACCTGTCAATACTGCAATACAAAATTCCAACGCTCTTTACTCACTCTAGACCATGTCACACCATTATCAAAAGGTGGCCGCACTCAGTGGACCAACATAGTTGCTGCCTGTGGAAGATGCAACACAACCAAAGGCAATAAAATGGTAATGAAACCAAAAAATATGCCATACGAACCTACATATTATGAATTGGTAAATAAGCGTAAGCAATTAGATTTTGATATGAAACATCCTATTTGGAAAAACTACATCTAGCAGCGGGGTCTTTATGAATTACATTGAATTAGACGGTTGGCGTACTAAACAAGGAGATATCTCTCTTAAGTCTGCAAAAAAGCAAGCAAAGGGAAATATATTTGAATACCAGCGCGAAGAAATTGAAGCCGCTGTACAAAGAACTGTTGAGTTTGAAACAGCAATAGATGTAGGCGCACATCTAGGAATACTTAGTGTCTATATGGCTCAGTTCTTTAATAGAGTGTATGCATTTGAAATAGATAATACTTTATATCCTCATCTGGTCCATAACTGCACTGTAAAAAGCCAAGAAATAGATCAGCCTAAAAAAATTATTACAAAAAATGTAGGACTAGGAGCAGTCAAGCAAGAGGTAGGACTTTACACCTCAAACAAAACATTTGGTAATCATGTCAAAGAAGGCAATGGATTTCAGATAGAAAAATTAGATAATCAAGATATAGAAGGCAGAGTAGGTTTAATTAAATTAGATACAGAAGGATATGAACCTTTGGTAATCAGAGGGGGTATAAATTTAATTCTAAGAGATAGACCTGTTATTTTGTACGAAAGAAAAGGACATGCCGCACGTTATGGATATAAGAATGATGGTGTGTTAGATGAACTATATGATTATGGCTACCGACTACACAGTTGGATAGGTAAACGTAATAAGAATGCTATCATAGCCCATCCAAATGCCTAAACATTACCTTGAAGTCTATTTTCCAAATATTCCACTACAATTTCTAGTTTGACTATTTCTTCTTGTAACTCAAAGAATTTTCTGTCACTCCAGTAGGTATCTATTTTTTCTTGTTTTTTGATAACAATATATTCTTCAAGGGCGGCTTTTTCTTCCGTGAATAACTGTTCAAGGGTTATTATTTCTTCTCTCATAGCCAACTAATCCTTTACAGTATTTAACAAAAAATTACTTAATCCAACCTATTTTCTTACCTAACTTGATGCGCTTTTCATGTTCCTCAACTGTGCCCGGAAATCTCCAAGCCCATATAGCAACGAGTGCCATAAAGCCTCCGCTCCATAGTACTGCTTTCATGTTGCCTGTTGTAAACCAAAGGAATGCTAACGATGACGACATAACTATCACCATCGCATACTTGCCTTTGGTAGGGAATACTCTTTTCTGCACCCAGTTTGTAAGGAACGGTCCAAAGTATTTGTGATTGTATAACCAGGCATGCATCCTTGGCGAACTCTTTGCAAAACAATAGGCAGCAAAAACCAAGAAAATTGAAAACGGAATGCCTGGAACAATTACGCCTATGTAGGCCATGCCCAGTGATAGGAAACCTAATCCCATCCATGTGTACTTCTTAATATTCATTGAATACCTTTCTTAATGCGTCTACTAGGTTGTGCATCATCGCATCCGTATGTAACGGAGTGGGTGCTATACGTAAACGCTCTTGACCAACTTCAACTGTAGGATAGTTAATTGGCTGTATGTATATACCATAGTCGTTAAGCAGTGCGTCACTCATGAGTTTGCAACGCACTGCATCTCTAACCATAACAGGTACTATGTGAGTGCAAGCGACATCTAACACTTCAATGTCCACCTCGGATAACATTGACTTCAATGTATTTGCACGTTCTTGATGAGCTATTCGAAGCCCGTTATGATCCTTTAGATATTTAATAGATGCAAGGGCACCTGCACAAATCGCAGGACTAGTGCTGGTGGTGAATATAAATCCACTAGCAATACTGCGGATAGCGTCTATAACAATCCTGTCTCCCGCAATGTAGCCACCCTGTACACCAAATGCCTTGCCAAGCGTTCCATTAATTATATCAACACGGCCTTCCCCTATCTTTTCGCAGTAACCTGCGCCAGTTTCTCCGTACAAACCTACAGCGTGTACTTCATCTATATAGGTCATCGCTCCGTAACGGTCAGCAAGATCGCAGACACTAGAAATAGGAGAGACATCGCCATCCATGCTATACACAGATTCAAAAACTATACAAGGTGTAAGTCCTAATGCGGTAACTTCCTGTAATTTCTCTTCTAAATCACCCATATCATTATGACCCCAAATACGTTTTTCCGCTCCACTGTGTCTGATACCTTGAATGAGCGAAGCATGATTCTTTGAATCTGACAGAAAACATATTGTCGGTATGATTTTGCTTAGGGCAATGAGTGTCCACTCATTAGCAACATAGGCACTTGTATACAAAAGAGCAGATTGTTTAGTGTGCAATTTTGCTAGTTCTGCTTCTAATGCTACATGGTAATGGCTTGTGCCGCCAATGTTTCTAGTTCCTCCTGATCCACTTCCTGTTTGATCAAGAGCGGTATGCATTGCGTCAATTACAACATTGTGTTGACCCATACCTAGATAGTCGTTTGAACACCAGTTAACAATATTCTTAATCGCGTACGGGCCATACCATATACTGCGAGGAAAGTCATCTTTTTCCCGAAGAATATCATTAAAGACTCTATATTTGCCTTCTTCTTGAAGTTTTTCAATAATATCTTTAAATGGTTTATTATCTATCATGCTGTACTTATGATAAATATTTCTACTAGGAGTATATAATGAGAGCGACAGATGTGGTCAGGCAAGTGCTTGATATATTAGATGCAATTGAAGTAGATAAAGATCAAATGCCTCAAGCAAATATTGATATTAAAAAAAATAACGAACCAGATAATCGTTTCAAACAGATACTAGCAATGCTAGATGCTGACAGCTTTGGCCCACTTGCTAACAGCCCAAACGAAGTTGTTGCTCCTGTGAGTGCAGTAACAACAGACGCAGGCGGCGGAGTAAACGGTCCAAAGCATCCACACGATATTAGAGTAAAAGATCCAAGTGCTTATCCGGATCAGCAGGAGTATTAAGATGGCAGCTAACGGTATATCAACACTAGCAACTAAGCAAGCAAGACAGGTAGCAAAACTTGAATATGCTCAAGCCAAACGCAAGGGCAGAATCATCACAGATGATCCGGGCGGAGTTGTAGGTACATACGGCACTTGGAGTGATGATGGCACTGACGACGATACTAAAAACTACTACCGCCCAAACAACTCATACGATCTAACAACATTGCCAGATACCTATGACGGTAATGTACCTGGTGTAGATACTAATCCTAACCCAGACGGTCTATTACAAAAGCGACCTTGGGTAGCAGTTGGTGCTATTGCAGCACCGACAAGTATCGAAGAAGCCGTTGACGGCGGAAGTATTCCAGATCTACAAATTTGGTTTGACGGTGCTGATACAAGCACCTATGTTCCAAATGCCACAGATGAAGGACAGATCACACAATGGACTGACAAATCCAACTTCGCTCACAATGCTAATCCAAACGGTGGCAGTGCTAAACCTACATACGAAAATACAGTGCTCCAACCTGCTGTTGGAGGATATGGTTACTTGGAGTTCGATGGTAATGACAATTTAAGTATCAACCCGTTTACATCAATTACAAGTGCAAGTGCGTTTACAGTATTCTTTGTAAGTAAACTCAATACAACAACAGGCACACAATACTTTGGATCAACCAACGAAGGTGGCCTAAGTATATATTCAGACGGCACAAACTTTAAGGCTAACGTTGCAGGCGGAACAGCAACAGGCCCAGCAATTGATACAAACTGGCACATTCATACACTGGTATACGACGGCGCCAATACTAGCCTTACTTACAGACTAGACAAAGGCAACGATGCAACAGCAACGCCTGGCGGAAGCACACAGGCAACAGCAGATACCTATTACATTGGTGCTAGGGATCCTAGCACAAGTAACCTAACAGGATATGTAGGCGAAGTTATTATATTCAGTCGAGTATTAGGTGCAACAGAATATGCAAACGTAGAAAACTATCTAAGCAACAAGTGGGGGCTATAATCCTTGGCAAGTAATGACAAGCATATAGATTGGCACAGTGCCGTTGCTCTAGGTAAAAGCGGAGGCAACTCAGCCCGCAACATCTTTGGATACAATGAGGCCATTGGCACAGACTTTATCCCAGCCTGGGAACTTGCTACAGCCTATACCTATCCAACAGCCGCTGTCACAATGACCCTACGCTGGAACACAGCAGACGCAGGCTACACAATCCTAATTAAAGGCTTGGATGAGAACTTCGATGAGATACAGGAAACAATTACACTCACAGCAAGTCCCGTAACACAGACTACACAGAATCAATACCTAAGAATAAATGATTTGATTACAGTCGCTACACCAGGCGGAGCATATGGCGACCCAGCCAACAACATCAACCTAACCAACGCAGGCAACACTGTGACCTATGCTCGTATTGCCGCAGGCACGGGTAAGAACCAAGCAAGTATCTACACCGTGCCCAGAGGCTATCAGTTTGCCCTGCTTCGTCTATCAGCGTTCTGTGCCAGTGCTACTCTAAACAATAGAACACTGGGTTTCCGCAACGTAGCAAGACTCAAGACAGGTGTCGT
>Ga0222719_10004104_pt1 | contig 12812 bp, 10 predicted proteins | sample C33_34DmetaG_FD_165039 | JGI IMG/M metagenome (GOLD analysis project Ga0222719, IMG submission 165039) | Estuarine water microbial communities from San Francisco Bay, California, United States - C33_34D | ecosystem: Environmental > Aquatic > Marine > Unclassified | place: USA: California...
ACCCCTAAACTACTGAGTTGTTTTTTTTTTTTCGTGCGATTTTGTAGGGTTCGTCTTCTTTCAATTCCTCCTCGCTTGATTGGATTAGTTCGGTAATATCTACTGGCGAACCACTCTGTATTTGTTCTATAAGCGACTTCATTTTTTCAAGTTCCTTTGCCTCCTTTGCCTTCTTGTGTGCCTTCCGTCTATCTCTCACCCCACGAAAGCAACCTTTAATGTCTAATACCTTTATTAGAATAATAATCGTAGCAACAAAACTACACGCTGATTGGACGAGGGACACCATTTCTAAGTCGTAAGAAGTGTAGTCTTGTAGAATGCTTGTGCTTGTGCTGTTATTCATATACATAATTAGAAGAAAAAAGTTTAGTAGAAAAATTAGTCCAACGAAGGAGTAGAGAACTCCACCAAGACAGAACCTCCTTTTAACCACCTTATCTTACTATGTGTAAAGTGTTTTCTTAGATTATTTTGGTGTTGGTAGGTCTTTCTATGGCGTGTTAGAGGCGTGGAAGACCATATCTTAGCGTCGCACACCGAGCAATAATTTCGTGAGCGACGCTTCTGCTTCAAATTTTCTAAATACTCTTTATATTTTACAGGAGAACAGAACTTACAAATACACTTCCTCGCATTATGAGAGCAGAACCCATAATTACACGGACGGCAATACTGCCTCTTATGTTCTTGACAAGTCATTTCTATATAGATATGACTTAATCTTTAAATAATTTTTTCAAAATCCATAAATCCAAATCCTACACCCACTTTTAGACTTTCTCTATACGAGAGGGTCTTACTATGTAAAAAGACAAAACAGGGTGCTAAAAATGGATTTTGGGATTACAAAGTAAATGGTAATTTTTGATTGGAAGCGGAGGGGTTGTCAGTAAATTCCGCCATAGCGTCTTGATAGGACTTCCCCTCTACAAGAACACTCTTTATTACACGGAGGACATAGTATCCACAGAGGATAGAATTGAGTGCTTGGTGTTGGGAATTGTTCGCCAGTATTCTTGCCTTGTAGTCCATAACTCGTTTGGGGGGGTAATCTACGCCATAACTATCATAATAGAGTAGGTCTGTTGAACCTCGCTTATGTAAGAGGGCGACCCAGTGCGTTCCAGTAGTGTCGTCCAAGTTTATAACATAAACCGAAGAGGTGGGGGGAGGTCGCTTTGGTAATTGACCTTTGGGAACGACTATGTGTCTAATGTTTAGTTCGGTGAGGTAATCTTCTATGTCAAAGTTGGATAGAGAGTGGATTGGAAATAGAGGCATTTATTATATCGTTAGAAATTAAACTTGAAATAATAATCTATGTCTATCTATATGAATAAAGAGAGTTATTTACTAAACATTTCAACCACAGGGTTAGAGAATGTAGGGACACGAACACACGACTTTACATTTAGAACCCAGTTGCTTAACCTAAATCCTGACAAGCATTATAAGATAGGGTTATTGTCTTACTCGCTGTGGTATAGTTGGTATAATGTAAGTGCCGAGATTGGAAACAACAAGTTCTACTACAACAACGGCAGTTTAGATAGAGTGCTGACTATACCTGACGGACAATATGGTATTTCTGCCCTCAACTCAACAATCAAGGTTCTTATCTCCGCCGTAGGGGACAACAGCGACAATATAAAGATTGAAGGCAATTACAACACCCTCAAAGTGGAAATCACCCAACTCAACGGATATGTCGTTCAGTTTCCCAGCGTCAGCAGTCTATACAAAATTTTTGGTTTTTATGTCAATCAAGTCCTCGTAGCAGGTGTTAATGTCAGTTCAGTTCAACCTGACATTACATTAGGCATAGACGCTCTGTCTATCAATTGTAGTATTTTGGATAGTCGCTATAACATTACCAACAACAGCACCTCCACCTCCTTAATCCTACTTAATGTTAATGTCAGTCCAGGTTCGTCCATTAATGCCGTCGTTGCCTCACCGACCTACTTACCTATTGCCGTAAGTGGAAACATAAACTCCTTACAATTTACTATTACTTCACAAGACGGAACGGAAGTCAATCTAAATGGTGAGAATGTATCCCTGTCCTTACACATACAAGAGCAGTAGGTTTCTATATAGTGTCCAACTGCTACTTAAAGATAATTTAAGATATATCTATATGACAACAGAATTTAAACTTTACATTAAAAATTACAAACAGAATGTAGTAGTATTGGATAAGGTGCTTGAGTATCAAAAGACCAAAGACCCAAGTGTTTTTTTTGATTTAAATAGACATTCATTCAAAGATATTAAGGAAGAAATTAGATACTTCACTTGTCCTTGTTGCCCTTGTAGGAAGGGGAGGTGTGGGCGTATCCGTTTGTGTGCCGTGAAATCACACTTGAAAACGACCGCCCACCTCAAGAATGAAAGGAAACAGGAAAGACTTGATAAGAGGGCATCAAGTCATATATTCCATAAGCAAACGCTTTAATATCATTAAGGGAAATCCTTTAATAATATTAATTTACTGGGGGAACATACGATTTATGCTTCTTCGTCTTCTTGTGCTGGAAGCGACCTTGTCTTGTAATCTTTGCTCCGCACTCGCAAGTAATAATCTCCTTGTTGTATTTTGCTAATCGCTCCTTGTTGTCTTTCAAGTATTCTTCAAATGTCCGTCCAGCAATTCTCATATTGAGTGGGTCTTTTTGACTGCGTATGTGGTCGCCTTCCTTCCTCAATACCTCCGCCTTCTGTATGTCTTCGTAGGTTTCTAACACTTGGAATTCCCAGTTCTCCCAACCGCCGTTTTCGGCGACGCATTTGTAGAGTTTAATGTGAGGTTTTATTTGAGAGGCGGACATATGAAAGTAAGGGCGGATTTCGTAGTTCTTGCTACTGCCTATGTAGGTCTGTGGAACATTTTGGTTCTTACAAGAAATTTTATAAATAGTTTGGGGCATTTTGCTATATACTTATATCACTATATTATTTTTCAAATATAATCATTATACTATTTTTCAATCAAAGCATACCAAGACTTTACCTAAACAATTGCGGAACAAGCGTTCTTGTTTATCCCTTAATCTCTTGGTGTGTATATTTGTTTTCAAATGTTTAAAATAGTAAGAAGTTCGCACCTTCTTTCCACATAAGCAAGTAGTCATTTCGTTCATTACTATACTTATTAGATTTTTTTATCATTAATGCCCTTCCATTTTTGGTTAATTAGATATTTGCGTTTCTTACCTACTTTGAATTGTCTTGGGTCGGCATTCACTTTCTCGCTCAATCCATTATCCCACCGCCCCCACTCTTGGAAGAGCGAAGCACCTTCTCTTGTCGTGGTATAAAAAATCTTCTTCGTATCTCGGTCTATAAACAACCACCCTTCGTCTAATGGGGTTAGTTCCCATAGTTTAACATTAGAGGCGTAGGATTTGAGGTCTTGTTTTGCGAGTGGAACACTATAATCAGTCTTTCGTAGTGCTTGACTTCGTGCGTCTTCTGCTTCCATTCCTATACTTTCTACAAGTGGTCTGTTTGGATAATACCTTTCCATTACCTTCTCCTCGTTTCTTTGTATCGCCTGTTCCACCCTTCTAATTTCCTCCTCCACCCTTCTAATTTCGTTCCTTAATTTTTTCAACTCTGCCCTATTCAATACATTTACATAACGACCCCTGTATTGATACTCCAAATTCTTATACTCTTGTAGTAAGTCTAACCTTTTCCTATATAATTTTTTCGTTGCTTCCTTTAATATTGCGTCCCTCTTATTAATCCGCTCCTGCTCCTGCTCCTTCGTCGCTTTTTTCTTCTTCTTAAACACGATTTTAACTTTTGGTTTTGCCTTGCTCTCCTCCACTCCTGCTCCTTCGTCGCTGGTCGCTCTGCTCCCTGCCTTGCTCTCCTCCACTCCTGCTCCTTCGTCGCTGGTCGCTCTACTCCCTGCCTTGCTCTCCTCCACTCCTGCTCCTTCGTCGCTGGTCGCTCTGCTCCCTACACTCACCCCCCTTTTAGTATAGACTGCTTGTTGAGTAGAAACCGAATGGTTCATTTGCTCGGCAATCTCTTCTAATGTCCCAGTAGCAAACTGGTTAGTGGAAAGAAAGATTTTGCGTAGCATTACTACTGAAATATTTTTACCATAAACCTTCTTAAAAATGCGACCGAGTGCCTGTGTAAGGTAGTTTTCGCTAATCTTGGCGTAAGACTGGTTATAGAGTAAGTTGCCTGTCCTATTAACCTTTCTCCATAGTTTTAGTAGTTGTTTAAAGGTTGCTCCATTAATAGGCAAGTGTATATTTCTCTTTGCTTTGCTTTTAGTTGCTAATTTACCAATATGGAAATAGACAGGGTTGTTGCCTCTATATACTAATGATACGAGGTTGTTTAACTTGTCCTCGTCCATTCCCTTCATTTCCTCCTCTGTGATAATAGTTGCCTTCGCATAAATCAACCGACGAGGTGGATTGAATGTGTAAATGGATAGAATGACGAGGTCTTGTATCAACAACTTCTCCGCCTTTGTCAGCGTGGAGGGGTCGGTAGAAGGTGGAAATTCTTTCAGTAGTTTAGAGAGCAGTTCGTCCCTCTTCTTTACTATCTCCGCCCAAGTAATAAAGTTGTCCGCCTCTTTAACACTCAGTTCCTTAGTGGCAAGTTGTTCGCTGTATTTCTCGTTTAACCCCAGTAGCAATCCATTCAGTTCGTCGTAGATTGCCTTGTTTTGAGGGGGCGGTTGCCTACGGACTGGCGACAAGATAATTAGCATAACAGACAAGTAGTTCTTTCTAACGGATTTCCCCTTGTTTTCTAACAAGGCAAGAATTTTTGCCTTGTTCTTCTTTATGAAATCCCCTCCGTCGTAGGCAACACCCAAGTCCGCCAACAATTTTTTTAAATTAGTCGTGTAAGTCTTTATACTGGATTGCTTCAACCCTCTATCGTTTAAAATCTTTGTAAATCCTTCCATATCTATATATCTATATTTAGATTTGTTTTTAAGTGGTTTTTTTATGTGGTCGGTTTCCAAATCCTAATCCAAAACCCTAAAATCCAAATTTTGTATCCTGTTTTGTATTTTCCTTATATGAGAGTAGGTCAAATAAAAAAAAGTGTTTTTTGGTTGTAAAATTTGGATTTTGTGATTACAAATAGTATAGTGATATGTCTAATTTAGGTCGTCGTCGCTTTCTTCCACCACTAACATTTTCCGCCGAAGACCTATGAAGGCGGACGACAGCGATTTTTTGTTGTATTTCTCCTTGACCCACCCTGCTTGTATTTTTTCCTTGTAAATCTTCTTAATGTTAATGTTGGTCTTCAAGGTTTCCTTAAACGCCTTCTCCGTAAGTTTCCGCCTCTGTGTAGCGTTTAAACCCTCTTGTAGTCTAAACTCTTTATAAACAACAAACATATCCTTTGCGGTAATAACCTCTGTCTTGTCCTCTACAAACTCATAGTGTTCGGTTATAAACGAATAAAGTTCGTCGCTGTCTTGTAGGTAAGACTGGGTTTTCTCCTTCACTCTTTCAGGGACAACCTCTTCAAATGATTTTCCACTATTAACAAACTCAACATAGGCATTCATAACAATATGGAAGAGTGCCGTGCGATACTTTTGTTTAAACGAATTTTCTTTGAGGCGAGTGTCCGCCTTGTAAATGTGTTCTTCCTCACACACCTCGTCGCTGTCCCCAGTAAATCGTGCTTCGTGTTCTATCTCTAACAACCGCCTACCAATTCCGTTGTCCTTACGCCCACCCATATCAGGTTTTTCATTACATTCTAATATGTGTGTGCCTTTGATAGGACAAACATTATCGTTGCTGTGGTTCATACGAGCGTTTATCTGTTGATTTCCAGTAAGTTCCTTGATAGTGGAACATTTGAGGGTCGCCTTCTCGCCCCCACCAGTATCAGGTTCTCGGTAAAGAACGAAACGCTTATCACGCATAGAGGCAATCTCAGGAGCATTCTTGGTCGGTAGTGTTCGCAGTAGAATGCCGTTTGGTGCTTCATACGCATAACCACTACCGAAGTTGCCTAACATATTCGTAAAGAACTCGTTTAGCATAGACTTTCCGTTGCCCCCTCCACCACTACAAATGATAAACTTTTCTAATGTCTGTCCCACCATACCAGTCGCAAGAACCAGTTTGTAGAACTGACGAAGGATAGGGTCAGGGTAAATCTGCGTAAAGAGTTTTTCCACTAACGCAATCCCCTCGTCAGTTGGTTTCGTGTAGTCATACCCAGTAGAGAGATACATATAGTCCTCTCGTTTGGGGGTCATTTGGTCGCCTGTCAGCAAGTCAAAGCACACATTATTAAAGCAGAAGCAGTAGGGGTTCAACTCCATAGAAATAGGGTTCTTCGCATAATCACGCTTCAACTTCATTATCACAAGTTTAGAAATTGCTTTACACCCTGCCTCGCTTCTAATGCGGTCAATATTTTTATTTGTTTGTTTGTAAATCTCGGTGTCCTTCTCCGTGCGAAGAGGTAGGTTAGTCGGTGTAATCGCTTCTCGGTAGTAGTTAGGTAGGTCTTCATTCACGGCACAAAAGAGGGCGTTATTGCCTTCGTCCTGTCGCCAAATAGTTCCGTTAAAGAAGTATGAGTAAGTCCCACAAATATAGTCTTGTCCGTATAAACGGATAAAGGTTTCTGCTATATCGCCGTCTGTTCGGTCGCCACCACTTCCAGCGTAATATTTTGCCCTTATTTTGTAATACTCCTGCGGATTGGATATTTTACAATAGTGGAAGAATGTTCCAATAGAAGTTTGCTTGGTGTAATCGGCAAAGGTTTCGTCGTAGTATGCCTCGTCATACTTAGAAGACACCGCTGACAACTCCTTACAGAACGAGTGGGGAATGTCGGCGGAAAGTAGGGAGTAAATGATTTTTAACCAAGTGGAGCGTTCGTCCAAATATTCTACGGACAAAATGGAGGCACACTCACGGATTTCCGCAGAAACTTCGTCGTCGTCAAGGGAAATAACTACTTGGGAGTTAATGGGTGTGGGTTCTGTCTTCTCTTCCTTGACTTCTTCCACAGGAGCAAGGACACGAATATCTCGTGGGTAGTCGGCGAAGTAGTGTGTTATAATATGTTTTTCTATTTGGTCTGTATAATTAAGCGGTTCTTGGACGAACTCGCTTCCTCGCTTACTCTGTCCCACCATTTTAAATTTTTGTGTTTTGCCGTAGGGGGCAGGGTCAAAGGCATAACCTCCATTTTTCGCATTCCCTACGAAGTTTTTTAGAACATTCTTGCCCTCGTCGTCATAAACCATATAGTTATTAAGGACAATATGGAGGGAAAATTTCTTGCCGTGTTTATCACAACCACTAACCGCCATATCACAAGAAGGGAATTGTTCTTCTACAATCTCCGTGTGTCTATTGTAGAAGGTGTCCCAGTCTTCGGTGGGATTGTCAAGGTCAATATCAAAATAGACCTTGTAGGGGTATTGGTGGATAATCTCAAACATATTGTTATTTTTTTCCAATAGAGTTAAGAGGTAAGAGGGGACTTTAAAGAGCATTTCAACTCTGCCCTTCTTGCCGTGTCTTTCTACACAAACACAACCTTCGTGTTCCTGTGCTTGTTGTAAAATGTATTGGTGAGCGGTAAGACCGCCTTTCTGCTTGTAATCTTGAAAATTAATGGGGTTCTTCGCAGAAATCCAATTCGTCTTATTTACAATCGCAAGTTCGTGCTGGGTAGTAGTCATTTCTCGTTTCTATATAGATATATGTTAATCTTTAAGTCTTGAAAATTAGAACAAATTTATTTTGGGGGGAGTATGAAAAGTGGGAGGATTTTTAGATTTGTTTAATTTGTTGATTTGGATAGACAGACGGCATAACCCTAAAATCCAAATCTTACAACCAAAAAACACTTTTCCTTATATGAGAGTAGGTTATATAAAAAAAAGTGTTTTTTGGTTGTAAAATTTGGATTATGGGATTAGAAAATGGATTTAGAAAAAATGTCTGTCTATGGTATGTGGAACTTTGTATATTGGTTGCTCGGTTGGGACGGATTGGGCGAAGCACTAAAATAAGATTTGGATATAGGTATAACTGAGAATGGTTATAAGTAGTCAAAAAGTCATTTTTGGTAAGGTAATTAGTCTTTTTACATAGTAATACCCTCTCGTATAAGGAAAGTTCAAAAGTGGATACAAAAAACGACTTGATGACTTCTCAAAGTTCAGTGCTTCGCCCAAACATAAATATAATGAACTCTATTGGGCAATCCTTTCCAAGCATATCTGTTGTGTATAGGTAATTCTATTTTACTATCACACTGACCTAATATAGGTTGTAGTGCGTCATACATTTCCTCTGGCATATTTAAGGCAAGGTGTCCCCCCATTTCTAAATACTCGTATGACTTCTTGATAGTTGGGATAAAATAGGTTTGTAGGAATTTTTCTTTACATTCAAACTTCTCCATACCTTCGTATTCTTCTAAATCAAAATAGGGGGGACTGGTAAAGATTAAATCATATGTAGGCAATTTGGAATAATCTACCTCTTGGGATTTCTTAAATATCATCATCACTTTTGATTTTGATTTATTTTGAAAGTCGGTAATCATTTTGTTATAGGGTGTAGTTAATTGTTCGTTTTGGTCTATACCGATATAATCTATATCTTGGGACATAGCACCGATTAATCTATCACCCCACCCAGCAGAAGTATCTAATATCCGTTTCGGTTTAAATCTTCTATATACTTGGCACACCGCAATTTGGGGTTTAAACTGATTAATACTCCCTACTACCATTTTAATAGCATTTCTATATGCTACTGGTGTTCCTAACATTTTAGGTCTTTTGCGAAATAATTGATTACTCAACCGAATAACCCTATTTCTTCTATGCTCGTCTTCCCACGCACTCAAATAAGACCATTTACGACATTTTGTTTTAATCCTATAAGGTTCAAAGTAATAATTACTCACTTTATTACCTACTCGTGATAAAGGGGTTATTTTACTACAATCAATATTTTTCAACCTTTCAAAATCATTATCTCGTTGTTTAGGTGTTATTATAGTATAAGGATAGGGGGGTGCTACTGACTTCTTAATCATATCTATAGACAGAGATTTTTTATCTCAAAGTTCCCCCAAAGAAAAAATCTCTGTATATACATATGCTTACCAATCTAATCTACTGGTTGTTCGGTTGGGACGACACGGACGACAAACCTCTTATGTGCGTGAATAGTCTTGCCCCTACGAAGCGGAGTATCAATTGGGTAATGTGGAGAATTGAACCAAGAGAAGACGAAGACTACGAAGACGCTGTGGAGCGGTATTTTTCTACTCACTATTAACAATTTTCAATTAGTCATATAATCTTGCTATAGAGTATATGACTAATTCTTGGCACAGAGCATTAAAAGAATGGAACGCTGGACAACCTGCGTGGTGTATGCCTCGTCGTGGGAGTGAAGAACACAAACAAGTCAAGGCGATACAATCTCGTTTAGATAGGGAGGGGCGTGTTCCTGCCCCCAACCCAGCACGACTAACCGCTGTTCGTGAGAGGGCAAGGCAGACGGCGGAGAGGGCAATGGCGTATGACCCTTACCCCAACCCCAACGCCCCTGAACCGATAGTGGAAGCACCTGTCGCTGTGGTTGCCCCTGACCCTCCCCCACTACCACGCAAACCACGCCCACCGAAGCGAAAATCACCGCCTACCTATACCACTCCACCCCCACTACCACGCAAACCACGCCCACCGAAGCGAAAATCACCGCCTACCTATACCACTCCACCCCCACTACCACGCAAACCACGTCCCCCTAAGAAGAAATCTGCCCCTGTCCCTAAGAAGAAATCTGCCCCTGTCCCTAAGAAGAAATCTGTTAAGGCAGGTGTGGAAGAAAGCAAGGCAGGAGTAGAAGAAAGCAAGGCAGGAAGCGACGAAAGCGAAGATGAGGCGGTGGAAGAAAGTGAGGTGTGGAGGTATGGAAAAGGAGATTGGAATAAAGGTGGGAAATGGCATACACTCGCCATAGGAAAAGAAGTCAAAACAAAACCAATTGGAGATTTAACAGACATTCCTACGGAAGAATTAGACGCATTTGTCTTGAAATTGTATAGGGATATACCACAAAAAAGCGAATGGAAATGGAAGGGGAAGCAGAGGGAGGACGATAGAAAAGTTGCCGAAGAAATGTATTATATTGCTAAAAAGGAGGAACAATTGGTCGCCCTACAAGGAAATATGTGGAAAGGTTTAACCTATGAAATGCTCCCTTACATAGAAGCAGGAATAAAACTAAAAAATCTTGTAGTAGTCGCTGACCCAAGAGGGAGATTTGTAAGATTTATGTTTGACCGAAATATTGGTGTAAAAGGGACATTTAGAGTGTATGCGAAATGCCCTGAGTGTTTGGAGCGATTGGGTGGGGAAGAGGGGTTCTTCGGTCGTGCGAGAACAGATTTGGCGTATGGTGCTATTCCTACTAATGTTAAAACAGGTATAAAAGAGCATAATAAGAGTGCGAAACATAAGAAATCCATACAAGAGATAGGAACATTACCCACCGAAGAGGTGTTATTTATAAACCAGTTTCCAAACGAAGCGTCTTATAGAGCGTATATAGAAGAAATGAAGGAAGCACAACACAGACGGAATATAAAACACTCTATCCACTTTATAGGAAGTGGAGGCGACAAAAGGGATTTACCACCAAAATATCAGGACCACCCTGAGGTGTTGAAGGGGTTAGTAGGATTTGAAGTCCCTGACCCAAAATACAACGAAGACTTATTAAAATACATTAAAAAGAACGCAAATCAACGCAGTAATGGATATGAGAGAGCGTGGAATATAAGAAAAAATAGTGAAAGTAATGAATGGGTAAGGGACGAAGAGCGATTAGCGAGGGAGAGAGAGGAGAGGAATAAGCGGTGGGCGGAGGGGGCGGAGGAGAGGGCGAAAAAACAGGCAGAGCGAGAAGCAAAAGAGAAGGCAGAGCGAGAAAGAAGTATTGCGGAGTATGAAAAAATGTTGAGAGATAATCCTATTACAGAGGAAAAAGACGAGATATTGAAAATCTCACACTACAACGCAGAAATAGTGAAACCACCGGAAGTTTATATAGACCAAAAGATTGAAAATCGAATGAGTTTCCTTTACGGCAGATTATTAAATGGAATACCAAGAATGTATAGCAAAGCACAGGAAAAGATATATAGTGAAGGAGTAAAAAGTGATTGGAAAGACAATTTTAAAAAATGGGGTTTAGACACTCGTGGTTGGAGAGTTAATAAGAAGGGACAGATTTATACTAATACCCCAAAAAAATATGAAGATTGGATTGACTTTGTAAAAAACTTCGTAGAGGAAGCGAAGAAGGCGAAAGCGAAGAAGGCGGAAGCGACGCAGGAGCAGGAGGAGGTAGAAGAAAGCAAGGCAGGTGCGGAAGAAAGCGACGGAGAAGCAGAGGAAAGCAAGGCGGAAGCAGAGGAAAGCAAGGCGGAAGCAGAGGAAAGCAAGGCAGGAGAACCTCCCCCTCTAACGGAAGAACAAGAAGAGTTATTGAAAATCGCAATCTACAACAAAGGTATAGTAAAACCCCCCACAGGGTCAAAGGAAGACTTTAAAGCAAATTCACGACGCTTGGATAGAGTAGGGGCGATGAACCACCCCAACTCTGTTATAGAACAATACAAAAGAGAATTGAAAGAGGGTGTGAAAAATGGTGATTGGGAAGGCGACTTTATTAATTGGGGAATTGATAGTGATGATTGGGAAGTTAAAAAAAAACTTATTGTTCCTATGAACAACAACCCTGATATATACGGAGATTGGAGTGATTTTATAGAGTATTACATAGGGAGACTTCCACAGAGAGGGAATGGTATGGTTCAGTTAGGTTCAAGGTTATATGAACCGACTTACCGCCCCTCTCAACAACAATTAGATATGGCGAGGAAAGAAATGATTGGTAAAGGTTATATGGTAGGTGGAGGGCAACACGACGAAGAAAATTGGGAGGACTATAATGTTAATATTATAGGTGAAGCGGAAGAGGCAGGTGTTCCTGTCCCTACTGAGTTGTCAGTCGTCAATAGCGTCTATGATTTATTTTCACCAAAAGCACCCCAAGTGAATAAACAGACAGGGGCATTACGACCTGCTCCGGGTCTGTTTTCGTTTTTAAATTTTAATATATAACCCTCTACGACTGCCTCGCAAAAAAAAAAGAGTGTGTGTGTGTGTTTTTTTGTGTTTTTTTATGTTGTAAGTTTATAGTTTTACTCCTCGTCGTTGGGGGGGTCAGCAGGATTAAGTCGTGAAAATTCATTATCAAGGGGGTTAGAGTTGTTCGTGTTAAGGCGATTACCTACCGCCCACACCGCCCATTTAGCAAGAGAGGGTATATCAAACTCCATAGCGAGATTATCGCCTGTTATTTCCACTAACTCTTGGTTAATTTCGCCTAACAATTCCATAACCTCTGCCGTTCGTAGAGGGGTTAGAAGGTATTGGTATTCCTCACCATTACCCTCACTATTGGTTTTCCATAGGACTTGGTCTTCCAACCACGCCTCATAGTCAAAATCCTCGTCGTATCTATCTGTCAAGAATTCTTCGTTGATTTCGTCAAAGACGGAATTGTAAATTTCGTTAAGAGTAGCGGACTGGAAAGTATTAGAGTTCATAGTAGTTGTAGTAGTTGTTGTGCTTGTATGCCTAATCCACTTCCCAGAAAAATGTAATCAAATTTATTTTGGGGGGAGCGTGAAAAGTGGGGGGATTTTAGATTTGTTTAGATTTGTTTAGACGATAGACCGAC
>Ga0222719_10004105_pt1 | contig 12812 bp, 12 predicted proteins | sample C33_34DmetaG_FD_165039 | JGI IMG/M metagenome (GOLD analysis project Ga0222719, IMG submission 165039) | Estuarine water microbial communities from San Francisco Bay, California, United States - C33_34D | ecosystem: Environmental > Aquatic > Marine > Unclassified | place: USA: California...
AAACAGTGAAAACAACATATCAAAAGCCAAATGAAAATCAGGGTGTGCTTATGGAAGGGCACATTAAGATTAGTGACCCTGAAACTAAGAAAGTTTATGTAGATAAAAGAAATGCAATTCATTATGAAAATATGAGTATCTCATTAGCAGAATCATTAGGTAATGAAGGACGTGGTAACATTGTTGAAATGGCTTTTGGCAATGGTGGTACTACAGTTGATCCTACTGGCATTATTACATATTTGACACCAAACAACGTTGGTGTTAACGCAAGTTTATACAATCAAACATACTATAAAACTGTAGATGATAACAACGTAAATAATACAGATCCAAGTAGAAACTTTATTGAAACTAGACACACATTAGGTACAACATACACAGATATCTTAATTAGTTGTTTGTTAGATTACGGTGAGCCTAGCGGCCAAGAAGCATTTGATAATTCAACTGACATGGACGGAAACTATGTGTTTGATGAACTAGGATTAAAAGCATACACACCAAATGGTGCAAACGAAGGAAGACTTTTAACACATGTGGTATTTCATCCAGTGCAAAAGTCATTGAATAGATTAATTCAAATTGATTATACGATTAGAATTCAAAGTTTAACAAACATAAGCGAGATTTAACGAATGGCATATAGTGTAAACTTTACAGACTCGATTAATAAGAATCCTATTGTTATTGATGACAATAGTCGTAACACTGTTGACACTTCGTTAACCTTTATTGGACGTAACGAAGCCAGTTATGGTCAAGCGATTGCAGAAAACTTTTTGCATGTACTAGAAAACTTTTCAAACAACACACCGCCAAACAATCCTATTGAAGGACAACTTTGGTATGATAGTGGAACAAACAGATTAAAAATTAACGACTCAACCGCAGGAGCGGCAAACTGGAGACCAGCAGGCGGCCTTCATGTTGAAGCAGTTGAGCCTACCAATCCATTAACAGGAGATGTTTGGGTTGATACTACAAATAATCAATTATTTTTATATACAGGTGCTCAATTCCAGTTAGTAGGACCAAACTTTGCAGGAGGACTTAAAGCAGGTGCTCAAGCAGAAGAAGTAGTTGATACACAAAACATAACACATACAGTTATTAAAAATTATGTTAGTGATAAAGTTGTTACAATAGTTTCAAAAGATCAGTTTATTCCAAGACAAAAAATTGAAGGGTTTGTTGAACTGTTTCCTGGCATTAATATTTCGAGTACAGATTTTAACAATAATGGAATTGTATTAAACAAATTACATGCAACAGCAACTAAAGCAGATGCTCTTAATGTTACACAACCTGCTATTGAAACTGTAAATGCAAACAACTTTTTAAGAACAGACATTACAGATACAATGAACGGTCAATTGTTTGTGCGAAATGACGGTGGCGTAACAATTGGTGCAAATCAAATCTTTAACTTAGAAATTGCAAGTAACAATGCTGTAATTAAAAACAATTCATTAGACGGCAACATTGATTTTAAAGTATTTCCTGAAGCAGACAGAGATATTTCAACTGTTATGCGTATTGATGGTAGAAACAAACGTGTTGGTATTAATCAAGTTTCCCCACAAGTAGCATTAGACGTAACAGGTAGCGGGCACTTTACTGAAGCATTACAATTAGCAAGCACAGATAGTGCAACATCAACAACTACAGGTGCATTACAGGTTGCTGGCGGTGCTGGTATTGCAGAAAATTTATATGTTGGCGGAAATGCTAACTTCCAAGGACACATTCAAGTAGGTGAACAAGGCAGTGGTACAGTTGCTATACAACCTACAGATAATGGTAGTCAAGAATTTAATCAACAGTTAGATATTGGTACAACAAATAATAAATTTAGAAATGTTTATTCTGAAACATTTACAGGTAGACTGGTTGGTAGTGTTGTAGGAGACGTATTTGGTAATGTAAACGGAACAGCAGATAGATTGATTGCTTCGACAGTATTTAAAATGGCAGGACATGTTGCAGACTCAACAGGATTTAGTTTTGATGGTCAAACAGGCGGCGCAGAAAAAACATTTAATGTAACATTAACGCAGGATGCTATTTCCGATCAAGCAGAAGTTACTACAAACGAAAATGATGATGAATTATTAATTGTAAGAGAAGGCCAAGGTTTAAGACGTGTTCAAAGAAGCAACTTTTTTGCAGGTGCTTCACTTGTTCCAATTGGTGCTATTATGCCGTATGCAGGACCTATTAATAGTTTTGCAGATATTCCAAGCGGATACTTGTTATGTGATGGCTCTGAAGTTGCACAAGGTATCTATCCAGACTTGTTTGATGTAATTCAATTTACTTATGGTGCTGGTGTTAATCCAAGTACATTCAAACTTCCAGATTTACGTGGGAGATTCCCACTAGGTTTAGACAACATGGATAACGGAACAACAGTTAATGACGTTAGCGGGTCAGCAGTAGATGCTGGCGGCGGTGTTGCAAACAGAGTAAACAATACAAGTGCAAGATCATTAGGCGGCTCAGGCGGTAGTGAGAGCATTGATACAACAAATGTTGCATTTGGTAGTGGATCACAATATGATGACACTGCTGGTAGTGGACCATATCAGAATCAAAACGTAATGAATCCTTATTTGGCAATACATTATATTATTAGATCAGGGGAGCCAGCGGCATAATGAGTTATACAGTTAATAAAACAGACGGAACAGTTTTAACCATTGTTGGCGATGGTACAATTGATAATACTTCTACAGATATTACACTTGTTGGTAGAAAATATAGTGGTTACGGTGAAGTACTTAACGAAAATATTGTAAAACTATTAGAAAGTTTTGCAAATAGAACAGCACCTAATAATCCTTTAGAAGGACAAATATGGTACGACACACTTGAAGGACGTTTAAAAGTTTATACAGGAAGCGAATTTAAGCCTACAGGTGGACCACTAGTACAGGATACTCAGCCTAACGGATTAGTTATTGGTGATTTATGGATTGACAATGAAGCAAACCAGTTATATTTTTATGATGGCGTTGATTTAAGTCTAGCAGGACCTATCTATTCGCAAGCAGAAGGCAAACATGGCTGGATTGTTGAAAATGTAGTCGATCAAGGAAATAACGGGCGTTCAATTACAGCATTATGGGTGAATGGATTGCGTGTTGCAATCTTAAGTAGATACGAATTTACACCAGCAACAGCAATTAATGGATTTACTAGTGTTAAAGTTGGTCTAAACTTTAGTACAGCAGTAACAGGATTAAAGTTACATGGTACAGCAACATCAGCAGATGCGGTTGCAGGCATTGCTCCTGGACAATTTTTACGTTCAGACGAAAGTGATATTACAACAGGTACACTAGGTGTACTCAATAACGGTGGTATCACAATAGGTTCATCTAGTAACTTTACACAGTTTATAGATACAGATACAGTAACATTTAAGAGCAACTTACAAGATAAAGATTGGCTATTACAAGTAAACTCTAGTGTGACAGGCGGATTAACAAATACAATTGATGTTGATGCGTCTTTGCTAAAAATAAAAATGTTTGAAGGTAGAGAAACCAGCACAGTTGAAATTGGCGGCGGTCTAATTGTCCAAGGCGATTTAACTGTAAGTGGTGATACAACACAAGTTAATGTTGCTACTCTTCAAGTAGAAGATAAAAATATCGAATTATCATACGGCGACACTCCTACTGATATTTTAGCAGACGGCGGCGGCATTACATTGAAAGGTGATACTGATCACACAATTAATTGGGCTAATGCTACACAAACTTGGACATCAAGCGACAATTTTGGTGTAGCAAGCGGTAAGCATTTTCATGTAGATGATAATTTAGTATTAAGTGGTGATACACTTGGTACGGGGGTTGTTAATTCAAGTTTAACAAATGTAGGTATACTAACAGAATTACAAGTTGATGACATTGATATTAACGGAAATACAATTTCAACAGTTACTACAAATGCAGATTTAAATATTGATGTACACGGTACAGGTAATGTTGTATTCGATAACGAAGAAGGCAGTCCTGTAACACAAATTAAAGGTGTTAAAGATCCTACAGCGGCACAAGACGTTGCTACTAAAGCATATGTTGATAGAGAAATTGCTAATCAAACTATTGTTCTTACAATGAATGTAACAGGAATGGCAAATGAAAATATAGTTGACATTCCAAACGAACTAGCAAAACTTGCTCCGCCTATAAATTATGAATTAGGAACTCAAGCAAGAATTTTATGTGAAACATTATCACTTGCAGGTACAGCAACTAGTATTACAGTAAACACAAGCGGTGTTTCAACAGGATTAACAAACGAATTGTTAGCAAACCAAGTAGCAGTTGATAAAGACGGAAATGCAAGCAGTGCGAGTGTTATACAGAGTTTAAGTTTTCCAAGTGGTATTACGCCAAGTGGTAACAGTATTGCAGTAGCAAGAACAACAAAAATATTTGAAATCCAAGCAGGCCCACAATGGGTTTATGTAAGTGATGTTTAAGGAAATAAAGAGCGATGCCATATCAAATAGATAAAACAGACGGAACGGTACTAATAACACTAGCAGATGGTGTTGTAGATAATTCAACAGATTTACAATTAGTTGGCAGAAATGTTGCTGGGTACGGAGAACAACAAAACGAAAATTTTGTAAAACTTTTAGAAAATTTTGCAAGAGCAGATACACCTCCTACTAAACCGTTGATTGGACAGTTATGGTTTGATAAAAATGCAGATAAACTTCGTCCAAGTGTTTTTGACGGAGTACAATGGCGCAACCTTACAATTAATCAAGTGTCAGCAACAGAACCACAAAATCAAAAAGAAGGAGATTTATGGTGGGATACTGTAAACAACAAATTGTATGTTTTTGTAGCAGACGGTGATCAACATGTTCTTGTTGGACCAGAAAGTGTTTTAGGATTTGGACAAACACGTTGGAGTTCACAAAAATTAACTGATACAGTAGGTACAGAGCATCCTGTTAGTATTGGATATGTAGATGGTGCACCATATATGGTTATGGCAGATGCCGCTTTTGAAATTGATCAAACAGTAACACCTCTTACAGGATTTACTAGAATTGGCGAAGGTATTACTGCTAAAGGTACAAATGCTGACGGTGTAACATCAGCAACAACAAGATTTTTTGGTACTGCAACTGATGCAGATAGATTAGGTGGACGTTTAGCAAGTACTTGGGCAAATAGAAATGACAATGAAGATATTACAGGCGTTTACAGTTTTAAAAACGACGGCGGTATTAAAATTGGTGTTGATAGCGAATTAGAAATTAAAATCGATACTGGTTCTAGCATTGCACAAATTTATAACGAAGTTGGTACAGTTTTAAAACTTGGAGTAAACTATTCAGGAAGTGGTGCTGACAAAGAAGTAATTCAAATAATAGATAAAAATATCTTACCTTATGCTAACAATGAAGTAAGTTTAGGATCACCTAGCAAAAACTTTAGAAATCTTTATGCACAAGATGTTTATGCAAACTTTATTGGTACATTAAGTGGGTCAATGGTTGGTACTACAACAGGTGCTAATAGAGGACAACTACAAGACAGTACAGGACAAACTATTGTTGATCCTGAAACAGGGTTATCATACACAATTAACGTTGGTAATTCTCAAGCAACAAACGGAACAACAGTCGTTGATGTTGATGCAACAACACAAGCACCTATCATTCCAGCAAGTGCAGGAACACGTATTGGACGTTTTGAAGGTGTTGCGGCATGGGTAGATTATGGCGTATATGTAAATCAAAATAATACGCTTACAGGTAATAACACATTTAATGGTACTTCACAATTTAATGGCAGTGTTAATATTACTTCATCACAAACTACTAATGCTAATTTAAGTGTTGGTAGAATTGGTAGAGGTGCTATTACTACACCAACTGATCCTAATCAAAACATTGGAGATATGTTAATTGACAGAGTCACAATGCAAGATTCAAGAATTAACAATCCTGATCTAAGAGCAGGTACTATTTCAAATGGAACTGTAATTGATGGTGCTGACATTGGTAAGAATGCACCAGCAATTCAAGTCAAAGCACAAAAGTTTGTAGATGCTGTTGGTAGAACAGTTACACGTATTAGTGACGACGGACAGTTTTTACAAAACAATGCAAGTAACTTGGTTACTGAACGTGCTATCAAAGAATATGTTGATACAGTATTCCAGTCAACTGGACAAGACATTCAGTTCTATCTTGACACAAAAGATATGACACAAGCAGATGTTAAAACACAATTAACTAGACTTGCACCACCAGAAAACTTTAAAGAAGGAACTATTGCAAGAATACTAGGAAGTTACTACTATGGTAACCTTGGTGTTAACAGTGCAGGTAATCCAATTTATGTTAAAAAATATAGCACAGTATTTAGGGGTGGTATTGGATGGATCGGCGGAAGAAACGTAGAAAGCGGTGCTGGTATTATCACCGATATTATTGACAAAAAAGCCGCTACTACAGGTTATGAATTTCAACTAAGTGCAACTGGTAATATTCAAACAGATGCTCAAACATTCCCTACAAATAGTACATCAGGTACATTTAGCACACTGTTAGGAAACGGAACACTAACAGGATGGTTAGTATTTCCTAATGCGGCTCTTAATGCAGATCAAGCAGACGAGTTTTCAACCGATGCAGTACAAGGCGCTAAAGTTGTGATTGTAAGAAACGGTTTAGTAGAAGCGTTTAGTTCTAATGAAGGTTTATTACAGTTGGTAGTAGGTAACGTTACTTACGAACGTGCAGGTGCAAGTACTTGGAACAGTGCAGTTAACATTGCAGGATTTACAACCACAGTACAAGTTTATGAGTTTGATAGAACAAGCAGAACTAGTTCTGCGGCATGGGTTTACAAAGGTAATTTTTAATGTATGAGATTGTTGATGATTATATTACAAACGTTGACGAAATCATGCAAAAAGTGTATGAACACGAAGAACAAGGCAAATTTACAAATAGAGGCATAGGAGGCACTGACAAACACGCTACTATATATGGTGAAAGCCATTTTGCTAGTTTATATCAAAAAGATATGAATGAAGATTTAGTAGAAACTGTATGGAAAACACTACCTGAAAGTGAACGCAAATGGGTTTCGCAGATAGTAGTAAACAAATACAAACCTGGAGATTGGTTAGTCAAACATCAGGACAGTGCAGGCGGTTACTGGCAGTTTAAGTTAGTGTTTTTAACTGAAGGCAAGCCTCATTTTAAATACTGGGACAAAGGTGATACAGAGCATCTAGTTCAAGAAAAAAAAGGAGCAATGTTTAAAATGCCGATAGAAACATGGCATGAAGTAACAAAGATAGAAAAAGATGAAGAACCAAAATATAGTCTTTGTCTAATATGGGAATAAGGATATGGCAAAAGAAAAATTTAAAATGATGTTTAATGCTAAGAATGGTGCCCTATTAGGTCATTTACCTAAAGGAATGAGTACCTTTGGCTTAAACCCAGATGAAGTAAAAGTAAAAAATGTAGAATACGATCCAGATACAGAAATGTATATTGGAACACTAACTGAAGGTGGTGTAAAAAAGATTGCCGATCTAGATGAAGGTAAAGCATTTATTGATGAAGAAGTATTAAATGCAAATACAGCAGATAGTATTCATCAAAAGTACCCTATGCACAAACAACTTAACATTATTATTGATATGTTAGATAAATGTGAGTATCCAAATACTCCTGAATTTGCAGAAATGGTTTCTTATATTAAAGACCTAAGAGAACGTAATAAAGCAAGTAAAAAAGTATATGAAGAAAGCGATGCTTATGTTTATGCAGATAAAAAGATTATTGAATTAGATCGCAAAAAACGAATGGGCGAAGCATAAGGTAAATACTGCTAGTAGAGGAATAATATGCCATATATCATTAACACATACAACGGAACACAAATTGCAGTAGTACAGGACGGTACTGTTGATAATACCGCTGATATAAAACTAGTAGGTAAAAACTACGCAGGGTTCGGCGAAATTATTAACGAAAACTTTGTTCATATACTAGAAAGTTTTGCAGGCGCTAACCAACCACCTAATCCACTAGCAGGACAAGTATGGTATGATAGTGCTAACCGTGTTATTAAGTTTTATGATGGTAACAGATTTAGAATCGCAGGTGGTGCAGAAATTGGTCCTAATCAACCAGTAGGACTAGCAAGAGGTGACCTATGGTGGGAAACAGACGGCGAACAGTTATATGTTTACAATGGTGAAGATTATATTTTAATTGGTCCTGTTAGCACAGGTGGTGAAGGTGTTTCACAGGTTACTTCAAGAGTCGTTAAAGATGTAAGTGCTAATGACAGAACTATTCTAACATACACTGTTAATGATGATGTAATGGGTATCACAGCAAAAGACGAGTTTACTCTTGACAGTTCGAGAAACCCTATTGCAGGATTTAGTCAAATCAAGAAAGGTTTTAATTTAGCAAGTGATGTTACAGTACCGGGAATTAGATATCATGGTACAGCAGTAAATGCAGATAATCTTGGCGGAATACCAGCGGCTCAATATGTTCTTAATAGTGGATTACAAAGTTTTGCAGATTTAGTTAAATTTTTAAATGATGAAGGTTTAACAGTTGGTAACGGACAAGATTTAAAATTACATATTACAGGTGGCGACCAAGCCAACATTACTAACCAAGTAGGTAACACAATTAACTTTAGTGTTAACACAGGAACAGGTGCAACACAAGTTGCTAAATTTAATCAAAGTTCATTTATTCCACCTGCAGATAACACAGGATCAATTGGAAGTATTTCAAATAGATGGGCAAGTATTTTCTGTGGTAGTATAGATTTAGCAAACGCAGGATTCCTTAACGGAGACGTAACAGGTAATGTAACGGGCAATGTAACAGGAAACCTAACAGGTGATGTTACAGGTAATGTTACTTCAAATACTGGAACTAGTACATTTAATAATGTTACTGTTAACGGAGTTTTAAATGCTAATGTACAAGGTACTACTGATATTGCAAGTAAGTTAGTTGTTGATAGCGGAACTGCTAGAGAAGCAAATACTCTTTTAGTAAACAATAGTATTGTTGCTAGAGATTCAAACGGTGATATTAATGTTAATATAGTAAATGGTACTGCAACTAATGCTCAATCACTTAACGGTGCAAGTGCAAGTACTACGGCTACAGCAGGAACTATTGCACAGAGAGATTCAAATAAAGACTTAACAGCACGTAAATTTTTAGGTACAGCAACGGCGGCACAGTTTGCTGACCTAGCAGAAATTTACGCAAGTGATCAAGATTATGAACCAGGTACAGTTTTAGTATTTGGCGGAGACGCAGAAGTAACAACTACAACTATGTTCTGCGATCATAGAGTAGCAGGAGTTGTTTCAACAGAACCGGCACACTTAATGAATAGCAATGCTGACGGTGTAGCAGTAGCATTAAGAGGTAGAGTACCTTGTAAAGTTGAAGGTCCTGTTAGTAAAGGTGATTTGATTGTTACAAGTCCAAAAGCAGGTATTGCAACAGCAATTACTAGCGATAGTGCTATGCCAAATGCAGTATGTATAATTGGTAAAGCAATTGAAAACAATGCCGATTCAGGCGTAAAACTAGTAGAAGTAGTAGTATAAACTACGCATATAAAGGTGTCTTAAACGCATTTTAAGCGTCATACAGCGGCGTTATAGTTCGTTGCTAGTACTTTGTTTATCCACTTGTACAACGTCAATATTAGACGCTTTTAAGAAGTCTAATCCATCTGTGCTACGATACTGTTCACCAAAATACACACGTTTAATTCCACTTTGGTAAATCAATTTAGCACATTCTATGCAAGGACTATGAGTAATAAAAATATCAGCACCCAGACCGCTATCGTTGCTCCTGGCCAATTTAGCAATAGCATTTGATTCCGCGTGTAGTACTTGTGGTTTGGTCGTGTTTTCGATTTCACATTCATTCTCCCAACCCGAAGGCATTCCGTTATAACCAATAGAAATGATGCGATCGTCTTTTACAACAATCGCACCAACATTTAATCTTTTAGCATGTGAGAGGTTAGCAAAAGTTTTGGCTACCTGCATGTATGCATTAATAAATTTAGATTTCACTAACCAGTTCCTCTGCCAAAGGAAAGATTTCTGCGATCACTTTCGCACAGGCGTGAGCAATTTCCATATGCTCTTTTTGTGTGCCATTAGCACCACGTAGTTCAATATAGTGTACCCAACTACGAAGTGTACCATTCATGTACAAACGTGTTTTAGTACAACCTTCTGGTAATACTGCACGAGCCTGTTCTTTAGCAATACTGTTTTCGATTGCCCATTCGTATGCTTCTTTTGCGGCATCAATAACTTTTTGTTGTTGTGATTCCCAATCGTTAATTAGATTCATCTCTTGTTGTGTTGTACCTAATGCAATACTATTTTGTCTGTTCTTAGTGTCCTGTAGTCGTGCTTCACGTAGCACAAACTGGTCACCAAAATCTGCTGGATCTGCATAGCGTTGACTAAACTCTTGGAAACTAAAACTACGATGTCGTACAATTTGATGTGCAATGTCTCGAGTAGTATCAATCTCTAAACAAGCACTAACCATTTCAAGTGGTGACCAGTGTGCGTGTTTGATCAAGTACTTGATTAGTTTTTCACTAGTTTCCTTGTTCATTTGATTGCTAGGATTACTTACTCTAGCACAAAACGCAATTAGTTCTTGTGCGTTTGTGATACCGTCGTCCATAAACTCTTGTGATGGCTTTGAGTATGATACTAGTTTTACGTTCATAGTGCTTCTTTCCTTTGATAGTTGACGTTAAATGCCATATTAATTCTAGGTTTTTCGTTTGGATTGGGGTGTACTTTGTGTAGCAGATAACTTGGAAATATTAATATATCTCCATCGCTGGGATTATAATTTGCCATACCATGATAAGGCCAAGCAGGACTGGTCATCTTGTACAGTGTATTCATTGGCAAAAACTCAATAGGCCCGGTGTCATCTGCCTGAAAATATGCAACTCCACTTGCTAAAAACCCACTATGAGAATGTTCACGATTTTCTGCACCTTTTCGATTAACATTAAACCATGCATCAAAAACATAGCGAGATTTATCCATATACTCTGTTGATTCACCAAACGTATTAATTGGTCGTTCTAGTCTTTTGATATATTCATTAATAGATTCACTGCAACGATCAATAATCATATTGTTCATATCTTCAGTAAACCCGCCTTTTACGTGCGGCCAACCTCTCCAGCACCCTAAATTTGCATTAGGGTCAAAACTAGGCGACCGGTCTTTGTATTCTATTACTGCTTTACAAACATCTGCACACTCTTCTTTTGTAAATGCTTGTTTTATATGAAGTATAGCAGTTTGTTCAATTACGTTAAAATTAATTTCTGCCACGATCTTTCCATTTCTTCGCTTTTTCTTCAGCGTTTTTTCTTTTAATAGTTTTGTTTACTTTTTTTGTAAATGCATCTCTTGCTTGAGAAACTTGATTCTGTAAACCACTCATGTTAACTTTAAAATCAATATTAGCAAGTGAGTCAGAATGTTCTCTGATTATATTGTTAACTCTTTGAGCCGCTTGATCTAAATTGGGACTTTGAGAAACAATAGATGGAACATCTACTATTATTCTTTTTTTGTTTTTAAGGTTAAGGATTAATTCTGTGATATACCGAATGGGAAGGCTTTCAATATTGATATCTTGAATTACACCTTCCCATTCTGGGTTTAAAGTTGGATCACCGTGTAGTATTATTCTGCCCGATGATTTTGACATTATGCATCTGTCTTTGCAGTCTTTTTAGCAGAAGTTTTCTTTGGTGAAAGTTCGTCTGCTTGCTTTCTAAGATTTTGTACTTCTTTGTAAAGTTGATCAGCCTGAGCACGATATTGTGCGGCAAGATCTTCGTCACTTAGTACACCATCTTGTGCAGGTGCTTCATTGGCAGTTGCAATAGGTGCAGTTTTGCCAGGTTCACCACTTGCAGTAAGTGCAAGTTCGTCTACACTAACACCGCGTTGTTCTGCAATGATTTTATTAAGTTCGTCTAACTGTAACCACGAATCTTTTGTTGTTGCTGGAGTCATTGTAACTTCGCTTGTAGAAACTTTTTTCATAAGTCCTTTAGCATGTAATGAAGGCAACATAGTACTACCATCTGAAAATTTTCTTACGTTCAAAATTGTAGCAAATTCGTATGCTTGTTGAGATTCATCTTTCATAACCAATGAATCAAGTTCATCATGATATGTTTGTTTTAAAGCCGCAGTTGGAATTACAAGAGCACTAGTTGGTTCACCCGGAAGGGTTCTCATTGCAACAAGTACCTTAGATCCATTACTCATTTGGCCTACGTGTTTAACTGCCATAAATTACTCCTTTGGAGCCTCTGCTGGTTGAGCAGGTGCCGTTGGTTGTGCAGGTGCAGTACCTTCTGCTGGTTGAGCACCATCTGCTGATGCTTCTTGTTTAGGTGTAATAGCCTGTAAGAAAGTATCAAGTCTATTGTAAGTTCGACCTACTACTTCCATTTCGTTTGGCTTATATGCACCACGTTGACTTGCAACGTCAATAATTGCTTTTAATGCTTGAAGATCTTGTACTGTAAGATCTGGTGCACCTTGTTTTGGTGCTTCTGACTTAGGGGCCTCTGTTGCTGGCGCCTGAGTTTTGTTTTCTTCTGTCATTTTGAGTTAACTCCTTATTAAAAGTTTGTTTGTTATAACAGTAATAGTTATTAGAACTGTGGACCTGTATCATGCAAAACTGA
>Ga0222719_10004107_pt1 | contig 12811 bp, 7 predicted proteins | sample C33_34DmetaG_FD_165039 | JGI IMG/M metagenome (GOLD analysis project Ga0222719, IMG submission 165039) | Estuarine water microbial communities from San Francisco Bay, California, United States - C33_34D | ecosystem: Environmental > Aquatic > Marine > Unclassified | place: USA: California...
GAAAGAGTCGCGCGCCATCCCCGCGCCCAATGACGCGCGGGTAGCCTGCGGGTTGCGTTTGGGTGAGCTGCCCGGCAGTCCCATACCACACGGGGCCGGCAGACCAGGACCAGCCGGAAAATTCGAGCGCCTCGCCAGGTCCGTGCACAGGCAACGATTCGCCCTCGACCGCTGCTTCAGTGACAACACCGGCGAACGCGAACACATGGTCCAGCTCGCCGGCATCGGCGTGCACCAGGCGCCCGTCAGAGCCGTAGGCCACAGCCCGGTGACCGTTGAGCGTGGCGCCAGCGGTTGCGGTGATCTGACTGCCCGGAGGTCCGGCAGGACCCTGGTCGGCAGCAATGTTGAGCGTGAGGTTTTGGCCGGCAGTGACTTGCAGTTGCGGGGCGTCATCAAGCCCCGTCAGCGTGATCGCCGGTCCAGCGGTGACATCAAGTTGCACTGGCCACCTCCGAGATCACGCGGATGTCGAGCCTCAACCATGTGGAGACGCGGCCGAGGCTGTCCACAAATTCAATCTCGCCGACGTACTTCGAGGCCGGGTCGGAGTCCGAGCATCCCCCGTCCGAGGGGGCCGTGAAGCTGGCCGTGAAGCTGTCGGAGTCGGTGATCGAGCATGTGATTGCGGCGACTGTCGTCCCACCCACCGTGCGCCGGATCTGGCCGCGGAGGGTCGCTCCAGTCAGATCGACACCGGTTACACCCACCGTGCGCGACCAGTCATCACCTGCGGTGATCGTGAGTCGAGCCAGGGCCGGCTTGTTTCCGATGTCGTACATGGCGGCCATTATGCCTCCAGCAGCAGGTTGTCGCCGCTCTCCAGCAGCAGGTTGTCGCCGCTCTCCAGCAGCAGGTTGGACGGCGGAGCGGTGACCGAGATGGCCAGCCGGTGCCCCTGGTAGCTCTCCAGGCCGTCCCGGCGCGCGTGGAGGGTGATGGACAGGCTACCCGTCTCGGCGATGGCCTGCGAGGTGCTGCTGGTGGTGTAGGTCTGCAGCAGGGTGGTGCCGTCCGAGGAGTAGACCCGCAGCACGTAGTCGGTGCCGGCCTCGGCAGTGAGCCCCGTGTCAGTCTGAAGGCGCAGCAGGTTGTCCAGCCGCGTGCGAGGCGCCCAACTCACCGTGACGCCGGCTGCATGCGGGCCGGCACCCCAGAGCGTGCCACCAACTGTGAGCGCCCCGGGCGGTGCCGGCCGCAGGGCGCGGCTGGCAGTCGTGAGGCTGGATACCGTGGCTTCCTCCTCGGTCTGCACATCGTCAGCAGTCGCGGTGCGCGCCGAGACGGTCACCGTGCTGTCGCTTGTCAGGTCGAGGAGTTGCCGCACCCGGGCCGTCTTGAGGATCACCACCTGGGTGCCGGAAGGCCACGCGCGCGGCACGGTGTCGAGCACCCCGCGCGCCAGGGTGCCGAAGGTGATCGTGCCTGAGCCCCGTGTGACCGTGCGGTAGGCCATCAGCTCACCGCCCACCAGCAACAGCGCATCCCCCGCGTCGTACTCCGTGCTGGTGGGGGTAATCACATCGGCTGCAGCGGTGGTGGCCAGGGTGAGGCTGGTGAGCGTGGCGCCGGTCCACTGCGAAATGCTGGAGGTCAGGGGTGCCACGCTCATGAAGGTGTAGAGCGTGCCGTCCACGTAGAACCCGGTGTGCGCGATGCTCGGGGCCTGCGCGCCGTAGATCACCGACCGGGCGCTCACCTGGCGCAGCCGGTAGGGCATTTCGATGAGCAGCGAACGGGTGATGGGCTGCGCCGCGGCGCCGTCGCTCGACCAGCCGCTGCCACCTGGTGGCGTGAAGGTGTTGGCCGCTGCCGCGAAGGTGTCCTCCACACCGCTCACGGTGATCGTGCCGTCCAGCGAGTCGCCGTAGCTGATCTGCGTGACACGGTAGTAGGCGTCGATGCTCGGGCGGGACCACTGCAGGCGGAAGGGTGCGCCGGCACGCAGCGCGGCCAGGGCGCGGTTGCCGGTCACCTCCACCTTGCTCAGCGGGTAGCTGAGGGTGCGCAGCAGGCGCTCGGCGCTCGACTGTGCCACGGCCGAGTCGGTGAAGCCGGGCGAGTCGTAGGACTCCAGGGTGACCGCGCCGCCCAGCGACTGGACCAGCGCGGAGTTCTGGGCCATCACACCTCCGGTCTCCCAGTTGCGCGACGGGTCGGTGTAGGTCACCTTCACCGTGGAGGACAGCTCCGTCCAGCTCATCCTGCTGACGCTCACACGGCTCACCTCGGCCGTCGTGAGCAGCGCCGCGGACTCCAGGTCGGCCTCGCGCACCAGCTTGATGTCGATCAGGCCGGTTGCCGGGTCGTCGTAGATCACCCCGTCGATGTACTTCAGCAGCGACTGGACCACGCTGTCCAGGTCGGACGCGCTGCTGATCGTCAGCGACACGCCGAGACCCTCGCCGTGGCATGTGGCCGCTGCCGCGAGCCAGCTTGCCGTCGCAAACTGGTCGTCAGGCACCCCAGCCCCGCCCAACTCTCGGGTCATCAGGTCGTAGATCACAGCGACCGGATTGGCGTCGCGGTTGGTGCCGATGATTTTGTAGGTATCGCTGAGCGTCGGGATGGTCGGAAATCGCTCAACCAGAAACGACACGGCGGGCAGCCTTGTGCTGGTGCCGATGTACATCTGCTGCATGAACGCATATGCAATATCGCGGTACGCTGGAATCAGGCTGTTGACCAGTGTGGTCAATTCCGGGTCGCTGGTTTGGGTGCTGGTGCCCTTATAGACCCGCATCTCGCCCGAAATGCCACCTTCCTTTTTGTCACCGCCCATCAGCTCGGGGGCGTCAATGACGTAATCCCAATAGTCGGTACTCTCCGTGACCGTCATGTTGGCAGCCGGGATTACCACATCATTGCAGCGAATCTCTCGGATCGCCGTGATCGGGCCGAGGCAGAGGGAAAGCTGCGCGCTGATACTGTAGTGGTATCCGGTGACGTATCCACCTTGTTCAATCGGCGAGCTGACAAGTCCGCCATACCACGAGACATTTTGGCGGCCGGTCAACATTGACCCGTAGATCAGCGGGACCGCCGTGCCCTCATCGATGGTCGGGGCGTCCACGTCCCCCATCGTGTTGGCCGCTGTCGGGTCTTGTGATGCAGAGTCGGGCTCAAATACCGCCCTGGCGACGAGGCTGATAACTACCGACCAGAGGAGGGATATAAAAAACGCACCCATTACACACTACCGTTCGACGTAAGGCCGGAATGTCCGCTCGACGGTGAGCACGTTGGCCGCCCGCACAAGGCTTTCCGCTTTGTCGCGGATGCGGATGGTGAATTCCAAGGTGTAGGCCTCATCGGTGTTCACCTGCGGCAGCAGGAAGTTGCCGGAAAGGCTCACTCCAGAAGTCATGTCTTTCCATGATTCGAAGTTGACCAGGGACCCTGGGGTGTGCGACCCGAAGCGCGACGTAATAACAGGGTCTTCGACATACACATCGAACAACGCAGGAATGTCTGACGTGGGGTTTTTCGGAGTAATCCACTGGCCGCCGCTTGCCGTAACCTGCATTCCGCCGATATTGAGCTTCACATAGCCCGTCGCGGTGAACTCAAGCGTGAAGCTCAGAGTTGACGTGAGGACTTCCGTGTGCGCCACTCCTGGGTCAAGCTCGAACGTCTTGTCCTCCAGCACGAGCAGGTAGCCGCCGGGGATTTCCCAGGTGTCGCCCGGGTCCGGGATGTCGGTCACTCCGCCCAGGTAGTAGGCCGAGCGGTTGAACGGGTTGATGCTGGGCAGCCGTGACCAACCAAGGTAGTTGGGCAGGTTGTTGAAGGTGCTGGCGCAGTACGCTTCGGTGCGCTGGCAACCCGGGTAGAGGGTCACCTCTTCGCCGAGCGAACTCACCGCGGCCAGGGGCATCTGCAGTAGCAGGGACGACCCCGTGTGGTTGTCGATGAAGCGTCGCTCACCATCGGCACGCTCGACCCACCCGCCGCTGAAGTAGCCGTCATCGAAACCTGCCGCGGCGCTCGCGGTGAGGGTGCGGCCGGTCTGGGTCACCGTGTCGGTCACGGCGTAGGTCGCCTTGTTGACCCCACACCGCGTGCCAGCCCACTCCAGGTTGCACCCGGCCTGGTAGGTCACCCAGGGCACGCGGCGGCGGCTGGCCAGGGTGAAGCGGCTGGAGCACGGGATGCTCGCCTTCGGGCCGTCAAAGCTGATCCCGGTGACCAGCCCCTTGAAGATGACAGCCGCCTCACCGCTGGCGTCCGTGCGGTGGTAGCGCCTCACCGTCACTTCGACCGGTCGCACCGTCAGGCCGGCGTTGAGCGCCACGGCCAGGGGGTTCTCATCGGACACCTCGATGGTGGCAGTCGCACCGATGCTGCCGCCACCCTGGGATATCTGGCCCCGGTGGATCGGCACCGCGACGAACTCGCCGACATCCACGGCGTGGTTGGTGTACTTCCATGAGGTGGACCCCACGACGAACTCGAAAGTCTCGTAGGGCGCCCCGTCGTCAATCGAGAGGTCTTGCGCGGCGTAGGTCATGCGGTGAACGGCTCCGTGGCCACAGTGTAGCTGGCACCCGTGTAGCGAGCCCTTCCGATGGTCAGCCGGAACTCGTCCAGCCGCATTCCGCTGAACGTCCCGGCTCCCCAGTTCGGGGTAGGCCCCAAGAACCCGGACAGTGCGCCGAACAGTGCCACCTGGGCGCCGCTGGAGTCGAGAGGGTAGGTGCTGTGCAGATTGGGGGAGGTGACGCTGCGCACCAGAAGGCCGTCGATGTAGAAGCGCATGAGCGCACCGTCGTCCGTGATGGCCACGGCGTGCCAGGCCCCGGTTCCGATGAGCCCTGTGTCAGAGTCCACGCTCCGCGGGGAGTTTGGGCTGTCACGATGCGACCACGAGAAGCCAATCTGCCCATTGCTGCCGTCGATGCTCACCGCCCAGTCCACCCGGAAGTTCCCGGAATTCGGCTCGCTCGACCAGTAGTTCTTGCTGGCCACAATGCCGCCCTGCGTGCCGGTGCGGTACACCCGGAACTCGAACGTGAAGGGCTCTCCGGCCAGCGAGAAGCTGGTTGTCCACGCGCCGCTGACCGCACCGGTCGATCCACCCGCACCCTGCATGGCCTGCGAGAAGACTCCGGCGACCCAGGTGGGGGTCGCTCCGGTGAACACCTCGCCGCTGACGGCATCTGTGAGATTGCCGTCAAAGTGCAGCAGCAGAGTCGGAAGGGCAGTCACTGCCGGCGCGACGGTCGTCATGATGGGCAGCAGGGCCTCGGCCACGCCTGCCGTGTGGTGGGTGATCTCCACGGCGTCGGCAGCCAGGCGCACGGCGCTCACCAGCCGAGGGTTCGAGGTATCGACACCGGTGAGGTCGCCGTCAAGCTGCACTGTGTCGGCGTCCCACAGGCGCGCGGCGAACGCCTGCGCGCCCAGCAGCACCCCGGGGAACTCCTCGCCCAGCTCGGTGACCGTCAGCGTGTCGCCGACCAGGCTCAGCACCTCCAGGTCGGCGGTCGGGTTGGTGGCGTAGAAGCCCACGGCGCTGCCGCGGTGTGCCGCCAGGAAGTTGCGCAGTTGGGCAATCTCGGTGCCACGCAGCAGCCGGCTGACCGACCAGGTGGCGCGCGGCAAGTCGCTGGCCAGCCGGCGCGAGGTGAAGTTGCCACCGGCGTCCCACTCCTCCACATCGGCCTCGTAGACCAGGGAAAGCTGCTCGCGCCAGTTGTGCAGCGAGCCGCCCACCAGCAGGTGTGCCCGGGGATCTGCAGCGCTGGTGCCGGTCGGGAATGTTGTCGCCCAGTCGGTTCCGGTCGCCGGCTCCTCCAGCACCGTGCCTGAGCCCGGCACCACACGCCAGGAGCATTGCAGGACGTGCACCCCATCGGTCGGCGCCATGTCGCTCACCGACTCCAGGACGCACTCGTGCAGCGGCAGCACCAAACTTCCGGCCGGCCAGTCGCCGCTGACCGCCGCCGTGAGCAGCAGCGAGTCGGTGCTGAGTGAGTCGATCTCGGCCAGCTCGAAGTCGTCAGCGCTGCGCCACAGGAGCGCCCATCCGCCAGCAGGCCACAGTGTGTCGGTCGGGCGGCTGAGGGCCAGGGTGTCTCCAGCCGCAGCGGTCAGCGTGCTGGCCGCCCACCAGGCGGGCACCGCCCAGTGCAGACCGCGGTTCTGACGCAGCATGTGGCCGGCACGGTGGTCGGTCAGCAGGTGGTTGAACCCCATGGCCAGCCGCGGCTCGGCGCGCAAAGCTGTCCGCTGCTCGGCGCCCGACTGCGACCGGTGGATCCAAGTCTTCCACTCAAGCCGCTCGCTGGCCGGGGACTGCCAGTTGTGAGGGTACGGCCACAGTAGGGCGGTGCCGGTGCCGCCAAAGGCGTAGGGTGTCATTTTCCTGGGGCCTTGCAGGAAGTTGGAGCCGGGGCGCTGGCCGGTCGCTTTGGCTGCGGCACCTTGACCCGAGACGGTGGGGGCGGCTCAGGGCACCAGTCCGGCCAGATCACCAGGGTGCACTTGCCAGAGAAAGGGCGACCCTGGCAGTCACTCGTGACGTAGGCGGCCGATGCGGCGGCGGTCAGGAGTGCCAGCGCGGCGGCAATGGCGGGAGTCTTCATTTCGGCTTCTCATCCTGGGTGTGTGCCAGCATGCGCAGCTCTTCGATCTTGTCGGCCAGGGCGCGCAGCAGGACCGGAAGCGGATCTCCCGGCCAGATGTGATTCCGCGCCGCGGCGCGGGCTTGTTCTTGGAGCGTGGTCATGCCTGCCCCTCGTTCTCCAGATACCCCGGCAGCTCCGCGTCGAGCTGCTCGGGGGTCAGCGGGACGACCGGTGCTGACCGCAGCCGCTCCACCGCCTCCAACAGGAGGCGCTGGTAGGCCAGGGGGACGTGGTTCAGCACCACGGATCGCAGTTCGTCGTGTGTCATTTCACACCACCTTCGCGCCGTGAACCCACGTTTCGCGCAAAAATTGGACGGCGAAGGAATATGACGCCCCGCTCATTCCTTCGACGTCTGCGATTTGAGCCGAGGACGGCCAGCAGGACTCGAAGGTTTCACCAGCGGCCATCCGACCCTCGACGATGCGAGCCAAGCGCTGCGCGTAGTTGAGTATCCCAACACCATCGTCAGAATTCGCCTTGACAAGCGCCACATAGCGATCACGGTTGGACACCGTCATCTCGCTCGGCGCAACTTCCAGGTACGCCTCCAGTTGAGCTTTCTCTTGAGCTTTTTTGGCTTCGTAGGCAGCCCGCCTCGCCGCATACTCCGGCGAGTTGCGGTACGCCTCATTACGCTCCGAGATCGCGCGGTGATACTCCTTCACGACAGAATCTTCGGTGGAACCCTTGACGACTTCAACGTCTACGCCATTGAAGTCGAACCGCACCGTGGCGTTCGTTCTGGATTCGACAAAAGCAATGCAGTACGCAACCGCATCCTCAATACGGCTACCGGTAGCTGCTCGGTAGCGCCAAATGATGTGTTCGTCGTGTGTCATGTGCGATTCTCCAGAAGTTGATGAGTGCAATCTTAATGACGGCAGCGTCACTTGTCAAACACCCAACACCTTCCGGATGGTCTTGCTGTTGCGCGCAATGGCGTTGACCATGACTTTTTCCCCGGCCGCAGTACCCAGGCCCTCGTTGACCACATCCACCGGGTTGATGGTGTTGATGATCTTGATCGAGGGCTGACTGGTCGGCGCCACCGGTTGGCCGCCCGCTGCCGCACCGCCGTTGAGGATGTTGCGCGGGTCGTTGGCGGCCAGCACCTCCTCGCGCTTCTTGAGCACGGCCATCACCTCGTCGCTGCGCAAGCCGAGCCCGGCAGCGCCCGTGTGGTAGCGCGGCGCAGATGCCACGGCGGCGGCGAGCCGCATGGGGCTTGCCGAGAGGCTGCGGCGCATCCCTCCGCCGCCGAAACCGACCGTGCCGCCAGTGTGGAAGAACTGGCCGTAGTCCACCCCTGCGCTGGCGCCAGATGACCCCCCACTACCCAGCAGGCCCCCCAGCAGGCTCCCCCAGCCACCCGAACTGTCGGCCGCGCTGCGCATGGATTTGATGGCGTCCTTGACGGCGGCGGCCATCATGCTCGACGCCTCGTCAGCGAATGCGCTTGCGAGGCTGTTGGCCAGCGACCTGCCGAAGGCACCAAACCAGTCGCTGACGTTGGTGCCGCGCTTGCTCATCTCCGCGATGAGATCCGTGGTGGCAGCCTTCGCCATGCCGGCGATCTTGTCGGCAACCAGGTCGGTCTGACTTCCGAGCCGGATCAACTCCAGGCCGATCTGCTGCGCTGCCTGCGTGCCTGCCGCACCCATGGCCACATACCGAGCCTGAATCTCCTGCAGGCGAGCCACCTGCGCCCGGTTGGCCTCCTCCTGCGCTGCGGCTTGCGCCCAAGGTCCGAGGTTGCTGCTGTCGATGGCCGCCTGTGTGGCCTGGTTGAGGTAGTCGCCCTGCGCGCGGATCGCCTCAAGTTGAGCCATCTGCGAGCGCAAGGCGAAGGTTTGCTCGGCGATGGCCTGCGCCCGGTCACGCTCGACGCCACTGAGCTTCTGTGCGGCCAGCACCAGCCCTTCGTACTCGCGGCCGGCTTCGCGCAACGCCGGGGTCAGGTTGTCGCCGCGCAGCTTGAGTAGCGCCTCCTCAGTCTGGGCGGCGGCGGTACGGGCCTGCTTGAGGGCCGCGTCCATCGCGTCCACGGCCTCCTGCTGCTTGAGCGCGCTCTCCTGGGCAGCCGCAGTGACCTTCCCCCACAGTGCTTCAATTTGCTTGGCGGCCTGCGGGTCCTTCGCCCGGGTCGTCTCCAGGATGGCGATCTGCTTGAGGTAGCCGTCAACCTCGATCTGCTCGGTCTGGCGAGCGGCAGCGATGCGCTTGCGGTAGTACTCCTCGATGCTGACCAGGCTCAACTGGTATGTGCGGTCGAGCGCCTTCAGCCCGGCCTCCACATCAGCCTTGGCGGCATTGATGCTGTTGGTGATCTGCTCCAGGACGGCGGCGTTGGCGGCGCGCATGTCCTTGATGCTGGCCTTCGGCGCGTTGGCCGCTGCGGTGGCGCGGATCACGTCGTCGAGCTGCTTCTGCTTCTGGGCGGCCAGCTTGGCGTCTGTCTTCGCCAGCTCGTCGATGGCCTTCTGCGTGTCCTCGAAGTCTGCCTTGACCTTGCTGAGCGTGTCGCCGCGGTTCTCGGCTTCCTTCGCGCGCACCTTGGTGATCGCCTTCTGCAGGTCGTCGTCGATGGACTTGATGGCTCCCGCTTGAGCTTGAGCCTTCATCTTCTCGGCCTCCAGCCGCTTCTGGTAGTCCTCAAGCTGCGAGGTGCCGGTGCGCCCTGCCGGCACGGAGGGTGCTGCAGGCTCAACCTTCTTGTCGCCGCCGCCCCACGCCAGCGCCACCTGAGCCGCCTGCTCCTTGAGCCGGCCCATGGCCTTGGAGGCACGCTCGGCCCATTCGGTGGGCGAGCTTGCAGTGAACAGGCCGAACATCTCACTCAGACCGCCGACCACCAGCACCACCGTCTCGTGGAAGGTGGCGAACTCGCGGTCGAGGTACGCCACCGCCGCGGCAGCGACAACTCCCGCCCCGAGCGCCAGGCTCAACCCGGTGGCCGCGGCCGTCGTGCTGGCGGCAACCACACTCATGCTGGTGGACACGAATGCGGCAGCCCCTCCGCTGGCGACCAGTAGTGCGTTCAGCGCGAGCAGCCCCATGAGGATCTTTTGCGCCACCAGGCCGCCCATGAGGAAGAGCACGGGCTCCAGGTTCTCGGACACCAGGCGGGCGGCCTCTGCCAACCCACGGAAGGCCAGCCCGATGCCGTCAACCAACCCCTGGAACTCGCCGCGGTTGATCCCCTCGGTGAGGCTCTTGATGAGCTTGGTGAAACTGTCCAGGAACCCGGTGTCGGCCAGTGCCAGCTTGAGGTCGTTGACCGCCGTGTTGAAGCGGGCCTGCGCCTGCACGTAGCCATCGGACTGCGCGCCCAGGCCGTCCAACTTCTCCCGGTACTTGTCGATGATTGCGATGATCGCATCGCCCGAGAACGAGCTGGTCTCCAGTGCTTTCTGGAAGTCCTTGGCCATAAGGCCGCTGGCCTGCGCCGAGATGCCCAGGATGCCCTTGAGCGACTCGCCCAACTGCTGCCCCAACTCTTCGCTCGACAGCTTGTTCTTCGAGAAAATCTGGCTGACCGCCAGGAACACGCGATCGGTCTGCTCCCCGGTCAGGTTCAGGTCGCGCACCGTGAGCAGCAAGTTCTTGTAGAACCGATCGACCTCGCCGGCTCCGACTCCCGCCTCCTTGGCGGCAAAGGCGATGTCCGTGTAACCCTTGCTGGCCTTGGTGAACTCGATCCCCAGTTCGTTGGCAACCGCCTTCAGTTCTTGGTATTTGACCTTGGCGGCATCAGCACTGCCGGTGATGAGCACCAACTGCTTTGTGGTCTGCTCGCGCCCCACCGCCGCGTCGATCGCCCCCTTGCCCGCCTCGATGGCCGAGTAGAGGCCGACCGCACTGGCAGCCAGCGACAGGAATTCGCCACGCAGGCGCTGCGCATAGCTGAGGGTGGTACGACCGCCTTCCCCCCACAGTTTGAAGGCCCTGGTGGACTGATCTGTGGCCTCGGCGACCCGCTTCTGGGCGGCGATGATGCTGCTGGCCGAGTCTGCGAGCTGCTTCTGCGCAGCGGCGGCGTTGCGTGTGTCCACACCGAAGGCACGCAGCGAGTTGCGGGTCTCCTGGTAGCGAGCACTGGCCTGCCCGAGTTCGTTGGCCGCCTGCTTGAGGGCCGCCTGCTGAGCCTGGAACTGCCGCGCCAGTTCGGCGTTGGGGGCGCCGGCCGCGCGCATCTGGCGTTCGAGGTCCGCCAGTTTGCTCTTGGCTTCCGTGAACGCTGCGCCGGCCTGGCGCACTGCAGCCTGGCGCACTGCCAGTTCGTCCAGACCGCGTGCGGCCGACTCGACGCGGCGCAGACCTTCGGCCAGCGGCACCGTGGCTGCGGTCAGCAGGTCGAACTGAGCTTTGGTCGCCGCCTGCCCCTTGACCGAGGCCACGGCGTCCAGTTGCTGCTTGATGCCGGCCAGGGTCTGCCCGGCCTGCTTGCCCGGCTCGATGATCCCGCGGATGGCCTCCGTGTTGATCGTGATCGGCGGCAGCACGAGGGCTCGCGCCAACTGCCTGGCAGCGCCGGCAGCCTGTGTGGCCGAGTCGGCGGTGGCACGGAAGGCGTCCCGGGCCAGCTCAGTCTTGCGAGCCTCCAGCGCGACACCGGTGGCCTTGACCGCAGCGGCGTAGGCGCGCTCGGCGCGCTCCGCGGTGCGCAGCACCTCCGGCCGCAGGGCGCTCTCGCGGAAGGAATCCACGCGGGCGAGATTGGCGCCCGCGTCGGCAGCCACCTTCCGTGCCGCGGCCAGCCGGCGTTCGCCCGCCTCAATGGTGCTGGCGAGCTTGGCGTTCTCGGCCACCCTTCCTGCCAGCTCCTTCTCGGCGGCGGCCCGCAGCGTGGCCACAGTGGCGGCGTCGCGCTGAGCGCCCACGATCCGTGTGGCGGTGGTGGCCAGGGTCTGCTGGGCTTGCGCCAGGTTGCGGGTGTCCACCCCCATGTCGCGCAGCGTCTGCCGCGTGGCCACCATGTCACCCGCAGCTTTTCCGAAGGCGCGACCCGCTGCCTCGGTGGCGGCCTGCTGCTGGCGGAACTGTGAGAGGAGCTGCGCGTTTGGCGCCTCGCTCTCACGCACCTGGCGTGCGAGTTCCGCCAGCCGGTCGCGGGCCGTGCGGTAGCTGGCAGCCGCATCCTTGACGACTTCCCGCTGGGCGGCCAGGGTGTCCAGCCCCTTGGCGGCACGCTCGACCGTCTTCAACCCCTCGGACAGCGGCACGGTAGCGGCACGCACGGCGTCAAGCTGACCCGCGACAGGTGTGGCGTCGATCTTGTCGAGCACCTGGCGCAAGCTGGTCAGAGACTGGCCGGCCGCCTTGGCTGGATCCACGATGGCCGCAATCTGGCCGGCGTTGACCGATGGGGCTGGGAGCTTGAGGCTGTAGGCCAACTGCCGGGCGCTCGCCGCGGCCACATTGGCTTCGGCGGCCAGGGCTCGGAAGTCGTCCCGGGCCATGACCGTCTTGCGCTCGGCAATCGCCTTCTGTGTGGCGGCCACCGCGGCAGCGTAGGCGCGCTCGGCACGTTCCGCCGTCTGCAGCACCTCCGGCCGCAGCCGGTCGGCGGCAAAGCGGTCCACGCGGGAGGTGTCAGCGCCGATGGCCTGCGCCTGCGCCCGGGCCTGCGCGAGCTTGCGCGCCCCGTCCGCGGCAGCTTCCTGTAGGCTGATATTGGCCTTCAGGCGCTGCTCAAGGTCGGCGTCGAACTTGGCGTTCTTGCGGCTGACCTCCGCCAGTTCGCGCAGCGCCTGGTCGCGGCGGCGAATGTTGGTCTCAGCTTTGGCCGAAAGGGTATCGACCTTGTTCTCGGCGACCGCAAGTGCCAGCAGTTCGTCGGCAGCACTTCCGGCGCTCACCCCGAGGTCGGCCAGCTTGCGACTCTGCGTGTCCAGCGAGCCGTTCGCCCGGTTGTATGCGGTCTGCGCAGCGGTGAGCTGCTTCTGCAGTTGGGTCAGCGCAGACTTCTGGTCGGCGGTCGCTTTGGCTGCGCCGGCCATCGACGCCTTGTGGCTCTCGTAGGCACCCTTGGCCTTGTCGAGCGCCAGGGCGAGCGCTTCCACCGCGCGCTGCTGTGCCAGGAACGCTTCCACCGCAGTGCGGCGGCGCCCCAGCTCATTGCTGACCGTGGCCAGGTCATCGAGCTGCTGCTTCAGTTCCCGCACCGACCGGCTGGCCGG
>Ga0222719_10004108_pt1 | contig 12810 bp, 6 predicted proteins | sample C33_34DmetaG_FD_165039 | JGI IMG/M metagenome (GOLD analysis project Ga0222719, IMG submission 165039) | Estuarine water microbial communities from San Francisco Bay, California, United States - C33_34D | ecosystem: Environmental > Aquatic > Marine > Unclassified | place: USA: California...
TCTAATACCAGGTTCTCCCATACATTCAAAGTCACACCCATACTGCCATGCATTCGGATGACATGGATCATAACATATACTTGCTGGATCACAGACTTCTGGACTTCCTTCCTCAAAACATAATTCACCTGGCTTTCTGTTATGGGTTAAAATTCCATTAGCAAAGAATATATCGTTAGGTTCAACATCTAATTTGTAAACCGCATATGTGTTTGTTGAGTCCGCTGTTACAGATGTTACTAAAATCTCGCCGTCGGTTATATGGTATAAATAATCTCCAACTTCTACCGTCTGAGCTTGTCTTGCTACCCATTTTCCAGATTTTTTTACAATATGTAAATGGTGAGGTGTTGATTTTATTAAACCGTTATTTATATCAATTATACCTATCGCGTATGTTTTTCTGGCAGCAACTAGTTTATCGTTATATGATAGATTATCTGCTATAGTAGTTGTTTCTACATCTGCTAATCCTTGTTCAATTTCTAAATTATGTGGGCCATCCATTGTTAATATAGGTTCATTTAATATAAGATCTTCAATCTTTTTAGTTTCTGTTCCTGAAACATGAACCCACGTGCCTTCTACAATACAGTCACTAAGACCGTCGTCAGTTGATCTGGATCCTTCAAACGATGTAGTATAACTCCACGATGTAGTGTATGACGTATTATAAGTAATTGTAGTATTCCATGATGTAGCGTAATTAATATTAACTACTGCGCTCTCTTGTGTTGATTTAGATGTAGTTCTACTGTATGTTGTATTTCTAGTAGTTGATCTACTGTATGTATACAATGTGTTATAAGATGTAGTCCACTCTGTCCACCAAGAGGTAGTAGTCGATTTACTAGTTGATTGACTAGTTGCAAATGTTGTAGTCCATGCTGTGTTATATGATATAGTGGTCAATTTAACAGTAGTCTGACTTGTTGAATACGTAGTTGAAGTATTATGTTTAGTTATTCTACTCGTACTTTTACTCGTTGCAAATGTTGTAGTCCAACCAGTTGTAGTCGAATGTGACGTTACTGACTTGTTGTCCACGTCGTAGTTGTTGTTCTACTTGTTGATTTACTCGTGTTCCAAGAAGTATTATACGTCGTGGTATATGTAGTCGTGGTAGACTTAGTAGTATTCCAAGAAGTATTAAACGTCGTGGTAGTCGAATGTGACGTTGACTGGCTAGTTGTCCATGTCGTAGTTGTTGATTTACTTGTCGATCTACTCGTATTATAAGACGTAGTCCAAGATGTAGTCCATGCAGTTGTGGTCGACTTATTTGTATTAAAAGTCGTTGTATATGCAGTTGTGGTCGAGTGTGATGTTGACTGACTTGTATTAAACGTAGTTGTAGTCGATTTACTTGTTGATTTAGACGTATTATAAGACGTAGTCCAATATGTAGTCCATGCAGTAGTGGTTGACTGACTAGTATTAAATGTAGTCGTATATGACGTTGTAGTCGAATGAGACGTTGACTGACTTGTATTAAACTTAGTTGTAGTCGACCTTGAAGTTGATCTAGTCGTGTTATAAGATGTAGTCCAAGATGTAGTCCATGCAGTAGTGGTCGACTGACTAGTATTAAAGGTTGTTGTAGTCGAATGTGACGTTGATCTGCTTGTATTCCAAGTTGTCGTCCACGTTGTATTAAAGGTCGTAGTGGTCGATCTACTAGTGTTCCAATATGTTGTATACGTTGTTGTTGTCGCTCTATTCGTTGATCTGCTTGTATTCCAAGTAGTTGTAGTCGAGTGTGATGTTCCACGGTTGGTGCCACGACTTGTTTGCCAAGTTGTAGTATATGCAGTCGTAGTCGAGTGTGATGTTGATCTACTTGTATTGTAAGTGGTTGTGGTAGACCTATTTGTTGATCTACTCGTATTCCAAGATGTAGTCCAAGCTGTAGTATAAGACGTTGTAGTCGATCTACTTGTATTCCAGTATGTTGTATACGTTGTTGTTGTCGAATGAGACGTTCCTCTACTCGTATTCCAGGTAGTCGTTGTAGCTCTACTTGTTCCTCTACTTGTAGTATGACTAGTTGACCAAGTTGTGGTATATGACGTTGTAGTCGAATGTGATGTTGATTGACTAGTTGTCCACGTGGTTGTAGTCGATCTACTCGTTCCACGACTAGTTCCACGACTTGTTGCCCAAGTTGTAGTATACGTTGTTGTTGTCGAATGAGACGTTCCTCTACTCGTATTCCATGTTGTAGTTGTAGACCTGTTGGTTCCTCTACTAGTTCCACGACTTGTTGCCCAAGTTGTAGTATAAGTAGTTGTAGTCGAATGAGACGTTGACTGACTAGTTGTCCATGTAGTAGTCCAATACGTAGTATAAGACGTTGTAGTCGACTTACTTGTATTCCACGATGTTGTATAAACAGTTGAAGTAGAATGTGAGGTGGATCTACTGGTGTTAAAATATGACGTCCAATTCGTAGTGTATGATGTTACTGTCGATTTACTTGTTGACCATGTTGTAGTATACTCTGTAACAAATGTGGTTGTAGTAGATTTACTAGTTGATTGACTAGTTGTCCACGATGTTGTCCAATTTGTAGTGTATGATGTTACTGTCGATTGACTAGTACTATAACTAGTTGTCCATGATGTTGTCCAATTCGTTACAGTCGATTGATTTGTCGATTGACTAGTAGTATAACTAGTAGCATATGTCGTGGTATATGTCGTGGTAGTAGATTGACTAGTATTCCAATATGTGGTCCAACTTGTAGTATAAACAGTTATAGTCGATTTATTTGTCGATTGACTAGTTGTCCATGATGTTGTCCATGCAGAAGTAGTTGTTCTACTTGTATTCCACGATGTCGTCCATGTTGTCGTAGTAGCTCTATCAGTCGATCTGCTAGTACCGTGAGATGTTGACCACGTTGTCGTAGTAGATCGAGATGTTGACTGCGAAGTAGTATGGGATGTTGACCAAACTGTAGTCCACGTTGTCGACGTTGAGTGCGACGTTGCGTAAACAGTGGTAGTAGAATGCTGTGTTGTCCACGTTGTAGTAGTACTCTTAGACGTAGACCATACTGTAGTCCAAGTGGTAGTAGTAGATTGACTAGTATTGAAAACTTTATCAGTCTGACGTGAAGTATTTCTTTTTTCTACAGTAGATTGTGAAGTATTCCACGTAGTAGTGGTACTCTTAGATGTACTCTTAGATGTATTTACTGCACTTCCGGTAGACCAGAAATCAACTCTTGAAAATCCTATATTCTTCATATTGTCCTTTTAATTATATTCTATTTATTACGCAAAGTTACCAATGTAATTACAAAGTACATTGTTTTCGTCAACTACAAAATAAGATATAAGTGAAACTCCTCCAGGTACATCATACCATTCAATTCCTGCACCAGATGGTGTTTTCATGAAAGGTGGTAATTCTCTAAATGTAGCGCCTGCTCCATTAATAATAAGAATTGTTCCTGATTGACCAGCGTTGGAAGAATTAACTAACATTGTAATTTCAGTATCAGTAACAGCGTTAATAACGAAAGCATCACCTATATTTAAATCTGCTGCAAATACTCCACCACTACCATTAACTGTAATTAATTCTCTCTGTAATCTACCTGTTAAATATAAGTCGGCAAATTGTACGTCTGAATTAGTATTCGTATATTGATTCATTGCGGTAGCATACGTATTAGAAGTACCTGTTGCACCTTTAATACCTGATGATCCGGATGAACCGCTTGATCCAGAAGAACCCGATGAACCATTTGTTCCGTTCGTTCCAGAAGTTCCGTTAGTTCCAGAAGTTCCGTTAGTTCCAGAAGTTCCGTTAGTTCCAGAAGTTCCGTTCGTTCCGTTCGTTCCGGAAGTTCCTGATGAACCGTTTGTTCCGTTAGTTCCAGAAGTTCCTGATGAGCCTGATGAACCGTTCGTTCCATTAGTTCCGGATGAACCGCTTGAACCATCTGTTCCTGAAGTACCATCAGCACCAACTTTCAAAGGTGTAAACGTAACAACTAATTGACCTCCTAAAGATTTATAATAAGCAGCGTCTGCATTTTCTATATTATGAATAGAACCACCCGGTGAACCAGCTGCAACCCATGCTCTGTAATTATCAGTCGTCATGTGCATATCTGTTGATGTTCCACCTGGGAAATGGTTAGAATCAGAACCACCTACTCTTTCAAGAGTTAGTCTTAAATCTCCACGTCCACCTGATCCATTAACAATAGATTGACCTGTACCTTTATATAAGTGATACCTGGTTGAATCACCTCTTTGTGCCATTTTGACATAAATAACATCATAACCTTCTTGTACCATGTCATCAAATAATGACTTTTGATAGTTAATGTCTTCTAAGCCATTTGCTATATCAGAGAACCACCATTCTTTAGTACCTGAGTAAATGAATGATTCAGCTTCAGTGTGTGCTAATTGATTTACATTTGTATATTTACTATCACTAAACGTAATACCATCATATTCAACACCTAAACCACCGGCTGCACCGTCATTACCTGAAGAACCTGCAGTTCCTGATGAACCGCTTGAACCGCTTGTTCCAGAAGAACCGCTTGTTCCAGAAGATCCGCTTGTTCCAGAAGATCCGTTTGTACCGTTTGTTCCTGATGAACCGTTTGTACCGTTCGTTCCAGAAGAACCGCTTGATCCAGAAGATCCGGAAGTACCGCTCGAACCGGCATCACCTTGAGGTCCTTGAATTGATCCACCTGACATCCAACCTTCGGCTGCTGTCCACACCCAAAGAGAATCATCTGATTGTACTATGTATGCATCACCATTTGCATTTCCGGTTGATGGTAAATTTTCTGATGTTGCAACTTGTCCTTGCATTTCAACACCCCAACCTGGATTACCTTGAGCACCTTTAATACCTGATGTACCATTCGTACCGCTTGAACCTGAACTTCCATTAGTTCCGGAAGTTCCGTTTGTTCCGTTAGTTCCAGAAGTTCCGTTAGTTCCAGAAGTTCCATTCTTTCCTGAAGAACCGCTTGAACCATTAGTTCCAGAAGTCCCGTTTGTTCCGCTTGTTCCGGGAGCACCTTTAATACCAGATGTTCCGTTAGTTCCGGAAGTTCCGTTAGTTCCAGAAGTTCCATCAGTACCAGAAGTTCCGCTTGTTCCATTCGTTCCTGAAGTTCCGTTAGTTCCTGATGAACCGCTTGTTCCGTTCGTTCCGGAAGTTCCATCAGTACCAGAAGAACCGCTTGTTCCGTTCGTTCCGGAAGTTCCATCAGTACCAGAAGAACCGCTTGTTCCATTCGTTCCTGAAGTTCCGTTAGTTCCTGATGAACCTGAAGTTCCATTCGTTCCTGAAGTTCCGTTTGTTCCTGATGAACCTGAAGTTCCTGACGAACCGCTTGAACCATCAGTACCCGAAGTTCCTGAAGTTCCGCTTGTTCCGTTCGTTCCTGAAGTTCCGTTAGTACCGTTTACACCAGCCTGACCTCTTTGTCCTTTTAAACCAGTTGCACCGACAGGAATTGTAAATTCAAATATTGCATCTTTTTCATCTCCAATATTTCTGACACTCACTGGAGTACCTTCTAAACCTGTTATAGACGCTGGTGATACATCAACTGAAGTGTTTATACCATTAATACCAGACGTTCCATTCGTTCCAGAAGTTCCATTCTTTCCTGAAGAACCATTTGTACCGTTCGTTCCAGAAGTTCCGTTCGTTCCACTTGTTCCGGGAGCACCTTTAATACCAGATGTACCGTTAGTTCCAGAAGTTCCATTTGTACCGCTAGTTCCGTCCGTTCCTGATGAACCGTTTGTACCGTTCGTTCCTGAAGTTCCGTTTGTTCCTGATGAACCGTTTGTACCGTTCGTTCCTGAAGTTCCGTTTGTTCCTGATGAACCGTTTGTACCGTTAGTTCCTGATGAACCTGAAGTTCCGCTGACTCCACTAGTTCCGTTCGTTCCTGATGAACCGTTCGTTCCTGACGAACCGCTTGAACCAGAAGTACCTATATCACCAATAGGTTGAATAAACATATAAACTTCGTCGTCATTGGACATTGATCCCCAATCAGAACTAGAAATAGGCTCTAATTGTAAAGTTCTTTCACTTGAACCTAATTCAACATCTCTTACATAAAATGTTTTATAGATTGTACCATCAGTAGAATTAGCAAAAACAACTATAGATTTTCTACTATTGGTAGAAAGTGTGGCTGCAACCAATGATGGTACAGCATTTCCACCTCTTAGGTGTGTTTCACTTAAAGTTACCGATGATGGTGAAGATGTATTATCAAATCTAAATACTCCAGAAGCTACAGAACCTGAAGTCGCTGTGCTATATTTATACTGAAGTCCAAATGTATTTGGTAATGCATTATTTTCATACTTTCCGGTCGTTGAATTATATGACAAAACATCCCCGTTTACAGGTGATGTTGATATAAATTCAAGGATTTGTTTTAATCTTAATTGAGACATGAATAGTGTTATTCTTTTTTATGTTTATATAATTATATATCTTAGATTATTTGTATTCAAACATGACAGGGACATATCTAAGAAAAAAACTATTTTTTTTTGGTCAGAATTGTCATAAATTCTAGGTGTTGTTTCAAAATATCTATTTTTGACGCATCATCATCTGTTTTATACCATTGCCATGCGGTAGAATTTAATATGTTATTCTGTTTTTCTTTTAATTTATTTATACTTTTTTCAATAGATGATATATGTTCATATGCAGATTCAGGAATTTCTAATTCTAATTTAATTGCACATCTAATTAATTTAGCCCAATCTTCATTTTCATTTGCATCTACTGAGTCTTCGTATATTTTTATATATTTATCTAGATTACTTTGATCAATATCTGAAGATAATTTATCTGGATGACATTTTACAACAACCTTTCTAAATAATTTTTTAAAGTCAGGATGTTTATTAGATTCTTTTTCTAATTCTTCTGATTCTTTATTGGATTTTACCCATTCACTTGCCATAGAATCAATCTCTTCTGTTTGAAGAATTTTATCTTGGTCAATTTCAGATAATGATTCCATAAATTTATCCTTTATTTCAGTATTAGCCGCTTCGATATCCTCTAAGTCCTCTAATAAAAATTCATACTCTCTAACGAGTCTTTTGAAAATTAACTTATTAGCATTAAGTCCCATTTTTTATTTGTATAAATTAGTTTGCCAATCATATGTAGAACCTATTTCATGAGTATCGGGTGAGACTACATTTTCTATTAATTTTTTATAAGTTTCTAATAAACCATCATTGTAAACAGTGTATCTAGTTAAAACCTCTTCGCTTCTTTTATTATACACTTCTATGTTTTGATCATGTGATTCGATTGCCAATTTAAGTTGTCTAGCGCCTGAACCAATAGAGTTTCCGTGATAATAATATCCAGCATCTTTAATCATAGGTGCATTATGTACTAACGGGAACTGTAGATAAAGAGCATCTAAATATGAATAGTTTAATGGGTTAGAAATTTGATGTGCAAGAACAACATCTGCAAGTTGTGCTAGTGCGTCAACTGCCCTGAGTCTAGGTAGGTAACTTAATTTAATAGGATCCGTATTAAACATTTTAGTGTGAGTTAACATCGATCCGTAATATTCATTTTCTAATATATCTTTACCACAAATAACATTCAACTTATTAAAATCTCCACCAGACCTTAAATAATCTTCAGCTATTAATAAATTTATAAAATGCCATTTTTGTACACCTATATTAGGCTCAAAACATGCCAATTGTTTATCTTCATTTTCTTTACCAGGTTTATAAACTGGCAGAGGTACATTATTTTCAATTGCGTCGGAAGTATAATATGCTTCACATGCTTGATCTAAAAAAACTGGATCCCATATAAAAGGAACAGGTCTAACATTAACAGTTGGTAAATCATGCATTACTCTATAGTACTCTCTATTTAGTTCTTCTTGTTGAGGTACATACCATACTTCATCTATTTTTTGATTATATCCTGTTTTTTTATCAGATCCTTTTTTTGCAAACATTACAGCTTCAAGATCATTCATGTAATTGTTACCACATACATATTTAATTACTTTCTTATTTTCACCAGTGGCCTTAAATTCTTCAATATTTTTATCAGAATACGTGGCTCCTAACCAGATCATAATATCAGTATCATTTGCTTTAGTTTTATAATCATATATAGGGAATTCAACAGTGTCCCATAAAACTTTATCTTCATATGGTGCTTGCACCTCACTTGCGTTTATTAAGTATGCATTATATCCAATTTTTTTGAATGCCTTTAACAAGTATAAAGCGTTTAACTTAATACCATTAATCCAAAGACTTTCGTTTTCAATTCCTAAATGTACAGTAATACCAATATTCATTTTACGTATTTGTTTTTTATTATATATTTAATTAAAAAAGGCTCGCCCACCGGGCGAGCCTTTAAAAATAATTCTAATTAGAATTAACTAATTAGACTTTAAGCTAAAATTAAGCTAATCTACCAGAAACGATGATGTGATCATCACCTTCTAAGTCATAACCTAAACCAGAAACTGTAAAGTTGATACCGTTAACTGATGCCCATCCGTCGATGCCTTCTGAAGCCTCGTGGATTTGTAAACCATTAACGAATACTTTAACATTACCAAGGTCGAATCCAACTTTAGTTGAGAATGATGTACCATCTACGAAGTCAGCAAGTACTTCTTCAAATGAAGCACCTTCTAGACCGTCGATTCTACCATCTAATGCAGCGATTTCTGTATCAGTGTAAGATTTAGCAGAAGCAATAGCATCAGATTCAGCTGTATCAGCGTAAGCTTTGATAATAACTTCTCTACCATCAGTGTAAGATTTAGCAGCAGCTTGAGCAGCAGTAGCAGAACCAGCAGCATCGAATGCAGAAGCATCTTGTAGTGCAGAATCAGCTAATAAACCTTGAGCAGCCGTTGCAAAATCTCCTGTTGCGTTGTAAGCAGCAGTACCTAATGCATTGATGAAACCATCAGTATAACCGTTAGCCGCAGTTTCAGCAGCAGAAGCAGAACCTAAGCTGTCATATGCTAAGTCACCTAATCTTGTAGATTCAGTAACAGCATTTTCATAAGCAGCATCAGCAGAACCTTTTGCATCGAAATCAGCTGAGAAATCTAAGTCTAAGTTAGCGATAGCAGTAGAGTTAGCAGAAATACCTGAAGCATGAACTGCATCGTTAGAAACTGCAGTTGACAATGCAGCCGAAAGACCAGCAACATCACCAGTTTCTAATGAAGTGATAAAGCTTTCGATCTCCTTGAAAGTGTCTAATGCTTCCGTAGAACCTTGTAACAATGTGTCAATTCTACCCTTCTGAATATCAGAGTATGCTTTAGCATCAGAAAGAACGATAACGTCTTTTGAATCTGCGTAAACTTTAGCATTAGATAATGCGTCAGCCTCAGCAGTGTCAGCGTAAGTTTCTAACTGTCCTTTAAGAACTACGTCTGCAGAAACTGCAGTTGAGATAGCTTTAGACTCAGCAGCGTTAGCTTTTGTAGTAGCATCTGCAGAAGCAGTGTTTACTGCGTCAGTCTCAGCTTGATCAGCGTAAGATTTAGCAGAACTTAATACTACAACGTCTGCAGAATTTGCAGTTGAGATAGCCTCAGACTTTGCTACAGAGATTGCAGAAACGTTCGCAGTACCAACGATACTGTTAACTTTACCTTCAACCGCAGATACGAAATCTGAAATTTGTTTTACTTTTAATTGTGCCATGTATATTTATATTATTTTTAGGCCAAGAGACATTATTGTCTCTCTTAGTATATATAAAAAACGCCGGTTGTATATTACTACACCCGGCGTTTTTTTTAATTTAATTAAATTTATTTTATATTATATTAATCTAAACTAGATTTTTGATATGATATGTCAATATCGTCTGTATCATCTAACTCATAACCCGCAATTGAACCGTTCCAATACAGTAAGTCGCCTGCTTCAATATCTGCAATTAATCTTGCAGTTGCTCCTCCGTCGTTTGAAAAATAAGAAGCTTCCGTTTTAACTCCATCACCTAAATTAATTTCCATTCCGTTAACTTTAATTGTAACAATTGAATCTGAAAACGGAGTATATGTTATAGCAATCCCAGTAGATTGACCATCTTCTGTTGTAGAGACAGACGTTTTATTTAAATCAACACCTGTTCCTACACCTACTGCTTGTGATTGAGAAATAGAATTTGCTTCAAATCTACTAGTTGCATCATCTACCCAATACCCAATATTTGGAAGTGAACCTGACAATTGAGCGATACCTGCGACGATAGGCAAACCTTCATTATCGAGTTCTATACAAACGCCTGCTTGTTCTTCGTCTGGATAATTGTTACCACTACCAGTTGTATCTCCTAATAAGATATATGAATCAACGTCAGATATAATTACCCTTGCTTCACCGTCACCGTTTCTAGAAATAACTGATGTTATTTTAAATGCTTTTCCCGAAGGTTGTAATAACCAATCGCCTTCTTCTACATCATTTGCACCATAGTAAAAGGGTGTATTAGTAGTAGAATCACCATGTGTTTGAGGAGTAATTCTTAAATCAACCTGAAATGTTAGAGGATATCCGTACCACGGACTTTGATCATCTAATATCACATCGACCGGAGAAGAAGATCCAGAAACTACTGACGTAATTAATAATTGTGTTGGTTTACCTGCTTGATTAGTTGCCATTTTAGTTTTTATATAATTTTTATGCTTCTTCTACGAAGAATGTTATGATTGTATATCCTGAACCTGCTGTTGCTCCACCTGTGTTAATACCGGTGATAGCGTTAAATTTAACGTTTGAATTATCTAATGAATTTACAATTGACATTTGAGATGCACTTCTACCAGTAAATGGTATTGTAAATAAATTATTATTGTTAAATGCAGTAGTAGAACCCAGTAATACTGGTTTATTTAATGGGTGATTTACTGTTAAATTATTATTTGATTTAACAATACTCCAACCTGTTTGTGACCATCCTGTTGATGAATTGTATATTTCTTCACCTCCTGGTGTCCATACATTTGCAATTGGAGTAGTAGCGTCAATACTACCTGATAACATATTTACTTTAATTTTATATGATACAGTGGATCCTGTTGGATTGCTACCATTAATACCTGAAGAACCTGAAGTTCCGTCCGTTCCATTAACTCCATCAACTCCATCAACTCCGTCTATTCCTGAAGTTCCATCCGTTCCTGAAGAACCGGTTATTCCTGAAGTTCCATTTGTTCCTGACGTTCCGGCGTCACCTTGATCACCTTTAGCTCCGTCCGTTCCTGAAGAACCATCTGTTCCTGAAGAACCGTCAACACCTGAAGTTCCGTCAACTCCTGAAGTTCCGTCGTTTCCGGCATTACCTTGATCACCTTTAGCTCCGTCAACTCCTGAAGTTCCGTCGTTTCCGGCATTACCTTGATCACCTTTAGCTCCGTCAACTCCTGAAGAACCTGAAGAACCGTTTTGTCCATCAACTCCTGAAGTTCCGTTAACACCCGAAGTTCCGTCTATTCCTGAAGAACCGTCTATACCAGAAGTTCCGTCTATACCAGAAGTTCCGTCCGTTCCGTCGTTTCCGGCGTTTCCAGTATCACCTTGATCACCCTTAGCTCCGTCAACTCCTGAAGAACCTGAAGAACCGTTTTGTCCATCAACTCCTGAAGTTCCGTCAATACCTGAAGTTCCGGCATCACCTTGATCACCTTTAGCTCCGTCAACTCCTGAAGAACCTGAAGAACCGTTTTGTCCATCAACACCTGAAGTTCCATTAACTCCTGAAGTTCCGTCGTTTCCGGCAATACCCTGAGGACCTTGTGCTCCGTCAACACCTGACGTTCCGTCTTGTCCATCAACTCCTGAAGTTCCGTCTTGTCCATCAACACCAGAAGTTCCGTCAATACCTGAAGTTCCGTCCTGTCCATCAACACCTGAAGAACCTGAAGTTCCGTCCTGTCCATTTTGTCCATCATTTCCAGCAACACCTTGAGGACCTTGTGCTCCATCGATACCGTTAATACCTGAAGAACCTGAAGTTCCGTCCTGTCCATTAATACCTGAAGAACCTGAAGTTCCGTCCTGTCCGTTTTGGCCATCTAATCCGTTTTGACCGACTAAACCTTGAGGACCTTGTGCTCCGTCAATACCATCAATACCTGAAGTTCCAGAAGTTCCGTTAGTTCCATTTATTCCGGAAGTTCCATCAACACCTGAAGTTCCGTCGTTTCCGACTAAACCTTGAGGACCTTGTGCTCCATCAACACCTGAAGTTCCGTCTTGTCCGTTTTGACCGTCGTTTCCGGCAATACCTTGAGGACCTTGTATTCCATCAACACCTGAAGTTCCGTCTTGTCCATCAACACCTGAAGTTCCGTTAGTTCCGTTAGTTCCAGAAGTCCCGTTAGTTCCAGAAGTTCCATCAGTACCGGAAGAACCAGAAGTTCCATCAGTACCGGAAGAACCAGAAGTTCCATCAGTACCAGAAGAACCAGAAGTTCCATCAGTGCCGGAAGAACCAGAAGTTCCAGAAGTAGTTACAGTAACTGAAGGGAATACCACTTCTAAATTACCGTTACCATTATTATTGACAATTGCACCACCACTAAATGTGATGTTATTAATATCATCTATTTTCGCTAATCCTTCTGGAGTAATTGAAATACCATGTGGAGATGAATATGATTCTGTAAAGATACCTAATGAATCTCCCGCTTCTAGTGTATAATCGTATCCTGGGATATTTGAATTTGATTCAGCGTGAACCGTTAATTCGATA
>Ga0222719_10004109_pt1 | contig 12805 bp, 13 predicted proteins | sample C33_34DmetaG_FD_165039 | JGI IMG/M metagenome (GOLD analysis project Ga0222719, IMG submission 165039) | Estuarine water microbial communities from San Francisco Bay, California, United States - C33_34D | ecosystem: Environmental > Aquatic > Marine > Unclassified | place: USA: California...
TATGATTTTCTTCAGGCAAATAAAGACTCATTTTATTCACCAAAACACAGTTGGCTCATATTTTCAAAAGGATGGAACCGAAGCCGTTTAATGGATCATTACCAAACGTCAAACGAGGTTCGCGAACTAATAAATGCAAATAGAGGAAATATTCCAAGCACAGCGAAAAATACTTATAAGAAGATTGCTTTTAATACACTAGGGGCCATCATGTTTGAATTATCTTCTAGGTACAAAAGTTATGAACACGTCCTTAAATTTATTAGTAAGAATAATTGTAGCGACAAGAGCGACAAAAAAACAGTCTTACCATCATGGGTTGATAACGCTGAAATATAATGAAAGTAATAACAGCATTAATTATATCTATATTATTTGGTAGCTGTGGATCACCTTTTTTAAAACACGTTATTAAACATAAAAAAGGGGTCACAAGACAATTCTCTACAACGAACTCAATTTTTTTACCCTTTGTAGAAGAGTTTAAAAATGCCCATACCAAAACACATGGATCAAAAATAAGTGTAGGTCATATTCCCATAAATTTTGGATCTCCTTCAAATGATAGCTTTGTGGCCGTATGTCATATTTACTATGATGGAAGCAAAGAAATTTTAATCAGAAAAGATAAATGGGAGCAATTTGCTGATGGAGATAAAAGACTCACAATTTTTCATGAACTAGGCCATTGCTATTTAGATAGATCTCATAAAAATGATAAGATCGTAAATGAATGTGAAGAATTTAACACTAGCATTATGAGCGCGACATTGATGCCTTCTACCGATTATAAAAAATATCAGTCATTGTATGATAAAGAGCTCTTTACAAAAAATCATGAGCCTCTTAAAGAAACATTAAATTCACCACTCTAGATTTTGGATTGTACCAAGTAGTCTGAATACACCCAGCCAGTTTTTGTAGAGTCCTTAGCGTAGTCATAAACTTTTACTTTCATCCATGGGCCTTTTGTTTCTAATTTCTCAACCGTCTGATTAGGTCCAATCATGGTCATTTTCTCGCCCGAAGTTGTAGGTTTATTTCTCATATACACAAAGCTAGTTGTGACCCATTTGTCTACTTTCAAAACTTTCTTTTCTTCAACCTCTTTTTGAAGTGCTTGTGGTGGTGGCATTATAACTAACTTTTCACTTTTAAAATAAGGAATGAGCATCCCAACGGAGACAGCTAATAAAATGAAAAAAGCAAAGTAAGTTGCCTTTTTCACACGATCATCTTTTGAAAAATCCTTACTCTCCCAGAATTTTTCTTCAATGAATCTTGTTTTTCTTGATATTTTATTATTTTCCTCTAAAAGGTTTTCTATTTTCCCAACAGTTCCTTCCAGCTTAGAAAACCGGTCCATAATTAATTCTTGGGCAGTTACAAACCTTTGATATCTAAGCTCTTCAAGTTGATACTTTTCTTGTGATGGGGCCACAGATACATTGAACAGCCTTTTAATTCCTTGATGATCAAGATCCTTATCATTTTCATCTAAAATTTGTGAGATGTTTTTATTAAATACACTTCTTCCCTGCGATGAGCTTAATTCATTATCCATTAAATTGATTCCTTTATTAAAAGCATAAGAAATTATGATGAAGCTGACAATATTCTTGGTTTAAGACCTTGTTTTAAAATTCTTAACGCATTCTCACCCATAATCTTCCTAATAGATTCGACTGTATACCCCCTATTTAAGAGTTCCTGAGTAATCTGTTTTACTCCTCTGGAATCAAAGGGGGTATGAACCGTGCCATCAAAGTCACTACCTAAGCCAACGTAATCGTCACCTATAATTCGAACTACATATTCAATGGCATCTACAATATATTTAACACCAATCCCACATACTGCTTCATCCCAAAAACCGATACCTATCATTCCTTTATTTTTTTTAATCATCATGAGTTGAGAATCAGACAAATTGCGAGGCGAATTACAAGTGCCTTTAACCCCACCATGACTTACGACGAAAGGTCTTTTAGCTAATTGAAAGACTTCAGAGAAAACTTTATCTGAGCTATGTGCGAGATCAATTATAACTCCTTTTTCTTCCATCAGACTCAATAATTTTTTACCAAATGGCGTGAGTCCATTCTTTTTTACTCCATGGGCGCTACCGCCGACATCATTGTCAAAAAAATGTGTAAGACCAACCATCCTTAGGCCTTTATTGTAAAGCTGTTGAAATTTTTCGATACTACCTTCAAAGGCATGCGCCCCCTCAACAGAAAATATAACTCCTATCTGATCTTGAGATGGAAGGGTTTCTAGGTCTTTTGGGTTTTGGATAAAAACAATCTTATGACTTTTTGAATAATTATGAAGTTTATCGAGCATATAATTTGCTCTTTCATATTCAGAAAACCATGTTTTTACTGGCCAGTGCTGCAAAAAGGCCAATACCCCTATCATATCAGTATCAGAACTATTCGAGTGATAATTAACTCCGAAGGGAACCCGAGTAACACTTGAAAGTATCTGAATATCTATACCTCCTTCTTTGGCCCTATGCCAATCGAAATGACCGTAATTTACCTTCTGATACAAATCTCGATTCCATAAAAGTTGATCTGCATGAAGATCAATAACTGTTAGTTTTTTATGAAATTTAGAATTTTCTACAGATAAATTAGGATATTCTTTTTGATCGTATTGATTTCTAGACCTATCGACAAAATAAGCATGAAAGAAATAAAGGTAACAGAAAACAAAAATAACACCCAAAACAAATATTTTTTTCATCAAGCAATTATGCCTAACAAAAAGGATCTCTTCAAGATGATTTTCTCACATTTGGCTTTAGTGATCCTTCTTCGTAAATTTGATTTAACTCACAATACCACCCAAATATTAGATCGATGTCTTCTATTATAACGTAACGACTATTCATCGCGGCCCATTTGAATGCAGAAAAAATAATATAATCCGCATAAGCAGGGTTATCACCGGAAAAAAATGGCTGATTTTTTAGGGTGCATCTTAATGGATATAAAAAGTTTCGAAATATATCCAAATTAATTCTATTTTCATTTTGAATTTCTTCTAAAGTCTTACCATAGCGCTGTTCTTCTATTAATCTAAATATCTCTTTATCTTTTTCTTCTAAAGATTCATAAATATCATGAATAATAAAAACAAAGATATTAGGTATAAGGATTCCATCTACCCAGTTTTGAATAAACTTTAAATGGGCCTTTCCAATCTCACCACCTAATAAAGTAGGTTGCTGGACATAATTACGCTCTAGAAAGTTAACAATATTCCAAGAGCCTTCAACGATCCATTTTCCATCAATAATTAAGGGTAAATCTGAAGATTCGGCGTTTTTTAAGAAAACGTCCTTTTCCGATAAACTTATCCCTATACTTTGAAAACTGACCTGTAGGTGCTGAAGGGCCATTTTTATCCTATAACACTGTGGTGAAATAATTCTATTATTGGCACCCATTAAAAAATAAAACTCTAAATCCATCGTTTTATCATAGCATTTAAGGCGGTTAAATTGTGCTCGAAATTTAAGATTATTTTCGTAAATTTTGATAAAATAGGTTTATGGAATCAATAAATTTTAAGATAGATACTTCAGAACTTAAAGACTTAGTAAAGGCACTTTTATCTAAACAATTTAAGTTTGAGGTGCTTACAAAAAAAAATAAAATAAATTTTATGACTGAATCTAATCAGATTTTATTTAGTATAAGACCACCTCTTAATTTACCTCGCCTTATTCCTAATTTAGAAGAGTGGCTTAAGCTTCCTGAAATTGATGAATACGTCGTTTTACTAGCTCGCTCTGGAATAGCATCAGTAGGTCTTTTTAAAAGCGGAAAATTCACACATCATAAAGTTTTCCGTAGCTATTTAAACCGAAAAAAACAAGGTAAATCACAAATAACCTATCTAAAGACAAAAGGTAAGTCCCGGGCCGGTTCAAGAGTGCGTCTTGAAAATGCCAAAACATTTATTACTAATTTAAATACTTATATCAATAAAATAAACCCACTCAATAGGATACCTCTTTTTTATTTTATCCCTGTTCCCCTATTATCTTTCTGGAGGCAGAGTTCCACACATCCTCCAAAAGCAATTTTACTTCATGAATCCAAAACTATTCCTCTCAACGTTAAAACCCCTGGGTTTGATGAAATGAAAAGAGTAAATAAACTCCTTCAAAAAGCAGAAATCAACTTCCCAAATAAAGACGATTACGTGAAGTTGGAAACAATCTTTAAAGACCTAAAAAGGGAGTAGCTATTAAAGTCTATCTGGTCGGTGGATATGTACGAGATAAGATGATAGGTCGCTCTAAAGGTGATAAAGACTATGTTGTTGTAGGAGCAACAGAAAAAGACCTTTTAGATAAAGGTTTTAAAAAAGTTGGTAAGGACTTTCCTGTTTTTCTACACCCTCAAACAGGAGAAGAGTATGCTATGGCGAGAAAAGAGATTAAAATTTCTCAAGGTCATGATGGATTTAAATTCGACTTCTCAGCTCAAATCACTCTCAAAGAAGACCTTATTCGCAGAGATTTAACCATCAACGCAATGGCGCAAGACCTAGATACGGGTGAAATTATAGACCCTTATCAGGGTCAAATCGATCTAAAAAATAAAATATTGAGGCATGTTGGCCCTCACTTTGTTGAAGATCCTTTAAGAGTCCTACGGGTTGCACGCTTCAAAGCGCAGCTTGATAATTTTAATATAGCTGAAGAAACATTAAATCTAATGAGGGAAATATGCCTTTCCGGAGAATTACAAACACTTTCGGGCGAAAGGATTTATATGGAACTAAAAAAGGGACTTCTCTCTAACTCCCCTAGTTTATTTATAAAAGTATTGGATGAAGTTGACGCCCTCAAAATTATTTTTCCAGAAATATACTCTTTAAAGAACATTCCTCAGAAGAAAAAGTATCACCCAGAAGGTGACTCATTTACTCATACCTTGTTAGTCTTAGAAAATTCTGCTCAGCTATCAAATGACTTGGACATACGATTTAGTTGTCTCGTGCATGACCTTGGAAAGGCTTTAACACCGACAGATGTACTACCATCTCATAAAGGCCATGAAAAGGCGGGTCTAGATCCCATAAAAAACCTTTGCCAAAGGCTTAGGGTACCTAAAAAAACAAAAGAGCTGGCGCTAAAAGTGTGCGAGTTTCATTTACTTTCACACAAAGCTAGAGAGCTCAGACCCAGCACTATTTTGAAGTTATTTAAAAGTTTAGATGTATTTCGAAACGAAGATATCCTTGAAAGGTTTTTAATATGTTGCCATGCTGATGACCTAGGAAAACTTAGTCATGACTACCCTCAAAAAAATTATCTCATGGAATGCTTTCAAGCTTCTAAAGCTGTAAACGCAAAGAAATTGGCCCAAACAGTAACCGGCAAAGAAGTCGGTGAGAAAATTGATCTCCTCAGAATTGAAGAAATTAAGAAGGTCAAAACAAATTTTGTTTGGCCAGGTGATCATTAATTATCTCATGTCTATTTTCTAGTCAGCAACCTCTAAAAAAAACAAATAGTTACTAGCCTAAATATGGCATAATTTTTGAAGATAATTATCCCAAAGGGGTAATTATGAAAAAAGCATTAATTCTACTACTTATGTTAGCTCTTTCGAACATAGGTAAAGCTCAAGAAATCGACAAGAGTGAAATTTTCGAAACATTGGAAGACTGTATCGATTGCAAAGAATCAGAAGAAGAAGTGTCTAAATCGGGCAAGGTTGAAAAACAACTTTCAAACATAGATGAAAACATCTTACAAAGTCTTCTGTCTTATTATGACGCCTATTTTTATGTAAGCGGTATTTTAGATAAGGTAAACAGAGTACCTACGGTTAACACAAATAACGTTAGTTGGCCCAAGGTTCCCATATTATCTGATGACAAGTTCACTCCACCTCAATGGGAAGATGATAAATCCCTTACCTCTGACTACAGGTTAGAATTCAACCCAACATATTATGATTTCACAAGATAATATTATTAGAATATTAAGCTCACGCCCATGTGAACACCATTCTGTGTTTTTTTGTTATCTGTAAATGAACTGTTAAGCGCGTTAAAATAGAAATTTTCTTTATATAGGTCAAGGGTTAATCTAATAGGCCCTAACTCTACAAATGGGGAATAACTAAATTTTTCACCTGTTAATGAAAATGTACCAGAATGTTTTTTACTTTTCATATATTTATAGAAACTAGACTTGATTCCTAAAAAAGGTAGGATATAAAGAGCTCCTGATACGCCAAAAAAATCTTGTTCGAATTTCCCATAATTTGTTTCATTTAATTTTCTGAACCCATAGATTAGATTAAAATGAGTTGTCTGGGTGTTGGTACCAAGTATGCGTAGTTTGGCTATATAAGAAAGATCCCTAAATTGTTGAACGGCATAGGAATCTTCATAACCAAGCCCAAGAAAATACACAAAAATCTCTGAATAAAACTGACGAGAAAAATATTCATAAGTCGTTGGTTCATCTGTACTAGAGACTTTAACTCCTCCTTCATTCCAACCTAATACCCATTCAAATACTTCGTAACTAGAATGAAGAGCAAGCCATTGATCCATGAGTGCCATTTTCTTTTTAGTAAGTAACCAATCTGAAAGCGTCCATCTCGTTTGGGCCTTTTGCTGTTGTTTTTGAATGACAACTGTATAGGCCCCCTCAAAAGCAACAGATGTAGAAGACCAGAATAATAAAAGGATTAATATTACTCTCATCCATATATTCTATTCTAATTTGAATGATTTAATTAGACTGAAGATAATTCCTTAGACGATATTAAGTCTTTTATAGAAATTGGGTGTTTGTGGTGGTAACTCACCATACTTTTTGATGTAAGCGGTTTCTTTGTTGATCTGTTTAATTTCAGTACCTAACTTGAAGACTTTGGCCGTTTCTTGACTTGAGGCTGACCTTGGAGCTCCAATGTTGGTAGATTTAAATGAATTGGGGCCATATAGCTTCTTTATCATACCTATTTTTTCGGCCATTTCTCCTCTTAGCTTTACTAAACGTAATTTCTTTAGATCACAACCTACATAACAGCCTGTAAGCACGAGTATGAACACAACTAAAATAACAACTAAAATCAGCCACATATTACTTTTCATATAAAGATTGATTTTAATCTGAAATATTTTTTAAACAAAGAGGGAAAGGCTTACCTTAGCTCACCGTAGATTGACTCTTTTTTTGATGTTGCTCATTAAGTAATTTTAAATCAGCGATACTCGTTTCATAGTACCTTTTCATATCTTCTATCTTCTGTTCATAATTTTTAATAAGTAAATCTCTTTCAAGTTTCGTTTCATAGACATGATCAGTATGATTCTTTTTCAACCTTGTTGATAAATCATTTAGCTTCTTCTTATTACGAATATTGGTTTGGGCTATTTCTTCAGTGTGTAATCTCTTTAGATTGGTGATTTCTTTTTCATGATTTTGTTCTGTTTGATCTAATTTATTAGTAAACTTTTCTCGAAGGTCCTGGTTTTCGGCCTGTAAGCTTCTTTTTGTAAAATGAAGTGTATCTAATAGATTATTTTTTTCTTCTCGTCTTACATCATCCTCATACTCTTTCAACAACTTTAATTGTGAGTGATATTCTTTTTCCATATTTTCAATTTTTTCATTTAATTCAGTTACTTGTTCTTTATGGTTATTTTCCATATAGAGTATTTTATTTTCAAAATTTTCTACAGTCATACGTAGTTTTTCATTAAATTTACGAGAATTTTCTTCTGTCGTTTCAGCTAAATTTTTGGCATTTAACTTTTTGATCTCATCCTTTTCTCGGTTGAAATCAGAGTAAAGCTCTTCATATGCTTTTTCATTTTTTTCGGCCATATTAGAGATAGTATCGTTGAAATTTTCTCTTTGACGATTAATCATTGTATTAAATGACTTATCCTGGGCCCTCAACTCTGATTCTTTTTCATTTTGTAAGTTTGAATATCGCGCTTCAGACATCTGTGAAGATTGATCCATTTTTCGCTCTGTCAGATTTTGAAATTCTGTAAAACGGGTTTTAAAATCATTATTTTGCTTATTGAGTATTTCTGTTTTTTCTTGATTTAATTCATCAAGAGAATTGTTATAGCCGGAATTAAGCTCATCCGTTGTTCTATTGTACTTTTGATAGAATTCTTCATTTCTTCTATTAACTAACCCAAGTTTTTCATCAAATCTTCTCTGTTGGGCAGCGACCTGTTCCTGATGCTCACCCAAACCATCTTTCATAAGCGTACTCATTTTTAATTTTTGACCTAATAACTGCTTATCGTAATCTCTTTTTTGTGTATCAAGGGCCATTTTTTTATCGTGAGTGAGTTTCTTTTCCTGATCAATACCTTTGTCGGATTGATCTTTTAACATTTTCCTATAGTTAAAAATAAGATCTTCTGCATCCTTGTTACCAGCTTTTCTCGCTTCACTTACTATAGCTTCAACTTTTTCATCTGTTCTTTTTTGTTCCTCTAGTCGAATTTTGTTAAGCTCAGAGTACTTTTGATTAAAACCATCTTTGAGCTTATTTTCCCTATCTGTCGCCTTCCTAACGACCCCTCTCATCTTTTCATCATTATTTCTGAGAAGATCTTTTTTCTGTTCAGCAAAATCTCTATTAAGGGATTTTATGCTCTCATCACTTTTCTCTGTAATCTCATAGTGACGAGCATCGGAATCATTCTGAAGTTGCCTAATACGAAAATCAAAATTAGTTTTGATTCTGTCTAGATTATTACTATTAATTCTTTCGTTTTCGCTTAAGGATTTATCATATGCGCTACTTATATCATTAATCTGTCGTTTATATTTTAGGTTAGAGGCTATTCTTTGGTCATTAAAATCTTTGGTTTTTTCATTCAACTTATTTCTATAAACCCCTGCTTGATAGTCTTGATCTTGTTTTAGTTTATTGCCCATTCTTTTGAGCTTTACCTCATTTTGATCATTTATATCAGTGACCTTACGTTGATTGGTTTCTTTGATTTTTTCGATTCTATCACCGTTTTGGTCCTGGATTGTCTGAAGATCCTGTTGATAGTTTTTCTTCATTTTTTGAGTTGCGTCGTAATATTTTTCGCGATTTTTCGCGAGGGTCCTATTAAACTCTGCTCTTAGATTTGACATTGAACACCCTTTTCATGAGCTCACCTCAGATATATTATACACAAAGTGTCAATTTGAAGCATACGGGGAAATTCTACCTGTACCTTTGCCATTTTTTTCCTTATTATTCTGAAATGATTGACAAGGAAGCTCTTTACTCCACTATTAGTGAGAATATAAAAATAAGCGTTACGCCACTTTTTGTAGCCGAAAAGTCAAGGCCAGAGCAAAACTTCTATCTATTCAAATATAGAGTCATTGTTACAAATAAAGGGAATGAAAAGGTCCAACTCCTTTCCAGATGCTGGAAAATTCGTAATGGAAACCAAAAAGAAGAATTAGTTAGAGGGCCTGGCGTTGTAGGAAAGACACCTGTTTTGGCCCCCAATGAGAGCTTTAGTTATGAAAGCTTTTGCCCTCTTAGTACTCCAACAGGAAATATGAGAGGATACTTTGAGTTTATGATCCTTAGAAACCAAACAAAGTTTCAGGCCAATATCCCTTTATTTTTTTTACGCCTTGATAATTAATCAATTAACTCACTATAAATCGGCCATTTGGGAAAGGATTTGAGTGTGACTTCAAGTCTTTCCCATCCAAGTGATATGATACTTGAGTTGTAATAAGCTCTGGCCTTCCAGTTACCATGAGACGGATATATCCCAACAGAGTGGACGCCGTTACTTAATCCTTCATGTACTAACAAAACATTCTTGTAGCTTTCTCTTCCTTTAAGCATTAGGTCGATATATCCATCCTCTGTCTCATACTTAATAGGAATATCCTGCTCTAGGCTTCCTTGGCGGTATTTTTTAGGTATAAGAGGACCTTTAACTTTGTAAGTGATGATTGTCTTTAAATAATCTGGGTAAGACCTATAAGAGATCGTAATCTCACCACTTTTTATGAGTTTATTTGGTAACACTCTGTGATATAAGTCCTGCCCAAAAGCTGCCGAAAGAGTCATTAAAAAGGTCAAAATCAGTTTCATGCTACCCCCGAATTTTAAAGTCTTTTAAATTAAGTTTAGTTGGTCTAAACCTCCTTGTTAAATTATTTTATTAAGTGCATAATGAGCGCCAAATGGATACAGAAAGAACAAACTTTATAAAACAAATTATTAATGCTGACATTGAAAGTGGAAAAAACGAAGGGAAAGTCGTAACTAGATTTCCGCCAGAACCAAATGGTTACCTTCATATTGGACACGCAAAATCAATTTGCCTTAATTTTGGTATAGCTAAAACATATGATGGACCGTGTCACCTAAGATTCGATGACACTAACCCGGAAAAAGAAGACCAAGAATATGTCGATTCAATAATAGAAGACATTAAATGGCTTGGTTACGATTGGAAACAAAACCTGTTTCATGCTTCAGATTACTTTGAAGACCTCTATAATTACGCTGTAGACCTAATAAAACTAGGAAAAGCATTTGTCTGCGAACTCTCCGCTGATGAAATGAAAAGTTATAGGGGAAATTTAAAAGAACCAGGTAAAGATAGCCCTTACAGAAACCGCCCCGTTGAAGAAAACTTAGAAATTTTTGAAAACATGAAAGCCGGTAAATATGATGACGGAACTCGTAGTTTGAGAGCTAAAATTGATATGGGCCATCCTAATATCAATATGAGAGACCCTGTTATATATAGAATTAAAAAAGTCTCCCATCAAAGAACCGGTGATAAATGGATGATTTATCCTATGTATGACTTCACCCACCCTCTTAGTGATATGAAAGAAGGCATTACCCATAGCCTTTGTACACTAGAGTTTGAGGATCATCGCCCCTTTTATGATTGGTTACTTGATACACTCAAAACGCCATGCCACCCACAACAAATAGAGTTCGCTAGACTCAACCTCGAGTATACAGTGATGAGTAAAAGAAAGCTCTTACAACTCGTTAACGAAAAACATGTCCATGGTTGGGATGACCCTAGAATGCCAACGATCTCTGGAATGCGAAGAAGGGGTTACCCACCCAAAGCAATTAGAGACTTCTGTGATGTGATTGGCGTTACCAAAAAGGACAGCTCAATATCCATGAGCACACTTGAGTCATCAGTACGCTCTGAGTTAGAATCTTTTTGTCCAAGATATCTTGGCGTTGTTGACCCCATCAAAGTGACTATAACCAATTGGGAAGATGGAAAAATACAAGAAATAGAGGCCCCACTACATCCGAAAGATGAAAGCTTTGGAACAAGAAAGCTCTTTTTTACAAAAGAAATATTTATAGATCGTGATGACTTTATGGAAGAACCACCAAAGAAGTTTTTCCGTTTAAAACCAGGTGGAAATGTACGACTTCGCTATGGCTACGTAATCACATGTGATGAAGTCATTAAAGATGATAAAGGTATAGTCGTTGAGCTAAAATGTACTTATCATCCAGAAAGTTTCGCAGGCAAAACCCCTGAAGGAATGAAAAAGGTAAAAGGTATTATACATTGGGTCAGTGCCACACATTCAAAAAAAGTTACGTTTAATATTTATGACCGTCTTTTTATATCTCCAGCCCCAGGTAAAGAACATGGTGGTGACTTTCATAAAGACATAAACCCTGAGAGTTTAATAGAAAGAATTGGTTACCTCGAACAAGAGCTTATAGGCTTAGAAAAAGAAAAGTGCTTTCAACTTGAAAGAACTGGTTATTTTGTCCAAGATAAGGACTCAACCACAGAGAGCTTAAAATTCAATAGAATTATTACCTTAAAAGATACTTGGGCCAAATTAGAAAAAGGGAAATAAAATGAGCGTCAGAGTTAGATTTGCCCCATCACCAACAGGACACTTACATATTGGTGGTGCCCGAACTGCCTTGTATAGCTACCTTTTTGCCAAGGCCAACAATGGAAAATTCATTCTTAGAATTGAAGATACAGATCAAGAACGAAGCAAAAGAGATTTTGAGCAAAGTCAAATAGATGATCTTAAGTGGTGTGGCCTTAATTATGATGAAGGACCCGATAAAGATGGAGGCTATGGCCCCTACAGACAATCTGAACGGTTAGATACTTACAAAAAATACGCACATGATCTTATAGAAAGTGGACACGCCTATTATTGTTTTTGTGATGAGAAAAGATTAGAAGATCTTAAAACCAAAGCTGAAGCTAACAATGAAGCTCCTCACTACGATCGCCATTGCCTTAAGTTAGACAAAAGTGAAATAGAACTCAAAATTAAAAGAGAGTTTCCTTTTGTTGTAAGATTTAAGGTACCTGAAAAAACATATTCATTTAACGATCATGTAAGGGGTGATGTAGCATGGCCTCAAGATATGGTTGGAGATTTTATACTTCTACGTAGTAATGGTCTACCGACATATAACTTTTGCTGTGTTATTGATGATCATCTGATGAAAATCTCTCATGTCATAAGGGCCGAAGAACATCTCAATAATACCCTCAGACAGCTCATGATTTATGAGGCCATTGGTGCTAAAACACCAGAGTTCGCTCACTGCTCACTACTCGTTGGCAAAGATCGACAAAAGCTTTCCAAACGTCATGGTGCGACCTCTGTCTCACTTTATCGACAACAGAATTATTTACCAGATGCATTAATGAATTACCTCTTGCTTCTTGGTTGGTCTCACCCTGAAGAAAAAGATATTTTTGATTTTAAAAACCTCGGTACTCTCTTTGATCTAAAGCGTTT
>Ga0222719_10004110_pt1 | contig 12803 bp, 26 predicted proteins | sample C33_34DmetaG_FD_165039 | JGI IMG/M metagenome (GOLD analysis project Ga0222719, IMG submission 165039) | Estuarine water microbial communities from San Francisco Bay, California, United States - C33_34D | ecosystem: Environmental > Aquatic > Marine > Unclassified | place: USA: California...
ACAACTTCGCTTGATAGGAGATAAAAACAATGTTACTTGATAACTATACAAAACAAAGTCCAATCATAGGTGTTGCCGGAATGGGCGGAGGTATCAATTCATATATCTTCCTATCATCTGATGGTGGCTACGAGATCTCACGTAGCTTGAGATTTTCCAGCGGAGATTCGGCATATCTTAATCGTACGCCAAGTTCTGCGGGTAATCGCAAGACGTGGACCTGGGCGGGGTGGGTGAAATTTTGCGCTGATACTGGTTACGTATATCTTCTTAATTGCGAAAATACAGATAGATTTTATCTCCTTGCCCAGAATGGCAATTTAACTCTTACTGGTACAGGAGCGTCAAGCATGAGCGTTCGTCCAAATGGTGTCTTTAGAGACACTTCTGCTTGGTACCATGTAGTAATTTCTATTGATACTACGCAATCAACAGATTCAGATCGCGTTAAAATATACGTTAATGGCGAGGAGAGAGGGTATAGCGTTGCAACGTATCCTTCTCTTAATGCAGATCTTGAGTGGAATACAGCCACTGCCCACGAAATTGGCTCCAGAAATGGGGGATCTTTTGGCGGCATAGATGTTTACCTTGCCGACGTCCACTTCATCGACGGCCAAGCCTTAGCACCATCTGACTTCGGAGAATACGATTCAAATTCAGTATGGCAACCTAAGGAATTTGCTGGAACGTATGGTACTAATGGTTTTAAACTTAATTTTTCAGATACAAGTTCTGACTCGGCGCTAGGGACGGACAGCAGCGGCCAAGGCAATGACTGGTCTATTAATAATCTGGCAGCAGCAGGTCTATCGATGAATCAAAGCCAGACATGGAGCACTTATGGTAGTGCAAGTTCTGGCGGCACAGCCAGTGGGTTAGGGCTTGAAAGAGGCTTTAACGGTGATGTTTCTAATCAAACAGAAGGAGATACTACTGGCGCTTATTTTTCCATCCCATTTAGTGCCACGATTGCAAGCGGCGATGTAGGTTTTGTTGCTTTTTCAAGTCTCGAAAGTGGCCACATGAAACTATATAACGGATCAACTGAAGTAGATGATGTCACCTCTTCAGGTAACAGCCAATTTAGATATTCGACTTACGTTGGCGCGATCACTGAGATTCGCATTTCACGCGACGACAGAGCATTTGAGTTTGCGGCAGTAAGTGTCTTTGGAGAAGTGCTTGTGGATGCAGGTGTCCCCGATCCACTTGGGGCTACTATCGACGCCCTACGTGATTCACCAGTCAACGGTAACTCTGCAAATGACACGGGCGCAGGCGGTGAAATAACAGGCAATTATGCGACGTTGAATGCAATTACTGGTTATCCGTGGGATTTGTCCAACGGAAATTTAGAATGCACGGCACCTTCCAGTCCAGTAGCAGGTCATTGTCCAGCGACGATTTTTGTCAATAGTGGCAAATGGTATGCAGAAATTGAATCAGTAAACAATACAACTGACCATGCGCAGATCGGTGTGGTCAAGTTAGGGGCTCTTACAAACGATAGAATCGGCGACAGCGGAGGAGCTGGCTGGGAACCTGAGCGAGATAGGAAGAGAACCACTGGTGGCGTTGCTACTGAACCGTTTTTCGGTGTCACGTACACAGGCGACGTCTACACTTTTGGCCTTGCTTTAGACATGGACGCTGGGACTTTAGATATTTATGTGGATGGTACTTTGGTAGGTGAGCTAGCCAATGGGCTAAGTGGTTACTTCACTTTTGCGGTTGGCGACGTTGTTAGCACTCAGCAACCACAGTACAAAGCCAACTTCGGCCAACGCGCCTTTGCCTATACCGCACCAAGCGGCTACAAAGCATTATGCACCGCCAACTTACCTGATCCAACGATTGCAGATGGCTCGACGGCGTTTGATACCAAGTTATATACTGGAACTGAAGCTACACTGACCATTTCAGGATATAACTTTGCTCCTGATCTTGTTTGGCGTAAGGGTCGTCAAGCAGTATCTGGTAGTATTTCAGAAACTCCAAATAATTTGCTTTTTGACACAGTTAGAGGGGCTGGAAAAAGGCTCATTTCCAATGATACTTCTCAAGAAGATACAGGAAGCACTACTTTAACTGCATTTACTTCTGACGGTTTTACACTTGGTAGCAGCACAGACGGCAACGATGCTCCACAAACTTACGTCGCCTGGGCCTGGGACGCCGGATCTTCCACAGTAACTAACACTGACGGCGATTTAACTTCTAGCGTCAGAGTAAATCAAGCCGCTGGGTTTTCCATCGTTAAGTGGACTTCAATTGCTTGGACAGGTGGTTCTTTTGAAAACCGACAGGTTGGTCATGGTTTGAACGCTGCTCCATCGCTAATAATCACCAAAGGCATGGAAAATGTTGCAAGTTGGTACACATACCACAAAGATCTTGACGCTACTAACCCTAACGATTATTACTTAACACTAAATACAAATAACGTGAGAGATACCCTTGCTGATTCTTTTGGTCCAAACATACCCGATAGCACAACTTTCGGTGACAGGTTGCTTGGTTGGTCTAAGGATCAGGAAGTGATAGCCTACTGCTTCGCACCTGTCGAAGGGTATAGCGCAATGGGTTCGTACGTCGGCAATGGATCTACTACAGATGGTCCGTTTGTGTTTACAGGGATGTGTCCGGCATTTTTATTAATTAAAAGGACAGACGTTGCTGCTGATTGGTGTATTTTTGATAAAGTTAGAAATGGGTACAACGGTGATAACGATTCTTTGTATCCCAATTCCCCTAACTATGAAAACTATTTTGTCTTAAGTAATGAGTTGGATATTCTTTCAAACGGGTTTAGGCCGGTAGCAGATAGAGACAGGATCAATACATCAGCAGGTAACTACATATATGTAGCTTTTGCTTCGCATCCATTCAAAACGGCACGCGCACGCTAACTAATTAATTATGCTTAAACTAAACAATAATCCTTTGTCATAAGATGCTGCCACACTAAATTACATCAAAGATTATGCGACCCACTACCCAGTGCCTATGACACCCGTGTAAGTGTCCCCTGATGCCCTCTAAGACCCCTAGAAGGGTTTATAGTAGGTGCATACAAGACATAGGGGGTATGACTGCCACTCACAAGTTAATCTTCATTGCATCGTTCTTCTGGATGATGAACTGGGGAGTTCGTGTAACTTCCGTGCTACTTGACAAATTCTAAAAACCCTGTATAATAACTCTGTGGAGGTTAATCAAAGTATGAAGACTGAGTTTCTCTGTGTAAAGCCTAGAAGTTCTAAGGCTAAAAATCGATTTGCTAATCAAATGGATTTGCTACATTCTTGTCGTGTAGAAAAACGTCAAGACGGTAAAGTATTTCTTGCATCTATCAGTGGTAAATACTTTTTTTGGATGAATGAATCCGCAGACGATCACTGGGAGATTGTAAAATGAAGGATCAAAACAGCATTGAAGATAATGAAGGTAAACAAGAGAAGTGGAATCGTGGACTCGATATCTTTATTGAGTCTGTAATCAAACCAGATCCATCACTTCGTCAATGTGCTCATAATCAACGTTGCTATCATGAATTAATGGATGTTCGCGATGATGTTCTTCAGTATCTTAAATCAAAGAGATGGCACTAAATGATTCGTTCTAGCGTATTAGAACCTGATTTCAATATTAGGTTCCCTTATGAAACATTGCCATGGCGACTGGAGGTGAATAAAGATTGTCATAATGTAAAAGGTATTGCTTTGACAGTATGTCATTTTGAGTGTGAGGAACACTTGCAAAAATACCTGGATAGATATAGACTAAAACCAAAAGATTATCAGGTATCAAATCGTGACGGTAAATCCATTAAGTCCAGTCAAAAACACAAGACAAAGCTACGATCGTCAACTGGAAAAAGTGGTGACGGAAGTACAAGTGCAGTTCCTAAAAGAAAATCCAGCATGGATTCCGCTAGAAACACTTCTAGCAATGCAAAGCATAAGAAGTGATGGATGATTTCAAACCACCTAAACATATAACAACTGAAGGTGAGTGGTTAAACATTGCCTTGACACAAATTGAGAATGTTGCTAAACTAACTGAGGATAATGCATATAAAAATTACATTTATGCACACCTTTCACCTATTAAATATGAACTAGAGAGACAAATTGCAAACTATTATGCCACAAGAGATCACAAATCCACCTGAAGGTGCAGAACTCATTGATGAGGCATTCTATGTGTGGAAGACTCGTTATGGTTTGTATTCATCAATGACTAAACAAGGTCGTCAAATGCTTACTGGTGCCACAAAAGATGGTGTGGTGACTATGACACGTTGGCATCTAAAATGTGAGCAAGATGGTACACTAGAACAATATACAAGAGTTGTTGGTAGTGCATTTGGGGGAGTTGATTTATGAGTAAGAAATCATTTAAGAACAAGAAGAATGATCAATGGGAGTATGATGAAACTCCTGAAGTTCGTGCTGCTATTGCAAAACTACACGAAGACATTCGTATGCGTAAACTTAAAGAACAAGATGACAAATTTGGTTATGACACTGGAGGTAAATGATGAAAGAGTATGATCCACTCACACCAGCAGAGGTGAATGAAGCAGCAAAAGAGTTTTTCCCACTCTTTGACATCGTGCATCGTAATATGCCAGAGAATTGTACTATAGAAGATACAATTAAGATCATGGAAACTGTCTGTAATATGGCACAAAAACGTAGGAATTTTGATACTCCAGGTGTTGGTCCATTTGGGTTTAACAAAAAACCTGAAGTCGAAACAACAGAAGATTGACAAATTTTTCTTTGTAATATATACTATTCACAACACACAAAACTATACATGAACTACTCCATTACACTTAAGGCACCTGATGGCACTGAAAGTGTTATTGATTGCCCTGATGATTCTTATATCCTAGATGCTGCTGAAGAAGCAGGTATTGATCTTCCATATTCTTGTCGTGCAGGTGCATGTTCTTCCTGTGCTGGTAAAATTATCAGTGGTACTGTAGATCAAAGCGATCAATCGTTCTTAGATGATGATCAAATTGGAGAAGGATTTGCATTGCTGTGTGTATCGTATCCCACCAGTGATTGTGTAGTTGAAACAGAGAAAGAAGAAGAACTATGTTAAAATAAATAGCATATACAGTTAAAGTATGTGCTATGGAGGACAAAAAAGCAGCTAAAATTATCATTAAACGTGCAAAGAAACATCCTGACTGGTATACTGCTGAAGATGTGAGATTTGCCAAACTAGTGAAGAAACGCATCAAAGCAGAAAAAAAGTTAAGGGGGAAGGAGACACAAAATGATTAGTGAAGCAACTGAAAAAGATTGGGAAGACTTCTGGAAATCAGAAGATTTGCAAAGTGTTTGGGAAGAAATGGAATCAATTGAACCATTAACTCCTATAACAAAAACCGAAAGAGAATCTTAAGGTTATAGATAATGTGAGACATTCATGTTAGGATGTTCACACATAAAAGGAGATTGCCAATGACTCTACCGAAGAATAAAGAATTGAATCAAAATGAAATCGATTCTATGAAAGTTGCGGTAGAGGAATATGATATTAGGGCAATACATCCTGATAAGATGGAAGACTTTGCAGAATATCTTGTACGAAAGGCAAGACAATCTGAATAGTGTCATAAGGGTGCTTGACTTGCACCCTTTTTTAATGTAAATTACTATCAAATGAGAAATCAAATGAAACTAGCACTCGCAGCACTGATCATGTTTGCTTCTGCTATGCCAGTAGATGCAAAACCAGGAAGATATTCATCCCGTTCAGGTTGGGCAGAAGAACAAAAATGTTTTCGTACAGAATATACTGAAGAATATGTACCAGGAACCAGTGAGTTTCCTGGATATGTAAAGACAAGACGAGAGAAAGTTCGTATTCCTTGTAGAGGTAGAAGATATGTTCCTAACTATGCTCCTGATTATAGACATGGAGAACAACATCCCAACGTGGGTCGTGCTGATGAAAATTCCTGTATAGAAGGATCTATTTTAGGTGGCATTCTTGGTGGTGGTGCTGGTGCTGCTGCATCCCGTGGTGATGGTAGATTGTGGGCAATTCCTTTGGGTGTTGTTAGTGGTGCTCTAGTGGGATGTCAGGTGGACGGTGGTTGAACTGACCACATTTCTCCCATCACACTTCAATCTTCTGTATATTAACAAGGTATTCATCACACTATGACTGAACAAGAAAAAAAGTATTACGAAGATCTTGCTGAAGATTTTTGGTCTAAAATTGAAAGGGAAGCAGCAGAACTTGAGGTGACTGTTGATTACTACCTTGAAGAGTTCTTCTTTTCATGATATAATATATGAATCTGAGTGAAATTCGCATCATGAATGGAAAACTTGACCCAGAAGAACACGTTATGGAACCACCTACAATCATTGAACAGATCAATTCCGTGGTTGAAAAATTAAAGTGGGAAGATGGTGATGATATTGTTGTGGAGATTGGTGGAACTGTAGTTTCTGGTATTAATCAGGGCAAAAACTACAACGAGAGGTGGGCAACACCTTTTGGTGTGCGTAAGTACAACAAAGATGCGTTTATCATCATTAGTAATCAATCTCGTAGAGATTTAACTAAATCTCAACCTATGGACAGGGAACATATGCCACATCACTTAAAAGAGGTAAAGAAAGATGCAACCTGATTTTGTGATGGACTATCCCAAATTACTTAATAAGGGATATGTTTGGCGTGTTCATGTAGAGATGCCGATGCAAGACACTCCAGGTGATGACATTCAAAATTATTATGTGACAGTGGATGTAGTGTCACCTACTAGAGACTTAGCAACCTATATTGCTAGTACAATATATCCTGATTCCTCCGCGATTTGTGTCCCTGATGAACCCCTCACTGCCTGATGGATTTCCACATAAAGCACCAGAAGGATACTCCTACTATGTTCAAGAGTTCAAGCGAAATGTGGTTTCTATTTGGCTTTTGCATCACACAACTTACTCTTATAGTAGTGATCCTGTTAGCACAATCTGGGGATTCTGTAAAACAAAAACAACAAAGAGAAGCACTACGCACACTTACCATGCCCCCATCAACTCAAATAAGATAGGCAAAGAAGTGTGTATTACTGACACTCGTCCTCACACTGCAATGCAACTCAATCTAAATCCGTTAGAAGCAGCATTTTTCTCATGAAATATATTCCCCAAGTTGATGACTATGTTCGGTGGAAATCTGATCACATAAACGTTGAGGGTTGGGTATATTTTTATGATGATGCGTATGTTACAATTGAAATTGGTATTAAACCAAAACCTAGTTGTCAATATACAAAAAATGAAAGACACAAATATATTCACACACTTCTACTTTGCTATCCTAATCAATGGAAACAATTAGAATATGTTCATACGAGGAAGAATAAGTATGGCAAAACTTTGGAGGATATGGAAGTATTCACTAGGGAGTTTTAGTGATGACAAGACAAAACCTTATGATAATCATGTTGCTATCATTCGCAGCATCATATTTGTCAGTCTGCTCACTACTAATATGGTTATTGTTTCTGGAGTCGTGAGACACTGGAACAATACTGGCACAAATGTATATGTTTGTGCTGATAAACCTAATGGTGGTTATTGGTGTACTAAACGCAATTAAAATGTATAAAGTGAACTATCTCAAACCAAAGAAGAAAGGTTATGCAAAGCATTCTGCGAGTTTCATGAAGATTGAAGATGCTATTTTTTGGGAACAACATGTTATGAAAAACCTGAAAGCAGTGGACACTACGATTACTGTCCACTAATCTCCCACAGACCACCAATTCCGTGTATATTAACAGAGTCAAACAAATGCAACACATGGACGACTTTTGGACTGAAATTCAGGACATGCCAGGTGAAATCTTCGACATCACTGACATCATTGAACTCGAAGAAGATGACTCAAAAATGAATATCCAACTTGACGAATTCTCCAACACCGATTACACTGTTTGATATGAACTTCCCAACTGATACTGTCAACGTCCTGCCACATCTTCAAGAGCTTCGTAATACTTGGAGGTTGCAGAACTTCACTTATACTAAAGATCAACAGACTCAATATGATATGCTATTGCAAGCACGTCGAGAACGTGTAGCATGGTTTTATGAACTTGATCGTGTGCATAAAGGTCCGAAAGTAGTTAAAAAAGCAGAAGAAGTGCAAGAAGACGCAGACGACTGAACAAGTGGCACAGAGGGTCTCCTAGGGGTCTCTCTGTGCGTTATAGTATTGGTATCAACGGAACACGAATGACCCTGACCCTTCGTCCACACCAGAAACGCATTCTTAACAGTATGCTTGCCTATGACAAAGGTCAAGTGATTGTTCCTACAGGTGGTGGCAAAACTATCTGTATGATTCAGGATGTTGTGGAGAATTGTAAGTATATTGACAATGGAATGACGACTGTTGTTGTTGCTCCACGTATTCTGTTGGCAGAACAATTGTGCTCTGAGTTTCTTGAGTTGATTGATACAACTCACACGCATGTGATGCACGTTCATAGTGGTGAAACCGATCACTATTCTACAACCAACGCAGACAACATTCACGTATTCACTAACACTGCTCGCGCAGAAGGTGAGAACGTTATCATCTTCACCTCTTACAACTCCTTGCATCGTATCGTTGAGGCAGATATTGAGGTTGATAACATCTATTTTGATGAAGCACACAACAGTGTAAAGAAGAACTTCTTTCCTGCGACTGAGTTCTTTGCTAATGAAGCAAATCGTTGCTATTTCTTCACAGCAACACCGAAACATTCCCTTGCTGCTACTAAACCAGGCATGAATTGGTCTGTTTATGGTCAGGTTCTTTGTAATGTTCCTGCTCCTGAGTTGGTTGAACAGGGATACATTCTCCCTCCTAAAGTTGTAGTCAAGCAATTGCCTATGGTTAAAGGTCGCAAGGTGATGTTTGCTGATGATTGTGACAATCTGCTTGAGACTATCGATGACAACAGCATCGACAAGACTTTGATCTGTGCTCGTACAACAAAGCAAATCATCAATCTTCTTACTCATTCAGATTTCTGCCTACAACTTGCCGAGCGTGGCTATTCTTGGATGACGATTACATCGAAGACCGGTGCAATCATCGATGGCAAGAAAGTCAATCGCGATGTATTCTTTGACACCCTGAACACTTGGGGCAAGGACAAGACCAAGAAATTTGTTGTTCTTCACCACTCTATTCTGTCTGAGGGTATCAACGTCAGTGGACTTGAAGCTGTTATCTTCATGCGTAACATGGATTACATCGGTATCAGTCAGTCTATCGGTCGTGTGATTCGTTTGGGTGGAAGTGAGAAGACGTTTGGTTTAGTTTGTATCCCTACATATGACCGAGTAGGCATCAGCACTGCCAAGAAAGTTCAGGCAGTTGTTGATGTTGTGTTTAATCAAGGTCAACCCGCTATCAGTGAGATCCGCCGGTAGTGTGCCAGTCGATTGAAGTGTCCACCATTCCCCCATGGGGGGTGGTTTTCGTGTATATTAAGAGAGTCAAAGGAGCACACCATGGGCGCAGGTTCTTCCACCGATCACTACATGCAAGACGCAGCAGAGGCATATATTGTCTTTAAGTTGCAAGAACTTGCGGTTGAAAATGATGTTGCTCTGACCGATGATGTTGGTGACAAGTTTGCCATTTTTATGGCATATTGTTCTGAGCGTGGTATCTCTGAAGAGTTTGGTGATAGTGTTTACAAAGAGAACATTGATGCTGTAGTTGATAGTTTCTTTCAGGATCTAATTGCTAAGTATCCTGGCAGAAAGTTTGATGTTGTTGATGTTGAGAAAAAGTTTCGCGATCTTAAACTGAAGGGTGATTTTGCTATCTATTTCAGTGAGGATGATTATGTTTCATTCTCTCTGAAGAACTACAAGAATGGATATGATCGCATTCAACTTTGTTCTGGAACTTGGAACTCCTTCCTTAATAACTTTTTGTTCGAGTCTGCTGGTGTTGGTATGTTTATCAACCCCATCACTAAACAACGTTTTAAGGGGTCTAATCGTGCTGTCAGGGATCAACTTATCGAGAGCATGGGTTTTTCTCCTCTGAAGGGAATCTACAGCAAGTTTGATAACATTCTCGATGCTGTTCGCACTTTCTATGTTAATAGCGAAGAAGCAAACATGTGGCAGAATGTTGAGACTCGCTGGAAGAATGATTGTGCCGAGTATGGTCTGAATGCAGCACAATCTGTTGTTGACGCACTCAAAACTCTTGACAATAATCAGATCAAGCAACGCATCATTAAAATGGCAGGTCTTAACTACGAAGAAGAGATCCTTTTGATTGGTAAGGGTGAGTATTGCTGCTCCTTGTTTAATGATACCTATGCAGACATCTTGCGTCGTATCAATAATGAGGAATCTGTGGTAGAATATAAAGTAAATGGCAAAGGTGTGCTGTTCACCATCACTGATGGCGAGGATATTGTGAGCATCGAAGTTCCCTTCACCCTGCAAAAGAACGGAGCATGGTATCTCTGTGGTGAAGAATATGAAGGGACTATCTATCACAAGAAAGAGCAAGTTGACCTGGCATATGGTCAACGTCGTCCTAGAAAATCCAAAGAGATTAACACCTCTACCAACACCTATCTGAATCTCAAGAAGGCAGGAGTTTGCTGATGCAGTTTGATATAGTCGCAACAAATCCACCGTTTCAGGATACAACAAAGAGAGGAAAGACTCAGCATAAGCTATGGATTGATTTTACACTCAAAACATTCAGTCACTGGTTAAAACCTGGGGGGATTCTCCTTCAGGTTTCTCCCAGTAGTTTCTTATCACCATCCAGTAAAATTCTGCAATTGTTTAAGTCTAAGGCAGTAAAGTTTCTACACTTAGATACAAAAACCTATTTTCCTGAAGTGGGAAGCACGTTCGCTGACTATATGGTCTCCAATCGTCCCGATGCAGAAAAAACTAAAGTTGTTACTCAAGATAGTATATTTGACTGCAAAATAGATGACTCTGTATTCTATTTGCCCATTGATTTATCACAAAACGCATTATCTGTCCATAAAAAGGTAATGTTTGAGGCAAAAGAGCACTTAAATGTAAAATATGATTATGTCACCTGTCATAACGTGAATTTGCTGAGGGGCACGGGTATTGTAAGCAAAACTGAAAGTGATGAATATATTCATCCTATTCTACACACAAACAAGCAAACTTGGTATTCAAGAATTCGACAAGATTGGGCATCACAAAAGAAAGTTATGTGGTCACGCAGTGGATATACAAAACCATTCTATGATGATGGTATTTTAGGTGGTACTGATATGGTATATTATGTGTTGGTGAATGATAAAGAATCAGGAGAGAATCTAACACATAACCTGAACAGTATGCTAATGAGGTATATTCTCAAGACTGCAAAATGGTCTGGGTTTGGTAATGAAAAAGTATTTCGTCGCTTGCCAAACTTACCAACTAATCGTAGAATGAGTGATGATGATGTGTTCGACTTCTTTAACATCACAGAACAAGAGAGAGTGTATGTCAGACAAATTGTGGAGTGAAGTAAAGAATAGGATGGATGATCACTCTTACATGGGTGAGATTAATCGTGATGAATATAGAGTCAAAATAACAGCTGAGGTCTTCACTCCTACTGACTTGGTGATAAGAATGCTTCGTGAATGTGGAGTAGATAAGTTTACACCAGGCAAAACAGTTCTTGATCCTGCTTGTGGTGATGGTCAGTTCTTGGTTGCAGTTAAATGGGTTAAAGTGTTGTTTCATAGTATGACTGAGAGTGATGCACTGGATGACATCTATGGCATAGATCTTATGAGAGATAATGTTGATCTATGTAAGAAAAGATTGGGTGGAGGTACAATCCTCATGGGAGATTCACTGAATCCAAGTGAGAGAATTAAAGATCAAACGAGTGAAGAATACAATAGATTGTTACAATTATTTACAACCACTGTCTTTGTGTGACAGTTGGTCAAACCGTCCACCATCGCTTGATTTGTTCCTTGTTTCGTGCCATACTAACAGTATGAAAAACACACACCTTGAGCACCCTGAAGATTCTATTCTGACGGGTGATCTTTCTGTTCTTGATTGGTTCCTTTCTAATGGTGAAATCTCTGCGAAGATCGATGGCGCTCCTGCGATTGTATGGGGTACGAATTCGCAAACAGGTCGATTCTTTGTTGGTACAAAATCGGTCTTTAACAAGAAACTTATCAAGATTAACGAAACACATTCTGACATTGACGTTAATCATTCTGGCAATGTTGCTGATATATTACACCATTGTTTTGATTGCCTTCCTAGTTTCGACGGGATTGTTCAAGGTGATTTTATTGGGTTTGGTGGTGATGATACTTTCTGCCCCAATACGATCACTTATGTCTTTGATGAAATAATTCATCAGGAGATTATCATCGCACCTCATACATTGTATGCAACTGATGGTGACATGAAAGATGCCTATGTCATCAATGACATGGTAGATATGGAGATCTTTGATGATACTGAGTCGTGTAAGTTTGTCCAACCTGAGTGTTGGCAAGTCGATGAAGATTTTGATGAGATTGTGGGTTTCGCACGTCAGATGGCACAGATGGTGACATTTGCAGACAAGAAAGAGGCAGAAGAACTTCAAGTAGCACTGAACAAGTGTATTCGTGAAGGTCGTGAAGTTGTGCCAGAAACATTCAACAATTCTCGTTTGATTAGTTACTGGTTCTTGATCAAATCTATCAAAGATGACATGTTGTTTTTGATGCGTAACAACGG
>Ga0222719_10004111_pt1 | contig 12803 bp, 14 predicted proteins | sample C33_34DmetaG_FD_165039 | JGI IMG/M metagenome (GOLD analysis project Ga0222719, IMG submission 165039) | Estuarine water microbial communities from San Francisco Bay, California, United States - C33_34D | ecosystem: Environmental > Aquatic > Marine > Unclassified | place: USA: California...
GGAATTTGTAGCTGATGAAGTTGTCCACGATCAAAGCAATAAAAAGTTGGTTTTTAAAAATATAAAATTCAAACTTCTTGATAAAACTATATTTGGTATTCCAAATTTTAGCTATCCAGATTTTAGTGTAAAAAGACAATCTGGCTTTTTGCTACCTTCATACAACTACTCAAACTTTTATGGGCATGGAATCAAGACCCCTTATTTATACGTCTTAGATGAATCTAGTGATATTACATTTTCTCCATTTACAACCTCAATACAAGGACCACTTTTTGATATTGAATACAGAAAAAAAATGAGAGATGGCAGTAAGATCAAAGTTAATCCAACATTCATTTACCAAGCAAATCCATCAAGCATAGCACCTGGAAATGAAAAATTAAGAGCTAGTTTAAAAACAGATGCTACCATGGTAATTAATGATAAGTTCGAATGGGGTTGGAATGGAACTTTTGCGAGTGATGAAACCTACATGAGAAAGTATGGGTTAGATTCTAGAACAAAATATAATTCAAATATCTACATAGAGGGGTTACACAACAGAAATTATACAAGTTTAGCAGCAATCAACTATAAAAATCTTTTAAATGAGGTTGAGACACCACAGGCAAGCTTACTTCCAAGATTTGACTACATACATACTTTAGATTTACCATATATAGACAATATCACTATTAGTGCGAATGTAGTTAACACAAAGCGAGAACAAGAGGATGAACAGCTAAGGATTACTAATGAAATAAACTGGAAGGCAAGATACTTAACAAATAATGGGGTGGTCATAAGTCCCAATCTATCCTTACGCAATGATTGGATAAATAGTTACGATGAATCAGATAATCAAAACACCAAGCTAAATAGATTTACTTCAGATATATCAACAACATTTGCTTGGCCACTTTTCAATAAAACCTCGTACGGCAAACAAATAATCGAACCAAAGATTGCACTTGGGTTCATAAATGACGAAAAAACGAGTCAAGATTTAATAAACGAAGACTCAAAAACCTTTAACTTCAATACACTAAATATATTTGAAAACAACAGATCTCTGGGTTTTGATAGGATAGATAGTGGTTCAAAAATCATGATTGGATTAGATTATTTCCTTGATGACCTACTGGGTGGTAGTTTTGAGGCGAGTATTGGCAAATCTATGCAGTTAGATAGTCACACCACTCATTTCGATGAGGAATGGTCCGGGACTGACAATTATAATTCTGATATAGTTGGTTCACTAAATTATAATTACGGTGAAACATTATTTTTTGATTACAAAACAAGATACAATGAAGAAACCAATAAATTTGATGTTAATGAGCTAAATTTTGAAATCAAGAAACCAAAACAATATAATTTAGGAATAAATTACACAAGAATAGGTTCTGATGCCAATTGGTTAAATTCTGATATTGCTAATCCACAAAATCATATTGGACTGAACGAAATTTCTGGACTTGCAGAATTTAATTTTACAAATGATTGGTCTGTTATTTCTTCTGGCACATTTGATATTAGTACTGATCAACTCCGCAAAAGCCAAATAGGCTTAAGATTTGATGATGAATGTTTGGCATTCGATATTGCCTATCGTGAAAATCTTTTTACAGATAGGGATATCACAAAAGATAGAGCTTTGCTTTTAAATTTTGAATTAAAAACAAACAAAAACTATTAATCTATAATCAATGAGTTATTTATATTACAAAAAAATAGCTGCAGTTTTTATATTTTCTTTTCTGATATATTTCACTGTACCACAAACTAATGCACAAAATATTTCGAAAATTATTGCACTAGTAAATGGAATCCCAATTACTCAAACAGATTTCCAAAATAGAGCCAAATTTATTCAATCAAATAACTCAAATTTAAACAACAATCAGGTTTCTAATCAAACTATAGATGAGTTAATTAATGATGCAATTAAGATTTCTGCAGCAAAAGATATTGGCATAACTTACTCTGAGGCATCAATACGTGCAAATCTTGATAGACAATTACGTTCTCAGGGAACGAGCCTTGAAGATTATTCTAAATCATTACAATCAAACCTTATTAATCCCCAAACTGTAATTGATCAAAGAACTGCTGCAGAAGTATGGCAACAATATATTATCCAGAAATATAGAAGACTAGCTAACATCACTCAAGAAGACATTAAAGCGCATAAGAAGCGTCTAATTTACGATGAAAGTTTTCATCTTCAAAAATTAAAAATTAGTGCCTTATCCATCACAAAAAGTTTTGAATTAGCTGAAAACATTATCAATAATTTTGAAAGCTGTGCGAAAAATCTATCAATATATAAAGATAACTTAAATATCACACTAGAAGATATGTTTGACGCCAAACTTTCTGATGTATTGGAACCATTTGCAACATTTCTTGAAGTAAAATATGACAAATTTATCCTTCCTATTCAAAACATAGATAATGATATAATTGTGATGATAAACTGCGCACCAAAAGAACTACCATCAGATTTTCAAATTGAGAACGAATTAATTGGAAAACAGTTAGAGTTCTTTGGCGAAAAAGAACTTCGTAATCTTAGACAGGATAGTATAATTGATTTCAAGAGTTAACAAATCAATACTTGGTTTAACAATGGGAGATCCAGCAGGAATATCTGCTGAAATAACTATTAAATCATGGCTTTCAAGAAAAACAAAATCTGTACCACCCTTTATTTTTTTTGGAAGTAATAACCTATTATTAAGAAGAGCTAACGAAATGGGTTTGAATATTGAAACAAAAATTATAAAAAATTTTCATAATTTTGACGCTGACTGCTTTTCTAAATTTATTCCAGTTGTTGATATACCTATTATTGATGAAAAATTAGGTATATATGAAAAAAAGAATGATAGTGCGATAGTTGACTCAATATCATCTGCCACTGATTTCTTGAAAAATAAAAAGATAAACGCCATTGTAACAAACCCTGTTAATAAAAATTCTCTAAAATACAACAAGATACATTACAGTGGACAAACAGAGTTATTGGCTAATATCTTTAATTCAAAGCAACAAGTTATGCTATTGAACTCTGAAGCTATGAGAGTTATACCGCTTACCAGACACATACCAATCAGTGCTATCCCTAGCTCCATCAGTAAAAAACTTATTATTGACACAACAAGAATAGGCATTGAATCGTTAATAAAATTTTTTAATATTAACAAACCAAAAGTTGCTATAACAGGTTTGAACCCACATGCAGGTGACAATGGGCTCATTGGCAATGAAGAGACCCAAATTATTAAACCTGCAGTTGAATATTTACGAAAGAAATCATATCTGGTTCAAGGTCCATTATCTGCCGATAGTTTATTCCACGAGAGTAGTTTAAAAAAATATGATTTGATTGTTTGCATGTATCATGATCAAGCTTTAATTCCAATAAAGGCTCGTTCGTTATACTCTGCAGTCAATGTAACATTAGGACTAGACATTGTCCGCACGTCACCAGATCATGGAACAGCATATGATATTGCAAATAAATACATTGCAGATGAAACAAGTTTAATTGAGGCGCTTAATTTAGCAGAAAAAATGATCAAACCGCATGTCAAATAGTCTTAAAAGTACTCAGTACTATAAAAAATTATTGGAATTAGAAGACATCAAACCAAGCAAGAAATTAGGGCAGAATTTTATTTTCGATAAAAACATCCTTAATAAAATTGTATCCTTACTTGACCCTACATCAACAGACTTAGTTATAGAGATAGGACCTGGATTAGGAGGACTAACAGAAACTATGCTGGATAGTGGTTTCAAAAATATATTATTAATTGAAAAGGACAAAAAATTTTCTAATATTCTTGAAGATATTAAATCAAGATTTCCTAAAAAATTGAACTTGCAATTTGAAGATGCGCTAAATTTTGATTTTAGCTCACTCGAGTATACAAACATCAGCATTATTTCTAATCTTCCATATAATGTGGCTACCAAGATTCTAACTAAGTTATTTTTTGAGCAATATCATTCAAAAAAATTTAATAAATTGATTTTAATGTTCCAAAGAGAGGTTGCTGAAAGAATAGTAGCAAAACATTCGACCAAAAATTATGGACGTTTATCAATTATCTCACAATATTTGTACGAATGTTCAATATCATTTAACCTGAACCCATCTATCTTTTATCCCAAACCAAAAGTAGAGTCGTCTATTGTTACCTTTATTAGTAAAAAGATTCCATCAAATCTAAAAATATCTACATTGGAACAAATAACTCGGCTATCATTTAACCAAAGAAGAAAAATGATTAAATCTAATCTAAAAGATATTATTGACGAAAAAACATTGAGAGAAGTCTATGATATAAACCCTAACTCAAGGCCAGAAAATATATCTATCAATGATTATATTAAAATATCGCAACTATATGAAAAGTTAAATGCAAGCAATTAAGTTATAATCTGCCTGAAAGCTCCTCCATCAAAACTTTAACATGCAAATCTATATTTGCAGAATTAGTCTTTGATATTTTCATCCTCTCAGCGATTATAATTGACCTTAATTGATTGTATGACCTTTCTAAATCATCATTAATGATTATGTAGTCATATTCATTCCAATGCTTGATTTCATCATATGCTGAGTTAAGCCTTTTTTTTATAACATCAAGTGAGTCTTGATCTCTTTTTATAAGCCTACTCATTAGTTCACCAGCTGATGGAGGTAAAATAAATATGGATAGAATATTTTCTTTAAAATTTTCTCGAAGCTGACTAGCTCCCTGCCAATCAATATCGAAAATAACATCTTTACCTGCTTGAATATTTTCTAGCACCCTATCTCTTGGCGTTCCATAGTTGTAACCAAAAACATTTGCAGACTCTAATAAATTTCCATCCACAACCATCTGATTAAAGGTATCCTCATTTATAAAATAATAGTGCAAACCTTCCTCTTCGTTAGGTCTTTTTTTTCTTGTGGTAACAGAGATTGATAACACTGTATCATCCATGTCTGAAATTATTTTCCTTGTTAATGTGGTTTTTCCAGCACCAGAAGGTGAAGAAATGATTACCATCAACCCCTTCTTTTTTAATAACTGCTCGTTCATATTACATTCTAGAAAAAATTAATGAGGCGTTTGTTCCACCAAATCCAAATGAATTACTCAATGCACTATGCACTTCTGCTTTTTGAGATTTTTTTGGTAATAAATTTAATTCTGTATTTGTGCAAACATTATTTAAATTCAATGTAGCCGGCAACTCACCTTTAACAATGGTAAGTATTGAAAATATTGCCTCTACAGCCCCTGCAGCTCCCAGGAGGTGCCCAATCGATGACTTTGTTGAAGACATTTTGAGTTCTCTACAATGATTTTTAAACAATCTTTCAACAGCTGCAATTTCTATTTCATCCCCTGCAGGAGTTGATGTGCCATGCGCATTTACATAACCAATTTCAGATAAGTCCAATCCTGAATTTCTGAGTGCTGCACTCATAGACCTGTATCCTCCATCACCATCTTCTGAAGGTGATGTAATGTGGTGGGCGTCACCAGATAGACCATATCCTTTTAACTCAGCATAAATTCTAGCGCCTCTATTGATGGCATGCTCATATTCCTCAAGAACGACAATTCCAGCACCCTCACCCATTACAAAGCCATCTCTGTCATCATCAAACGGCCTAGAGGCTTCATTTGGCTTATCGTTGAATCCCGTAGACAATGCTCTGCAAGCAGAAAAACCAGCAATAGACAACCTACATAATGGAGACTCAGTTCCACCAGCAATCATAATATCTGCGTCGCCAAAAGCGATTAACCTTGATGCATCACCAATTGCATGAGAACCTGTAGAGCATGCTGTGACCACAGAGTGATTTGGACCTTTAAAACCATTTCGTATTGACACATGACCTGAAGCAAGATTTATAAGTCTACCAGGTATAAAAAATGGAGAAATTCTTCTTGGTCCCTTATCTCTGAGAGTAATAGATGCTTCTTCAATTCCCTCTAAACCACCAATTCCTGAACCAATTATAACGCCAGTTCTTATTTGCTTATCATAAGTGTCAGCCACCCATCCTGAATCTTTTATTGCCTGATCAGATGCACATAACGCGTAGGTAATAAATTCATCAACTTTTCTTTGTTCTTTAGGATCGTGCCAGTTATCAGGATTATATTGCCCAAGTTCATCTCCTCGAGGAATTTGTGCGGCAATTTTTACTGGTAAATCAGATGTATCAAACTTAACAATTTCTCTAATACCTGAATGACCAGTGATTAACTTATCCCAGACATAATCAACCCCAACCCCCAGAGGAGTAACTAAACCTAAACCAGTAACAACTACTCGTCTCATTCTAGAAAACTAAATTATGATTTTGATTTCTCAAGAAAAGATATTGCATCACCAACAGTTTGAATTGTTTCCGCAGCATCATCAGGAATCTCAACCTCGAACTCTTCTTCAAATGCCATAACTAATTCTACTGTATCTAAACTATCTGCGCCTAGATCATCGATAAAGCTAGCTTTTTCTTCTACCTTACTTGCATCCACTCCAAGATGCTCGATAACGATTTTTTTCACGCGTTCAGCTACATCACTCATTTTTTACCTCTGTTTGTTGATATAATTTGCTATTTAATAACTAATATATTTATAAATATTTAACTACAATCAAAAAATTTGCTTTTTCTATGGAAATATCTTCTACAAAACTAATACAAAGCCATCCCACCATTAACATGTAATGTTTGTCCAGTAATGTAATTTGACATATCACTTGATAAAAATAGGCAAGAATCCGCAATGTCATCTGGTGAACCTAGTTTTGCCATTGGTATTCTGGATAATATCCCCTCTCTTTGTTTATCGTTAAGAGAGTCAATCATATCTGAGTCAATCATTCCAGGTGCCACACAATTGACATTAATACCTCGCGTTGCAACCTCTATTGCAAGAGATTTAGTAAAGCCAACTAGCGCTGATTTTGTTGAAACATAATTTGTTTGCCCTGGATTCCCTGTAAACCCAACAACAGAAGAAATTGATATAATCTTACCGCTTCTCTGCTTAAACATCTGTTTCGTGACATTTTTTGTTAGTTTGTATACTGAATTTAAATTTATATTTAATACTTCAAGCCAATCTTGATCCTTCATCCTTATCAATAGATCATCTTTTTTTATCCCAGCATTATTTATTAGTACATCTATTCTACCATAGTCATGCAGGACCTTTTCGCTTAATTCATCGATATTTGAAAAATCAGAGAGATCACATTTATAAATAGTATTTTCTTTGCCTAGAGTTTCTAGTAATAAGTTAAGTTTATCTTCATTTGTACCAGACAAAGCAATACGTGCCCCTGCTAGTGATAACCTTCTTGCGATTGCCACCCCTAAACTTCCAGTTGAACCTGTCAAAAGCACGACTTTATCTTTCATATTAATCATATTTCCTCTCAATCTCATGCAATGGTTATTTTATTATAATACAAAATCATCTATCTGAATTGGTTCGTTTACAGATATTGTTTTTGCATTACTATTGATTCTCTTAATCATTCCAGTTAAAACCTTTCCAGCTCCAATTTCAAATGTTGTTTCAACATCATTTTCAAAAGCATATGTCATACTTTCTGTCCATCTTACACGTTCAGTAATTTGTTTTACAAGTAATTCTGGTAATTGATTCCCTGCTGTAACAATACTTGCAGTTACATTACTTAATAATGGAATAATAGGGTCAGATATATGGACATCATTAAGTGCATCATGCATAACTTCTGCTGCAGGACTCATTAAACGTGAATGAAAAGGAGCACTGACAGGTAATTTAAGAGCTCTTTTAGCTCCATAACTAGAAGATAACTCGATTGCTGCCTCTATAGCATCCAAATGCCCACTAACAACCACTTGACCTGGAGCATTATCATTAGCAACATCACAAATTCTATTTGGATATTTTGAACTTATCACCGCAACAAGCTCTTCTACTTGATTGATATCAGCTCCAATCAATGCTGCCATAGCGCCATCACCAACAGGCACAGCCTTTTGCATAGACTGCCCTCTCAATTTTAGTAATTTAGCTGCAGAACTTAATTTTAATGACCCCACCGCAACCAATGCAGAGTATTCACCCAAAGAGTGACCAGCTGCAAAAGCAACTTTACTAAAATCAATGCCAATTTCACTTTCAATGGCTTTCAATATAGCTATACTAACTGCCATTATTGCTGGTTGGGCATTTTCTGTTTTCGTTAGCTCGCCCATATCTCCTTCCCAAATAATTTTGGTAAGATCTTGTCCAAGGGATTCATTTACCTCTTGATACACATCTCTGGAGGCAGCAAAATTATCAGCAAATGCCTTTCCCATTCCAACAAATTGGCTTCCTTGCCCCGGAAAAACTAATAAATTTGTCATATAAACACCTTTTTTGTTGCAATATTTTTTACTTCATTATAGTAATCAAATATTATTTTGTAGCAATTATATGATTTAGCAAAATATGAATTCAGTTATCAATGATATTTTATTAAAAATTTATTTAGATAGCTTTATTAATTTAAATTTTAAAAGCAGGATTTAATAGTTAATGCCATTATATGAACATGTTTATCTCGCTCGCCAAGATATCACGAACCAGCAAGTAGAGAGTATAACCAAATCAATTGAAGATGTAGTTAAAAATGAAGGCGGTAGTATTGATAGGATTGAATACTGGGGACTTCGTCAATTAGCATACAAGATCAAGAAGAATCGTAAAGCTCACTACACAATGATGAATATAAATGCATCATCCGAAACCTTGAAAAAAGTTGAAAGACAAATTAGTTTAAATGAGAATATATTAAGACACATTTCGATAAAAGTAGATAAATTTGAAGATGGCCCTTCATTAATGATGAATCCCAGATCAACAGAATCAAGTGAGTAGTAACATGATACAGGCACAAACAAAAAAACCTTATTTTAGAAATTCAAGAAATTGCCCATTATCGGAACCAGACTCACCTCCAGTTGACTACAAGAACGTTAAATTATTACAAAAATACATATCTGAAAGGGGCAAAATGCTTCCCAGCAGGATAACATCTGTTTCAGCAAAAAAACAAAGAGAACTCGCTATCGCAGTAAAAAGAGCAAGGTTTTTAGGATTGCTTCCATACCTTCAAAAATAAGATAGAAAATATTGGTTGGGTAGAAGCCCTAACCGCTCTAAGCGGGACAGCAAAAATGAAACATAAAGAATTATCATATCTAATAATAGCCACATTGTTCCAAGGATTACTTTTTCTATATCCACTATCTGGTAATACTGGAATTTTATTTATTTTATTTTATTTTTGCCCATTACCTCTTTTCTATATTGGATCTGCATGGAGTTATAAATACCTGTGCATTACATCAATGATCACCGTTGGTGTAATTTCAATATATGGATTAAAACTAGCAATTGCATATGCCTTAATTTTTGTCATACCCGCAATATATATTAGTTATTATTTGAATCTTCATAAACAGTCTGAAAATGGTGATTTGATCTGGTATCCAATTAATTTGATTTTCTCAAAAATAGTTATCATTAGTGTTCTTATAGTTACACTAATTATATTATATTTGGGCTTAAATATACAGGAGTATCAAAATACAATTTCATCCATATATTCGAATATATATCAAATACGACCTGATCTAGAATTAACGCTAGAAATTAACAACCTTGCTATAATGTCAGCAAGTTTACCTTCTATTTTTGTAACATTTTGGATTATCATTTTCACAATTAATCTATGGCTTGGGCTAAAATTATCACAAAAGTTAGGTAATTTTAGAAGAGCTTGGCATAGCTTTGATAAAATCACATTACCACGTACGCATGTTTATATTCTTGGTTTTGCACTTATTGTTGCCTTTCTTGGGAATGGTCTCTTAATGATAATTGCAACATCATGCTCAGTAGCACTGTTAGTCGGTTATACAATTAATGGATTATCTGTAATTCATTACATTACTACTGCAAATAAATACAGATCTCTTATATTGACGTCAATATATGTGTTGATCACATTATTTGCACCATTATTAATCCCTCTCACCATAGTAGGTATTTTAGATTACAAAAATACACTAAGAGAAAAATTTAAATAAAGGAGAATACAATGAAAATTATATTACTAGAAAAAATTGAGAAATTAGGAGCACTTGGTGATGTTGTTGAAGTCAAGAATGGCTATGCAAGAAACTTTCTTTTGCCAAACGGGAAAGCACTAAGAGCCACGCCTGAAAATATAAAATATTTTGATGATAAGGCTGATGAATTAAAAAAGAAAAATGAAGCAAATATTTCTGAAGCAACAAAAGAGCTCAACAAATTAACTGACAAAATGTTTGTTATTGTAAGACAAGCCGGAGAGAATGGACAACTCTATGGTTCCGTAACTACCCGTGATATTGCGAATATTCTTGAAGAAAATGGTATTGCAATTTCAAAAAACCAAATATCATTACTGGAACCTATTAAAAACCTTGGAATATTTGATGTAAAAGTGAATTTGCACGCTGAAGTTTCAACTTTAATCAGAATGAATGTTGCCAGAACAGAAGAAGAGGCAAAACTTCAAGAGAAAGGTATAACATCATTATTACCAGAAGATGGATCTGAAGACATTGTTGAAGATGGTGTCATTGATGTATTTGAAGATGGAGTTAATGCTATAACTGAGGAAGACGAAACCGATGATCCAATCAAAGTACCTTCAGAAGATGCTAACCTAAATACTTCCGATAAAGAGGCAGAACCCGATCAATCTATGAATTAATAGTTGAAGCCATAGTCAAGAAGTTTTTCAAAAAAAAAAAATTTTTAAATTTTAATGTGGATTAATTTGCAAAAAATAAAAAAAATATTCGTTTAAGTTGATTACCAGTATTTATATTAATCTATAAATTAATTTATATATTCTTGGCTATGACAAACATAATACAAAATATAAATGCTGGTGACGATAAACCCTACCTTCAATTGCCACATAATTTGGATGCCGAACAACAGCTGTTAGGCGCATTACTTATCAACAACGATCTGTTTGACAGGGTTTCTAATTATTTGAGAGGTGAGCATTTTTATGAAAGTGTCCACGGCTTTATATACGATAACATATCAAAACTCATACTGGCGAACAAGTTAGCGTCACCTGTCACACTTAAGACAATTGTTGAATACGATGAGAGGTTTACAGAGCTTGAAGGGAACAAATACCTTATCAAGCTTGCAGCTGATGCATCATCTATAATCAATATAGATGAATATGGTAAAATTATATATCATCTATATACATGGAGAAATCTTATAAATCTTGGAAATGATATTGTTACCACATCATATTCCCCGCCGGTAGACCTCAATCCATTTGATCATCTTGAATACATAGAACAAAGATTATACACGCTTGCAGAGAGCGAAAAATATGGTAATGATTTCAAAAATTTTTCAACTGCACTCACAGAAGCAATAGACACTGCAGCAAGTGCGTATTTGAGAGATGGAAAAACGTCAGGATTAGCTAGCGGTTTTCGTGACCTTGATGAAGTCCTAGGGGGACTTCAACCATCTGACTTACTAATTATAGCTGGAAGACCCTCAATGGGAAAAACAGCATTTGCAACAAATATAGCATTTCATGTTGCTAGCAAATATGAACAATTGGCTAGTATTGAGAACACTAATAAAAATAATGATGGTGCTGTGGTAGGTTTTTTTTCCTTGGAGATGTCATCATCTCAATTAGCAACAAGAATTATCTCCGAACAAACATCTGTTTCATCTGAAAAAATCCGAAGAGGGAAAATAACCAATACTGAATACGAAAGCCTGATTGATATTGCACGTAAACTGCAAGACATACCATTATTCATTGATGAAACAGGTGGTATTAGCATGGCGCAAGTAACTGCTCGAGCGCGTAAATTAAAAAGACAAAATAACTTAGGCTTACTAATAATTGATTATCTACAACTTCTTACCTCGTCTAGCAGAAGATATAGTGAAAATAGAGTTCAAGAATTATCAGAGATCACACAATCTCTAAAGGCACTAGCAAAAGAACTCAACATACCTGTAATCGCACTTTCACAATTATCACGACAAGTTGAGTCAAGGGATGACAAAAGACCTCAATTAGCAGACTTGAGGGAGTCAGGTTCAATTGAACAAGATGCAGATATTGTAATGTTTTTATACCGTGAAGAATATTATTTACAAAGGAAAGAACCCAAAGAAGGTACTGAAGAGCATATTTTATGGCAAGAAAATATGAATGAAGTTCATCAAAAAGCAGAAGTTATACTTGGAAAAAATCGTCACGGACCAACCACCTCAATACCGTTATATTTTGATGGATCTGTAACACGCTTTAGTGACTACATATCCGAAGACAAACTCCCAGAGCGTTTCGAATAAAATAATGCATTTAAAACTATGCAAACAAGATTAAATATTGATGAACCAAATAGTCCCACATCAGCATACATAGAAATAGATTTATCTGCGTTAGCCAACAATTATCAACAAATATCAAAACTTGTAGCACCATCTATCTGTGCTGCGACTATAAAGGCAAATGCTTACGGACTTGGTCTAGAAGAAATAGCAAGAACACTAGTGAATTTAGGATGTAGAGAATTCTTTATATCGGATATTTTTGAAGGCATCAAATTAAGAAAGATTTTAAATCATAACCACTATGATATTTATGCACTCAATGGTCTAAAACACAGAAAAGGACAAGACTATACCAAGTACAACATA
>Ga0222719_10004119_pt1 | contig 12789 bp, 17 predicted proteins | sample C33_34DmetaG_FD_165039 | JGI IMG/M metagenome (GOLD analysis project Ga0222719, IMG submission 165039) | Estuarine water microbial communities from San Francisco Bay, California, United States - C33_34D | ecosystem: Environmental > Aquatic > Marine > Unclassified | place: USA: California...
TTCCATAATATTGTTTATCTTTTAGACTCCAAAGAATCCATAATTGCATTTTATCTTCAAGAATCCATTTTTTAATATGGTCTGCCAATGCATATCCATTAGATCTAGCTAATGCGTCTGCAATATCTTTAACAACTATAGGCCATACTTCTTCAATGTTTTGTTTAGGTATTTGAACCAATTGCATTATGTACTTTTTTCGTCAAACAATTCTAGTATACTTATTATTCCTGCTATATCGTCAGCAGTTTGTGCTTTTAATTTTAATGTATCACCTGATTCTAAAACTATAGTTCCTTTTGCTAAGTTTTCAACTGTTTTTGATCCTAAAGATACATGAGCTATTTCATGTTCTGCATTAGAATCTGAAGCATCTGTAGTAAATACTTCTACTTCATTAGTTCCAGTATGTATATTTGTTACTTGTATAGTTTTAACTAAAGCTGTTCTTTCTGTAGGTACAGTATATACAGTTGTTTTATCTGTTGTTGTCAGATCAAACATAGCGTTTTTGTATAAATTAGCCATTCTTAGGATGCTTTACTTTAACTGCTTTAATAGCTTCATAGAACTCAAAGTATTCAGATTTTAATTTAGGATTCTGATCTATTGAGTGCCATAGCATATCCAATTGATCTCCAATGCTAGGATAAACTCTATCTCTTTGATATTGGTTAGCATCATACTCTGCTTGTACCTCTACCATTTTAGCTTCTATGTCAGCTTTAGGAATAGGTGTTGTTCCATTTAACCATTCAATAGTACAAGTATTTAATTCTTGACCTCTTATAGTCATTTTTGCATTAGGATTAATTTTTAATATTGCTTTTGTTATATTTAAAATCATTATGCACTAACCTCCAATAAAGTCATAACTGCTGTACTTGCATTTTCTAATACATGATTTGTTCCATCATTTGATTTGTATTGTAATTTATAAGTAGTTGATGATGTACTTGATGGACTATCTAAATAATTAAAACAATGACCTTGACCATAAATATAATTTATTGTTGGATGTGAACCCCAACTACTTTGTTCAATTAAATCAGTTGAATTTCTTACTAATTTTAATTTCATTCCTGAAGTGGTTGGTGTGTCAACTCCATGAGTTCCAGTTGTTACAATTACTAAAACTTTATTTGAAGATGAAGATGGTGTAATTGAAGCACTTAATCCTGTGTCAATATAGGAAGTTGATGAACTACTTAAAACAGTTCCATCTGTAGCAGTAACAACTTGCAAAACCTTACCACCTACACCTGCTGGTAAAGCAGTTATAGCTGATATTGTATTATTGTTTGGTTTAATTATTGCCATATTATACTCCTATTAGTGCCTTCACTTCTTCTTCAGTTAAACCTAAGTCTAAAAGTTTTTGTTTGCCAGATGCTTTTTTAGTTTCTGCGTTTGCTTCAGCATCTTTTAATTCTTGTATCTTTGCATTTACTTCTGCTTCAGTTGGTTTTGTAATTGAACTATCTAATACTTCAATATTTTCATAAGCCATTCTTTCAGTTCCAGTATAATCTTTTTTCCAACCAAACCATTGACCATTGTGCATTTGTGCTAAAGTATAATTTAACCATTGTTGTTCATTCATTTTATGTATCTCCTAATTTTATAAATGTCATACAAGTAAAATTTCTAGTTGTACTACCACCTGTAAAATGGCTATTGTCAGCAACATCTGTTGAAAAATAAACTTTGATGTTAGAAATATCTGTTACATCTAGTAAAGTTTCTGTAACTATAGAATTTTCTGTAAAAGTTGAGTTAATTAATGGCACTCCACCATCAGCTTCAGCAATAATATTATAAGTAGAATTATCTGTAGTAAGATAAATTCTACCTTTATTTTTTGGAGAACCAGTACCAGTATTGCTACTTGAAAAAACGACAACAAAACGAACTAACCAAATACCAGTTGATGGAAAACTAAATATACCAGAACTTTCTGTCATTCCTGTTCCTAAAGTTCCTTGACCAGTTGTATCAATTCTTTCTAGATTTGAAGCAATAGGATTAGCATCTCCACTAAATGTAGAAGTTAATCTCCATTGGTCTGCTTCGGTAATTCCAGCACTAGCAAAAGTATTATCTCCTCTTAAAAAGGTTGTAGCATCTTTAGTTCCTGTTGCTGTTAGTTTAGCAAGTGAAACAGAACTGTCTGCAAGTTTAGCAGTTGTAACTGTGCCATCACTAACTGTTGTAATTAAACCAACTCCATAATGTAAAATAAAATCGCAAGTAGAAGTTCCAGCAACTGCTGTTCCAAAATCTATTGTTGAACCAGATACAGTAAAGTTTCCTGCTTGAACGACACCATCAATACTAAGTAATAATGTGTTAGCAGAACTAGGTGTAAAATTACTTCCACCTTTTTGTAATGTGTATGATGAAGAACCATCAAAGGTAATGTTATCTAGTACCTCTACATTGCTTATCTTGTCTGTATCTCTACCGATATATGGCATTACTCTCCACCTCCATTATCTATTACTGTTCCACCATCTGCTATCCATTCTTGTATTGCTTGGTAATCTGTGTTTGCTTCGTCTAGTGGTACAAAATATATAATTCCATCTCTAGTCATTTTATACATATTTTTTATATTTTTTATATTGCAATAAATTATTTCTACTTGTGTAATCATATTATAACTCCGCATCCGCTATGTAACCTGGTGGATCAATATAAACATTATTACCAGCTCCATATATTCTAAAACCATCACTTGTTGCTGAAGCTGCTGTTGGTCCAGAACTCCAACCATGTGCAGTTCCAACTGTAATTGTTGGTCCAGCTCTCATTAATTCTCTAAACATATAATAATTTTGTAAATTATTTGTTCCATCATAATTATTGTTTCCATAAATTTCTGAATTTAATTTAATGTAATATCTTTGGCATCTTGACATATTTCTATCAACAGGCAAGAACTCAAAATCAGATGCAGTTGTTCCAGCTTCTAATTGTATTCCTGTGATATACCAATCATTAGCTGTGTTGTCTCCTAATGATAATGTTCCAGAAGCATTTCTATCAGTTTGGTCTCTAGTCTCCCAAGCTGTAGGTGCAGTTCCACCTGTATAATCACTTCCACTATCTAACCAAAATTCTAAAGCTAAACTAACTGCGTTATCATTATCTAAAGTATCTGATGTGTTTCCAATATAAGTAATTGTTTTCTTTTCCCAAGTATTAGCACTTGAAATTGTATATGTTCCTCCTAAGAGTTTATTATTATCATAATCTCTTAAATTAACTTGACCAGTTCCAGTTTTGTTTGATTTAACCCAAAATGATAAAGTTACAGTTTCAGCAGATGAAGTTCCATATTTTAAATATTGTAAATTTTGACCTTCAATTTTATGTTCTAAAATTAAAAAATCACTAGCTGATGGAGAAGCATCTGCGGTTGTGCAATCCCACTTTAAAGATTTAGCAAAACCTTGACCAGATGGTACATCTGTTGATTGTGAAATAGTCCAAGTTCCTAAACTACCTACTCTAGTTTTCATTCTATCTACTGTTGAATAAGTATCAGATGTATATGAACTTTCAGAAGTTGATCTTTGAGCAATACTCATATCACCATTGATGATTATGTTTCTGAATGGTACTGGTTCAATGTATTTAGCAGCAGTTACAGCATTATCTTGTATCTTTGCTGTACTAATAATATTATCTTCTAAATCATCAGCACTTAGAGGAATTGCTGTTGGTTTGTTTCCTATAAAAGGCATTTATTTCTCCTATGTACTTATTGCATCTACTGTAGATACCCAAACATCTAAAGATGAAGCTGTATCTGATACTACTTTTAAAGCATCACCAGATTGAACTACAAACTTTGCTCCACCATCTAAAACTTGTAATGATGAACCACTTGGTATTGGTGCATCTTTAACAAGATAGATGTCGTTTGAACCATCGTTAATATAAACTGAAGCTATAACTGATGAACCAGTTACATTTGAAACTGATATACCAACAACAGTATCGTAACTGTCTGAAGTAAATAAAGTTGCAGCAGATGTTCCTACATCGTTGCTTGTGTATCTTCTAAAGTTTTGTGCCATTTTTTCTCCTTAAAGTGCTATTGCCATAGCGATTGCAAATCCAGCTGAAGCTGCATCTATGTTTGTTAATTGACTACCATCTACAGCAGGTAATTTTGCAGAACCATCAAGTTGTACCACATTGTTTGCAGAAGTTCCAACATTTAATGTAGATGCAGTTCCTAATCCTGTAATTTTAGTATTAGCAATTGAATTAACTGCTAATGTAATATTTCCTGATGAAGTAATTGGTGAGTTTGTTACTGTAAATTCTGATGAACCTGCATCTGCTATACCTATGCTAGTTACTGTTCCAACATTTGATGGTGTAATTACAGTATAAGTAATTGAGTCAGAATCTAGTGTAGCTGTATTATTTGTTGTGCAAAGAAATATTTTATTGTCATTTGCAGTACCTTGATTGACTACAATCATTTGTCCTGATAGCTCATCAATAGTATTAAATTGTGTATCTCTACTTGCAGTACCACTAGATACTACAGTATATAAACCATTTTGAGATGCTGTAGATTGATCTTTAACTAATACTCTGTCTCCAGTAACAAGAGTTACTCCATCAATAGTATCACCATTTTGTAAATCTGCTGATAAATCTACATTACCTGTAGTTGCAGCTTCTGCAATAATTCTAGTTCTTAGTCCTGCAACTGCATTATCAACATATGATGTTGCTGCTTTAGTATCTATCTGTGTTTGGATAGCAGAAGATACTCCATTAAGATAACCAAATTCTGTATTAGAAATTGTACCATCGTGAATTTTTGTAGCCGCAATTGCTGCATTAGAATTAATATCTGCATTAACAATAGAATCATCTACAATTTTAGATGAGTTTACTGAACTTGCAGCAAGTTTAGCAAGTGTAACATTAGCATCTGCTATATGTGCAGTATCAATACTGCCATCTACATAATGCTCTGAATCTATACTGTCATCTGCTATTTTTGCATTTGTAACAGCATCAGCATTTATTTTAGCTGTAGTTACTGCGTTACTTCCTATTTTAGCTGTTGTAATTTGTGAATCAGCTATGTGAGCTGTATCAATAGATCCATCTGTGTAGTGTTCACTATCAATAGAATCGTCAGCTATTTTAGCACCAGTAATTGCATCTGCTGCGATTTTAGCTGTTGTTACATTTGCATCTGTAATTTTTGCTGTAGTAATTGCTGTATCTGCAATTTTGGCTGTAGTTACTTGTGAGTCTGCAATATGAGCTGTGTCTATAGAACCATCAGTATAATGTTCTGAGTCTATAGCGTCATCTGCAATCTTAGCTCCTGTTACAGCGTCTGCTGCCAGTTTAGCAGTGCTTATAGCTCCATCAACTATATTACCTGCTGCTATAACACCAGTGGGTATTGAATTATTTGTTTTAGATAATACACCAATATGTACGCTTGTAATTGCTTCATTAGATAATGAGCCTGAATCCCAAGTTACATTAACTGTTGTGTTAGTTGAAAAAGACGTACTAGATACAGTACCATATATTGTGCCTGGCGTTGATGCTACAACTTTAACTCTACGTCCAGCATGATAAATAGCTGTTACATCTGTTCCATCAATAGTAAACGATGTAGCTGATGCGTAAGTAGCTGTATAAGTACCTGCACCATCACCATATTCAATCCATTCAGCTGCATTATAATGCTGTCTAATATCTGCCATAACACTTCTAAAAGCGTTATTAATATTAGATGGTAGCATTCCTTCTGCTACTGAAACTGCATTAGTTCCTGTAGCTGTGTTGTTTGCTGCTGTTGTATCGTATTTACCTAAAAATGTTCCTGCCATAATTTTACTCCATAAACCAAACGAATGCTTTATCGCTTTCTGTATTATTTTTATTAACTAAAGTGTTAATTGCTTCTTCTATTTGTCTTTGGAAAAATTCTTGTGTTTCCATTGAATATCTTACGTTATCTATATCTACTGAATCTGTCATTATCTATATCCTGCTTTAGATGCTACAATGTCTATACCTTGTGCATGATCAAAACTTGTTCCAGCAGGTATTTTAACATTAGCTCTAATGTATCTACCTGATTGTCTAACAGGATTAATCCCACTATCTACCATAGAAGATGAACTAGACTCTGTTTCTGTGTCTGCTAATCTTTCTCTAGTTTTTACAGTAACTGTTGCTTCTGCATCTACTATTGGTCTTATTCCTTGAATGTTAGTACGAGCTCCTGGAAATGCTTCTATTTCTGCTGTCTCTATCTCACATTCATTTGAATTTCCTGAAAAGATTGCAGCTTTAAAATCTCCATCTATTCCACCTAAAAACATTTGTCCACCATTCCAAAAGTCTGTATCAAGGTTAGCATTAATTTCTTCTAAGTTTTCTGAAATAATATCCATTAACTCTACTGTGTATGCTCCTACAAATTGTGGAAATATTTGACTAGCATTAACTTTTGCTAAAGACCATTTTTTTGTAGCGTAATTATATATTATAATTCTATCACAAATACCTGTTGTATTGTTAGTATTATTTACGCTTGGGTACAACCACATAGCTAACTGATTAAATGGATCTGTTGCTGCTACTATTCTATCTGAATATGCTTTGTTTAAGTTTAGATCAAAAAATCTATTAACTTTTTCTACTCCAATAGGTACTACGTTATCACCTGATATTTCATAAAAACCATCATCTGCAAGAAAAAATACACGTCTATTGTCCTGGCAAACTGTTCTTCCAAATATAGCTCCCCTGTTTGGAGATATTACTGATAGCCTAAATATTGTTGCACCACCAACATAGTCCATACGAACTATTTGATTTTGTCTAAATACATATCCTACCTCTCCAGAAGTAATATGTACTATTTGTCCACCAGATCCTGGTAAGTCTTGTAAATCAGATTGTTTACCTGACCAAACTGTAATATCATTAATACCAGACCATTGTATTCTGTTTGTAGCATTAGTAATATTACCTGTTACTAAGAAATCCCTTACTACTCCTGATACTCTAAACAAAGGACATGTACCTGCTGTTTGAATAGAAGTAAGATTAGCAAAGTTTGTAGATGTTCCCATTAAATAATATTGAGCTGGATCTACTCCATTACTTGCAATTACATATTGACCAAATTGTGTAAAAGTAAAAAAATCATCATCATCTCCAGTTAAACTTCCTTTACGAGAAGTAAATGTTCCTGATGCTAATTGATGTATATCTGTTTTTGTAGCTACAAAATTATAAACTGTATTAGAGTTATCTCTAAAAGAACCAGATCCATGAGCATCTTTACCTACAGTTGATGCACCTGTATATGATACTAATGATGGAAATCTTTTATAAGATCCCATTGCATGATAAACATTAGTTGCTACGTTTGCACCTTTCATACCATGTTCTGGTTGATCGGGCATCCATTCTCCAAAAGGTATCTGCATTATCTATTCCTGTAAAATGATAAATCTGTTTGAACATCTGTTCTTTGTGTAACAGGTGCTCCACCATATGAATCTTGTTTGTCATTATTTTCACATCTTTCCATAGCAGATATATACATCTGTAACCATTGTTGTACTTGGTTAGGATCTATTCCACCTAAGAAGTTTGCTGCATGGTATAATGAACCATATAAATATATTCCTGGATGTTTGTTTAAAATGTAATTTGTTGTATTAGAATCGCTAAGAGCTCCAAAAGCTTTATAGTATGATAAATACCCAGTATAAGAAGAATCAGGGGCAGGGCCAAAACGTAAAGTTTCTGTTTCATTATCACTTTCAATTGTATAGACTCTAGGTCTAGCAGTTGTTGATCCAGCTTTAATTTCAAACATATTATGTGGAGTTATATACTCTAAAGGATATTTGTTACTAGCTGATAATATATAAAACGATCTTACTCCAATAAAACCAGTAGGAACAGATTCTGTTTCAGAGTCTATTGTAATAGCATCTATTTGTTCCATTTGTCTTATTCTTAGCTTAGCATTAAAGTCAGCTTCAGCTAAAGCAATAAAATCTGGTATTTGTGTAGTTAAATCAGATCTATTAAGCCAATCTGCTATAGATGATTTTAATTCTGAAAATGTTGTTAGTGCCATTATAAACTTCCTTCAGCTGTTCTAAAATATCTAAACTCACTACTGTTAAGCTTAGTTCTCATTATTTTTCTTTGAATATCTTTTGGTAATTGAAACCAATTATTTGAGCCATTGTATTCTTTAGCCCAGATCTGCAGTACTAGAGGAGGAACACTTGCAACTCTTTTCATTTCTTTTGCTTTAGAAATATAACCATTATCGTGATTATAAAGTTCTTTGTTTCTTTTCATTAACTTATTAACATCTTGCGATTTATTAATAGTTAATGCTCCATTAGACTCTTGTATATACTTTGTCTTTATTCCTGCATCGTATTCTACAGATCTTATTTTACCCATACTATTCTGATAGTTCTGTTACGTATAAATTTACTGATCCAATTACAGCTATTTTTTCTCCACCAGATACTTTAAAATATTCTATATCTTTTGAAGGTACAAAAATTGTAGATGTAGTTGCTGTTGGGCCTGTTCCAAATTCTATATGACAATCAGCGTCTGCTACTATTCTAACATATTCTATATTATTACCAAATGCAGCTGATGCAGCTGATGTACCAGAAGATGTTACTTTCTGAGTTGTTATAGGTCTCATTGCTATATGCATTTTATTTCCTTTTGTTTGGGGATGTTTCCACCCCCATAATTAATTATCTTCTTATAACGAATGTTACTACACATTCACACGCAGTTGAAGATCCACCATCAGTAATCATTTCGATAGCTTGTCCTTCATTTACTGAATTTTCAGCAGTAGGTTCTGCAGTATCTACATCTCCAGCAGCTGAGCCAGATTGAGTTACTGTTATACCACCACCTGTTACAGCAGTGCCACCAATTTCAAATGATAATGCAGCGTCAGCTGTAGTAATAGCATTTTTAATTGATGTAAAAATTTTAATAATTCTTCCACCATCTGGTACAGGTACGAAAGTTGATCCTGCTGTACTTATGTTTGTAATTTTAGATGTTAAAAAATAATCGTTAAGTGTTCTCATTTTGTTTCCTCATTGTTCCGATCTTAACCCCTCTCAGATCTTCAATGTTAAAAATATACTAGGGGAGCAGTATTGAGGTTGCCCCCCTAAGTATTTAATCTATTAAGATGTTGTTAAGTCAGCTACTAAGCCTGAAGCTGCTTCATTTCTAGATTCCAGAGTTGCTTCAACAATAAGTTGTCTTTTCTCTGAGTCACCAGTTTTTGAAAGTTCATGCATAGAGAAATCTCTTAAGAACGCAATTCCCCAGTACTCCATGTCAAGTACATAAGCATCTCTATCTCTAGAGAATCTGTTAGGTACTACTTGCAATTGACCAAAGTCAGATGCGTACACGTCTACTGAAGTGTATAAAGTTGCGTCTGCACCAGCATCAAATCTAGTAGAATTACCAGTAAAGCCTGATAATTTTTGTTTGTTGAAAGGGCCGACCATAACCATTGAAGGGTCACCACCAGCATTCCAAACTGATTTAATTACTGATTTTAATTGAGCTTCTGTGAACGCTCTTTGAGTACCATCTGTGTGAGCTGCATTTCCTGCACCTGCACCAGAAGCACCATCAGATGCTACGTCATCATTAGTAGTAACCCAAGATCCAAGAGTTCCCATTTTTCTAGCAGTTGTAGAGTTTCCAGCTACTTCTGCAATGTTTCCTGTAATAGTAGCTTCCATATCTCTTTTAAGCTCTTTAGCTCTTTTAGCGATTTGGTATGCTAATTCAGATGCTCTACCTGCTTTATCTACAGATTCTTGAGTACCAGTAATAACTACAGTTTTATCCATAATTTGTGTACTGTTAGAAAGTCTAGTAGTTGCAGTTGATGCATCTAAAGTTGCTTCATCACCTTCAATAACAGCATTTGAAGTAGATGCTGCTGCAAGTGAATCTGTTTGCCATTCGTGAAGAACTGCAGTTGCTTGTGTTTTAGCTGCAGAACTTAGGAAAGGCGTATCTGTTGGTGAGATACTGTAGATAACGTCTGAAAGATCTTCTCTTTCACCGACTGAATCATACGTATCAAACGTGTTAGTTGGTTGTGCCATTGTATTATTTCCTTTGTTGAGATTTAAGATTAATCATATCTGCTATTGCTGACTGAGCATCTCTTATGTGACCAGTCTTTCTTAGCGTCTTGATTTTATTTCTTACTTCCTCTCTACCTGAACTAATATTCGATTTAGCAACACCAGCTTTTAAAACTTTAGGAGCATTAGCAACCTTTTTAGAAACTATAGGTCTTTTGTCTTTTTGAGACTTAAAACTCATAGCATCTTTTGCTACCATAAGAAATCTATGGTCTGCAAGGCTACCTATCTCTTGGTCATTAAAACCATAATCACGTAATGTAGTACGTAAGTTAAGTTTAAAAGAGTCAGCTTTATTTGGATCGCTAAACTCTGGTATCTTTGTTGCAGCTAATTCTTTTTGTGTTTCAAGGTAAGCCTCATACTGTTTGTTTTGAGCTTCTCTTGCACTATTCTTTAAAGATTCAATGTGTTGCTTTTCTTGTCTTAATTGAAAGTCAAGTCTAGCAGCTTCAGTTGGATCTTCTTGGTATAGTTTAGCAAGATCTTGTCCACCTTGTTTTTGTTCAATAAATTGACTAGCTGTCGAAATTAAATCGTTTAGTTCATTTAAACGAGTATCGTAAGTTTGACGCAAACTATTCTTTTGAGTTTCAAGATCTCTCTTTTCCATTCCTAAAGTATGAGTTTTTTGTCTATAATCCGAGTCTCTAGAATATCCTGCCTTCAGTTCATCGAGGCTCACCTCAAGCTCTTGACCACTTACTTTTACTCGGTGGAGCTCTGGTGTCTCTAATTCTGTTGGTGTTTCTTCTGTTGTCTCAGTATTTTCAGATGCCTGTTCAATAGGAGCTTCTTTCGACTCTGTGCTTTCTTGAACTTCCTGTGTCTCAGGATTTGACTCTGAAGGTTCAGTATTAGTTTCTGGTACTTGATTGTCCTCTTGAGGATTCAGTAATCCAGATATTTTATCTGCTGCACCTTTTATATCATTTTCTTCCATATCGTTCCTTTCATGGTTGACGAATTTGAAGTTGCGTTAGCTTAACTTCGTTTATTTAGATTCTCAAGATCTACTTGAGCAAGTTTTCCACTAGACATGACGCTTTGCAAATGACCTCGGATTTTATCTACCATATTAAAGGCTACCCAAAGGTTTCTTCGCTTATCATCATCTGCGAAAGATGTATTAAAAATCTCTTGTCTATAAATTTCTAAGAGATCGTTAAATGCTGTTTTTAGAAGGGGATCGTCCAGCAGTTGCTGGGCTCTCTTGCCCTCCCTGATTATTGTTTCCTTGTCCATTATTAAAGAATTGTTTTTGTCCTCTTACTATTTGATTCATTAGATCACCTGATTTTTGTAAATCAGTTTGTTCTAACATGGATCTTCGTTTAAGTTCTAACTCATCAATCTTGGTATTGTATTTTAATTCCATTTCTTTGATAGCTAGTTCATAATCTAGAAGTGCTTGTCTCATTTTGCCTTCCAAGTTTTTAGCTTCTGTTTCAGCTTTTAACTGTGCACGTTGGTTTTCACCTTGTACTTGAGCTAATGTTACCTTCTCAAACTCAGTTGGTGGTTTAGGAGGTATTGGTGGCATTTGAGCTGCTCCGACTTCAGGATCCATAAAGTAAGGTTCTATACTATTTAGACCTGCATTTTCAACTAATTTTTTCAAAGAATTATAAATATTTCTAAGATTAACCATTGGGCCATGAACATTCTGTTGCAAGTTAATTGCAGACATTTGTCTTTCTAATATGGCATTCATTAATATTAACTGTTGTTCTTTTGATCCAGTACCTAATCCTACTTGTACTGTTATATTAACTCTGTCTTTCCATTCGTAAGGTCTCATAGGTATATATTTACCTCTGATTCTTACAATTTTTTCTTTGTTTTGATACTTGCAAGTAAGTTCAAACATTTTTAAGGCTAGATCTTTTACACCTGTTTCAGCAAAGATTCTGGCGATTAACTCCATTCTCATTTGCGATTGTGTCAGAATTTGGTTCTGGCCAGTTGCTGTACTATTATTTAATGTGTTTGCATCTAGCCCTTGTGATGTTCTTGTAACGCCTGTTCTAGTTTCTTTTACAGAATCTAGATAGCCTAACATACCACTTGCTTGTTCAGTAATCGGTTGTGCCTGTATAGGCATCATTACGTTTTGAGGAGGTTGTTTAGTTCTAACAATTCCTCCAGGACGATTAGTTAATAAGTCATCCATTGCAACCTGTCCATCTTGTACTGCAACTCTATTATTATTTGTTAAATACATATTATCTAACATCTGTCGCATTACAGTAGACTTAATTAATTGTATATCTTCTACCAATTCAGCTATGCTTCTTCCATAGAATCTGTGTGGCATGATAACTGGAGTCATTGATACAAATGGCATTGTATCTATTTCTTCCATGTCTAATAATTTTTTACCATCTCCTGCTACTGTGATTTTTAATAGTTCTGCAATACCATCACCATCTACATCCATTCTTACATAGCATTCATGTATTAAAACATCTTGTGTACTTTTATCACCATCAGTTTCTCCATGTGAAAAATCTACACTTTGATGTCTAGTAAATTTATCTTCAGT
>Ga0222719_10004122_pt1 | contig 12785 bp, 12 predicted proteins | sample C33_34DmetaG_FD_165039 | JGI IMG/M metagenome (GOLD analysis project Ga0222719, IMG submission 165039) | Estuarine water microbial communities from San Francisco Bay, California, United States - C33_34D | ecosystem: Environmental > Aquatic > Marine > Unclassified | place: USA: California...
CTTGTGAATGTAATCGGACCACCGCTACTAACGTCACCGGACGTAAGTAGAACCAGCCCAGTCTTTTTGCCGTCTGTTCTAAACGCCCCTGTCGTGTTGATGTCTCCGTTGACATCCAACTTGTACGACGGCGTGGTGTCGTTGATACCAACATTGCCATTGCCAAGAATATGCATCCGGTCAGCATTACCAGCACGAAACTTCATGTAGCCGTCGGTGACAGTCGCATTGTGGATGTACTCAATTGCGCCTGCTGTTGCTGATACTGGCGCACCGAAGTAGATACGCCCATAGCCGGTATTTGGAGACATCACGTTCAAGCCGGTGATGTTGTCCGACTCAATGTCGATACCACCAGTCAAGTTGTACGGCGTTGCTCCGCTAGATGCCTGAACTACATCAAGAGTTCGACTAGGTGTCGTTGTACCGATACCGACATTGCCCTCAAAATGATGGTTTCCGAACCCGCTCCCCGTCCAATAGCCGTACCTCAAAGAATCCGTAGACGCATTAGCGCCAAGAAATCCGTACTCTGAAAGAGTGCCACCTGTGGACGAAATCTTGATCTGGTCAACACCGTCGCCCGCTCCGTTCAGGTGCAAAGGTGCATCGGGTGTCGTTGTACCGATACCGACACGATCATTCGTGGAGTCAACATGCAACGTATCTGTGTCAATAGTCAGGTCACCGGTAACAGTCAACTCTGTAGCAGTACGGGTGCCGTCTGCTAGTAGGTACTGATTGTGGGGGTCGGCTGCCGCTTCGTGGGTACTTACAGCGCCTGACGTTTCAAAGGTTCCACGTGTTCCGTCAGCGAGGGCGTACTGGGTATGGTCGTCGTCCCCCAACCCACCAAGGTTGCCATGGTCAGAACCACTGTTGGTAACAACATTCCAGACAGTACCGTCCCATGTCCATGTCTTATCTCCTACGGTATGTGTATCACCGTTAGAGGGGGCGTCGGGGAAGTCGATAGGCATTATTCAGGCTCCATGTACAGCGGCTGAATTACGTACACATCGGGGGGCGTGGGGATAACAACATCGTCAATGTTAGCCACGTTCATCATGTCACGCAGTTCCTGACGGTACGTCGTCCATGCAGTCTTCTGCTCATCAGAGAGAGGGCTGTCGTTCCCGACTGTCCAATCAGAGCGCTTCAGCCAATCATTACGGAATCCCCTTACAAACTCAACCTTTTCTTCAACGGTCCATGCAGGTAGGTGGGAGCGTTCCTCGCTAGTACCAGCCACGACCTCCAAATCTAATGAGATCGTTTTAGTATCTACATATGGTTTGATATCTGCAAATGCCATAATCACGCCTTGATGATGTAGTTGAGAACGATGTACGGCTGCACAATAGTGTGCGCCCCGCCTGAACCGGTGTTACCCAAGGATACCGTATGGGTGTGTCCGATACTGTGCGTGTGGGCCATGTTGTGCTTGTGAGTCAGATCATGCGTGTGGTTAGCGCTGTTGTTGGCTGTGGTACCGCTATGCGAGTGGTTGTTATTGAGGTTAGCAGCGTTCGTACCGTGAGTATGCCAAGCACTGACGTTGCCTGTGTTGTGGGCGTGACCAGCGTTGGCGGCGTCAACAGCGCCGTTGTGGTCGTGGTTCCAGTTCAGGTTTGTGCCTGCTGCGTTATTAGCGGTGTTACCAATAAACGTCAACTGAGTGTTGTGGTTACCGATGCCGTCTACCCTAAAAGCGTTGGCTTCATTAGTGTAAATGTTCTCACGAGTAAGGAAACTCTTGTTGCCGTCGCCGGTTCCATGTGAGTGTGAATGAGAGTGGTTCCAGTCAAGGTTCCTTGAGTTGGTGTTGAAGTTGTGAGCGTGGTTAGCGTTGTTGGTGTTCACGCCGTGGTAGTGGTTGTTACTGGGGTTACCAGTGTTGTGACTATGGTTATAGTCGATGTTGTGGGCGCTCGTGTTGAACGTGTGCGTGTGGTTAGCACTCTGGTTACCGGTGTTGTTCTTGGCTGCGTTGTTAGTCGTGTTGAGACCAGCACCCGTATAGGTGTTGGTGGAGTTACCTGAGTTAGAAGTGCTTTGAGCGTTCGTAGCAGCGTTGTGGTTATGGCTGGGAATCTCTGACTCGGTCAAAGTATGCGTCTTAGTACCACCGGTCTGTGCGAGTGTGGCAAAGTCTGTGTCCCCTGTGTCTAGCCCTACGGGGACCTTTCCTTTGAGGTTGGGGACGTTGAAGGTCGTACTGCCGTCACCGGAACCGTACGTGGTTCCAACCACTGCAAAGAGTTCTGAGTATGTGGTACGGCTTACTGCTGCTCCGTCACACAGGAGCCAGCCAGTGGGGGCCGCTGCCCCGCCATATAGGCTGATAGAGCCAGATGGCTGGTATGAAATGGGATAGTACGTCGTGCTATCGGCTGAGTATTCCCAGCGATCATCGGTCTCGTTCCAGCGAATAGCGGAGTTGTCGGCATCACCACGCTCTACTTCGACACCTGCATGGAGAGTGGGGGTCCCCGTCTGACCATCATTGAGAGTGATGATGTTGTCTTCGATACGCAACTGCTCTGCGGATAGAGTCGTGGTCGTACCATGAACAGTGAGGTCCCCGTCAACGGTAAGAGAAGGTAAGGCAGAGGGGACATCGGCCTCCACCTTCTTCCAGTAGTCACCAGACCAACGCCAACGCTTCTTGCCCTGACTATGCACTTGACCTTGGGAGGGGCTATTAGGGAAGTTAATAGGCATTAGTTAGCCTCCAACGCTTCAATACGGGCCATCGCTTCTTGTAAAGCACCGAGTGCCTTCAGCAACAGAACGGAATACTTGACCGACTTGTAAGGCTTATCGTTATCTGGGTCAGCGTCAACAACCAAACCTCCCAATCCAGCCGCTTCTAATTCTTGGGCAACTACACCCAACTGGACAAGAGCAGCATCACCATTTGCCGCAACATCATCAATGAGGCGATACTTCCTGAGTTGAACTGATTTGATGTCATCCCATTGTGAGGACGCATCAACGATGTCTTGTTTGATCGTCGCATCGGATGTGGCACCGTATGAGTTGGTGCGTGACTCAAAATCACCGTCGGTACGGACGACGAACTGGAGTGTGTCTGTCCCGCCAACATCGGAATAGCCCTTGATAAGACCTGATGTTGTTGCGGTTGTTGGGAAATCGATGTTTATGCCGCCGCCCGATCCGACTTCGACAAACAGCATGTATTCGCTTCCGGGCTGTATTGACGGGTTGCCATTGATACCGACATTGCCGTTGGAGTCGATACGCATACGCTCCGCTCCGCCAGCACTGAGTCGCATGTCGTCTCCTACTGCCGCAATAATTACTTTCGTCGCAGAAGTTGAGTCTACGTCAGACAATGCAATACCCGCTACGGTGTCGGTAGAAGTCACATACATAGGGATGTTTACCCCGTCTTTTCCGTTGACATGCAAGGCCACGTTAGGTGTCGTTGTACCGATACCGACATTGCCAGACGAATCAATCGTCATACGTGCGTTGAAATCGTTACCCCTTATTTGAAATGACTCTGTTGAAGAATCTAAAAACAATCCAGCGATTGCATTATCCGTGTTGTTACCTAACGTGATGTACGGGTCTGAATCGTCATCAGCAATAAGTTGCAAACGTGGATTGCCTGTACCTGAGAACTTTGATAGAACTCCACTACCCGAAACATCCAACTTAGCGGCAGGTGTCGTTGTGCCGATACCGACATTGCCAGACGAATCAATACGAACCCGTTCAATATTATTGCTAAATAGTTTTAGATCATCGCCCTCTGCACCGATCCTCACACGGGTGTCATCAGTCGTACCGCTACCCATAAGTGAAATCCCACCAGTAGCGTTGCTTGACTTGAACGTCGCTGCGATACCTACCGAACCACCATCGACTTCCAACGGGCGAGCAGGGTTCGTTGTACCGATACCGAGCCGGTTGTTCGTGTCATCCCAGACCAGATTGCTGGCATCACTAGAGAACGTGCCACCCGAAGCAAACTGAATAGCACCATCAGTACCAGATGCAGCAGCGGAAGCAGCACCAACCTCAACCCATTGCTGGCTAGAACCGTCGTCATAGTACAGATATGTCTTTGCTGTATCTGTATCAAACCATAGGTCTCCGTTAGACGGGGACGAGGGGGCGGTGGACTGTGTAGTCATGGCGATCACGCCAGCGGTACCAACCTCCACCCACTGCTGTGAGGCACCATCGTCGTAGTAGACGAACATAGAACCGGTGTCGGTCTCGTACCAGAGGTCACCGTCTTCTGGATCAGCGGGGGCACCGTCAGAAGTGGTAACGCTTGCACCACCTCCAGAGGCAATCTCCCATGCGCCGCCCGTACGGATATAGAGCAGGTTGTTAGTGGTATCGATGGCGAGGGCACCATCAGGAAGACTCAGCGTCGGCGTACCAGCCGTCGTAACCGTAATGAGGCCCCCATCTGCCTGAAGGGCATCGTCAGTCTTAAGACGATCAGCAGCGTCACGGTACAAGTTGACATCGCCAGCAGCAGCACCACTGCCCCAGACGACCTTGCCCCCCGCCTCAAACTTGATGCGGTCATTAGTGTCTCCAGCAACAGATACGGCTACGGCATCAGATGCTGCTGATGCCAGATCGCGTACGGTAATGCCTGTAGTGAACTTCTGAGCCACAACTCAGCCTTTCTAAGGGGCCGCAACCCCTTGATATCAACCTGTAATGACGACTTTGTATGCGTTAGCGCTTGGTGCCGTTGCAAACTCCACAGTAACAGTATTCGTGGTGGCGCGGGCGACATCAGCGTGAACCGTTTCCTTGGAGGTTGTGTCGAACACCTGTACGATCACGTCCTCGGTACCCAAGTTGTGAGTCAAGGTATACGAGGTAGCGCTGGTGGTCAGCGTCTGCGAGGAGATACGAGCCAGCGTCGGAGTGCTAGTCGTAAGACCAGTAGCGGATGTCTCAGCGAGATTGTCACGGGCGTCGGCAGCGGTGCTAGCACCAGTACCACCGTGAGCCACTGCCACATCGGTGGCTTCCCACGTACCAGTTGTGACCGTACCGAGGGTGTCGATGCTGGCCTGACCACCGTATGTAGCGGAAATCTGGACATCGTCAGCATTGACCGTGATGCCGGTACCTGCTCCAATAGCGAGGGCCGCGCCCCCACCGCCAGTAAGACCACCACCAGCAACTGAGGTGTTGAGTTTAGATTCAGTAACACCGGCATCTTTGATGATGACGTTGTCGCCGTTGATCTCAAGAGTGCTGTCATCGACGTTGACATCGATCTGATTCGACTGCGTACCGCTCTTCGACAGACCGTCACCAGCAATAATCTGACCAGCGCCAGAGAACTTAGCAAACGTAAGGCCAGTCGTATCCAGCGTGACCGTGCCGTCGTTGGTCAGCACCCACCCGCTATCAGCGTTGGCGTCACCCTCTTCAACAAACGTAAACAGACCGGGAGTAACTTCTGCGCTGCTGTCAGCGTCGGCTGCTCGTGACCACGAACCGCTCGTGCTTACAACGTAGATACCGTTCTCAGATGAGGTGCTCTGGTCCTTGACGAGGATACGGTCACCATCAGCGAGCGTGATGTTGTCGACAGTAGTAGTCGTGTTGGTCAGCGAGATGTCGGCAGTGGTAGCGACACGCACCGAAGCCTTAACGTCAAGACCCGAGCGAGCAGCGTCAACGTATGCCTTGTTGGCTGCATCAGTTGCGTCAGTGGGGGCCGACAGGCTGGTGACGCGGGAAGCCGTGATGACATTCGCAGCAAAGTCACCGCTTGCATCGCGGATAACCAACTTGCTCGCAGTAGCAGCGTCAGTGGCGTCGTCCAACTTGGCCTTGTCAGTTGCCGACATAAGACCAGAATCTGACGTTGTGGCATCGGCAATGGTGAACGACACCGCGCCGTTAGTGGCGGTGCTGACGTTAACAGCAGCGGTGCTGGACGATACTCCGGTGATAAGAATCTGCCACGTAGAACCGTCGTAGTACTTCAGTGCATCTTCAGCACTGTTGTAAAAGAGTCGACCCTCAAAGTTACCCGTTGATGGGTCGGTCGTGTCGGTGTGAAACTTGGCATTGACCAACTCATTCTGTTTGAGGTCAATGTTCGTTAAAAATTGCTGTGCCACTTACCGACCTCCTAAGTCAGATACGCAGTGCCAGAAAAGGGTGCTGTAAATTCGATCTGGATCTCACTTGTACTGTTGTATGTTACCGTACCTACAACCACCGTGCCGGTGGAATTGACCACGGTAACGGAGGGGTACCCTCCTAGGTCATGTGTGATAGTCCATGTTGACGAGGCCGCTCCCTGAATGTAAACATTGCGTCTCGTGAGACCTGTTGCCTGAAAGAAGGGGACCGCTGGCCACCCTGATTCAGTTTTGGGGCCGTAAATGTAATAAGGCTCTTGAGTGAAGAAGTAGTAGTCTCCTATGATACCTAGTTCAGGTGGCGGGGGGTTGACTGCACCGCTAATAAGCGAAGCACCAGCCGCTCCCTGAACACCAGTGCTGGCTATTTCGATATCAGTAGTTGAATCGACTAGTTCAATAGTGTTTGTAGCGGCATCGAATGCCACTTCAATGACGTTTTCAGTGGGGAACGTCTCGACGTAGTTTGTCATCCCAGAATCTCCGGCCTGATGACAAATGCGCCCATCAATAGGCGCGTCACTTCATTACTGCTAGAGGTGACTTCTAACGTATACGTGTAAGGACCAGCGGTGATGGCATCGGTTTGATCAGCAGTAATATCGATACGAATGGTACCTTCAGTACCACCTAACGTAATGCCGCCGTTTTCAGTTGTAAGAGTAAGCACTGTTACGGGGTTCGTCGTCTTCTGACGAATAGTCATCACTGCCGTATAACTTGACAGGTTAATGGGGGTGCGAGTAGCATCCTTCCACTTGATTTGTTGGGAGAACGTCGCTCCCTTATCCGCTGTAAACCCGTACGTTGCCGCGAGTGAAGTCATTCTAATCTCCTCTATAAACTGGAAAGGGACGGGAGCGCTTGGCCCCCGCCCCTTATTCCAGACCTCTGTCGGCGGGTTTATCAGGCGATAGCGCCACCGAGGGTGTTGAGGATAACGCGGGACTCGTGGGTGATCATACCGAAGCCCCAGATGGCGTACCATGCCAAGCCGTGCTCACGACCGAAGTCGATCACACCGCCGTCACGCAACTCAACCGGGAGGCTGATGGCGTGACCGAAGGCATTGTCACCAATCATAATGGCAGCGTACGAATCGCTGTTCACGTCACCGCCGACGCCGGAGTCGGGGAGGCCAGCAGCGATGGCGCTGGTATCCAGACCCTTAGCGACCTGCGTGGTCTCGATGAACACCACGTCGTAGATACGACCGATCTCACCGAGCATGAAGTTACCGGGGGCGGCGTACTTCGTGACCTCGATGAACTCAGGCCAGTCACGGAGCGCACGGCTCTGCGACGGGTGGACGAAACACACGTAGGTGTCGCCCAGACGCGGGATGTTCTGACCGGCGAGGACCTCGACTGCGTCCTTGACGGTAGCAGGCGACATGTAACCCGGCGATGCGGCGTCACCAACAGTGCCCGGATCGTACGGCGAGATAGCGCCGCGAGCCGAAGCGGTGGTGCGACCGAACACGACGTTGGGAGCCACAGCATTGCCACCACCGAACGGCACAGCGTTCTGGTAGAGGGTGTTGCGGGCCTGCGTGTCCATCGACTGGGCCATGTGACGACCGAGGAGACGGGAGGCCGAGGCCATCACGTCGTCGAACGATGCGTTCAGGAGAAGTTCGGTGACCGCAACAGCCTTACCGTGCTCTTTGACGGTGATCTGAATCTGCGAAGCGCTCAGAGCGACCGGCTCCATACGAACACCCTCAGTCAACTCAGAACCAGTCTGGTCGACATCGAGGTTGTTGTAACGCATGAAGTTGATGGTCAGACCGGGCTGAACACCGAGTTCCGTCTTCTTAACAGCGAACTGCTCAAAGCGGAGAACCGGCATTGCTTGGAAAAGGATTTCCTTGCTCCAGATCTGCTGGATTGCGGGGGAAAGAGTCTGATCAGCGTTGTATCCGGTCGTTGAAATCGAACCAAGATCGGCTCCGGTGATCGCTCCACCCTGTGGTGATGGAAGGGCCATATTACTTATCCTCCGTGGGATAGGGGTTGATGTTTACTTGTTAGCGACCTCGCATGGAGGCTGATGCCAAGAGCCGATCCCTGACTTGTGCGTACTGTTCCATCGTCATATTGGCAATATCTGCCGATGTCAACGTCTGCTGCTCCGTCATGTTCTCCAATGGCCCAGATGGGGTTGATCCCGTTGCCGGAACTCCCCGCAGAGGCTGCTGCTGTTGCGGCAACGCCTGCTGGATGTTGTCCATAATAGCAGAAGTTCTTGCCTTGACAGCCGAAATAGTCGTTTCAATATCTTCTTCGGTATTTCCCGAAATAAAGTCGATCAATTCCGGCATAAGTCCGTCTTGCTCTTCTGCGATACGGCGTGACTTGTACGACTCAAGTTCCTGAAAGCGACGCTCCTGCTCCAGCAGAGCCTTTTGGGCTTCCGCCTCACTCTGGAGAGCAGTAAACTTCTCTTCCCACTCCTGCTGAACGGTGTTGATCTGCTGCTGGAATTCGTCTTCCTTTTTCATCAGCAAATCCTTAGCCGACATTTCGGCCTCTTCACGCTGACGACGTTCTTCTGCTTCCTTGGAAGCCAGTTCGTCTGCGAGGCGCTTTTGCTCCTCACGCTCAGTATTGAAGATTTCCACCTGCTCCTGCAACTTGGAGATGCGGTCGTACAACTTGTCCTTTTCCTGACGACGGATTGCCTCTACCTCATCTTCAGAGAACATGCGTGAGTTCTGTGCACGCTGTTCCTGTGCGGGGGCAGGGGCCACTTCCTCGACGGGAGCGGATTGGGTGGGTACGTTGATGGCGATCTCGTCGCCCTGTGTATCTGACATTGTTTCTACCTCAATGGTCGTGCTTATATGGCTTGAATAGAGTACGAATAGTTAGTCGGAATCAGGCACACGTCGCTGAGCCAAGTTGGCTCCGTATGCCCGCTGCACCAGTTGGTTTATAGCATCGCCGGAGGGGTTAATCCCCGGCATTACTCCCGACCCTTCTTCCGAAGAACCGGCAGAAGTTACATCAGAACCACCAGCACTGGTTACTCCATCGCTGGCAGGCTGAGCACCCTCTGGCATAACCATACCAGTGAGCGCCATTACTGATGCGGATATCTGGGCGTTAAGCAGTTCCAACGCACCCTGATCCATAGAATCATCTCTAAGTTCCTCAAAGATCTCTGCCATCTTCTCGTTCGGGAACTCTTCACCAAGTTCGCGCAATGCACCGCGCTTGGATTCCAGACCCATTGCCATCTTGGCTTGCAACTCATTCAACTTGATCAACTGATCGACTGGCAGAGGATCAGGCCAGTGGATAGAAGTGCGGTATGTGTTGGGGTCACGGGGATCTAGTACCTGCAACTGATCAGGCTCTGGGAACGTAGCCTCAGACGGGTTCCACTGCAACGACAACGGTTCATGCACAGCCTGCGTGCGAATAATGAGTTCATTGAGTTGGACGAGGCCCTTACTGAAGTGGGTCCGCTTCATGTGGTAACGGTTCATCATTGGCTGGTACTGGATAGCGAGTGCCACACCAGATGTATTAGAAATCGGCTGAGTACGGCCAAGGGCAGTCTCGGGGACACCTGTGATCTCATGCATTGCCTGCTTGATCAACTGTACGTACTCCATAGCCCCAGACATCTCGCCTCGTGACTCAAGGTTGAAAACGCGAGCATCCTTAGGCAGACCTGCCCAGACCTTCTTAGCACCACGCTCCAACTGAGAAGCCTTTGCTCCGGTGATGATGGTCACAGGGGCGCTGTGGTAGTTGATGATGTCCGATACCTCGGTCATCTTCTCGTTCATCTCACGGTTGAGCGGGATGATGTCCCAGATGTCAGCCTGACCCCAAGGTGACGAAGAAATACTCACGTTAGGAATGTGGATGACCGGCACTTTGCCGATGGGGTTCTCATACTGGTCGATCAACTCATCGTTGATGTATTGCTCTACAGTTTCGTCTGTGAGAATCTCGGTAAAAGTGTACACCTGACGGGTGCCTTCGGGGCTGGTGCCCCAGAACCGATACTTCAACTTAAACCGCAGGATACGGTCACGGTCGTGAGGGTGATACTCAGGGAAGCAGTGAGCCGGGTTCAAAGGAATCAGGCGAGTCTTGCCTTCATGGATAACACCGAGAGTGTCTTGCCATGGTTCCTCGTAAGCAACCTTGACAAAGCAGTCACCGGTAACACCGGCCAACTGACCCATCTCCCATAGAACTTTGTTCTTGTTGTTATCGACTTCCCACACCTTCTGAAGTAGGTGGGGGATAATCGCAGCATTGGCTTCAGGGGTCTTGAACTGAACACCTCGGCCAAACGTAAAGTTAGTGATGTAGTCAGACATCGTACGTACGTAGTTGAGAGCAAGGTGCTGCTCACCCATCTCACGGCGGTGAGACCAATGGTGACCGAGATACCAAGCCCAGCAAGCAGCGTAGCGATTCAGTCGAGGGCCGTGAACCTCAAACTCTTCATCGGCAAGTTCGACCAAGCCAAGGGGAGAGATGGCGACGGTGAGGTCGCTAGAACTAGCCCTATAACTTGGTGACCAAAAATCAACTGGCACTATGTGCTCCTGTCAAACGTACGTACGACCCTAATCGTAGCAGACTGCTACTTCTTCTTAGAAGCCTTCTTTGTGGTCTTCTTAGACTTTGCAGCATTCATGTTGTCGACCAAGTTCGGATAAGGACGACCTGCCTTTTTAGCCGAAGCCTTGGCTTTGGCCTTCTGTGACGGGGTCAACTTCTTATCGGACTTTGTGGGGTCCTTCTTCTCCCATACCTTTTTCTCAGCCATTACCACTTCACCTTGTCTGCCCAGTATGCGGCGCTCATCTTGCCCTTCTTGATATTGGCCCCGTGACGAGCCTTAAACGAAGCACGCTTCTCCTTCATCGCTTTCGACTCGCCTTCCTTAGGCTTGCCTGCGGTCTTAGCGCCCTGCTCACCGAAGCGGATCAACTTGACATTGTCACCATCTTTAGCCAACACTGCGTGCGATTTCGTCGGATGACCGGGGGTCTTCTTGGGCTTGTTGTACCCCTCAAACGTGATACCGCCTCGGGTGTACTTGGATTTCTTTTTATCTGACTCTGCCATGTCTACTCCTATGTTGACTTGTTAGACACTCTATCAACTGCTTTGGATACCCTAGAGTACCCTCCGCAACTCTTACATTGAATGATCTGGTACGTGGCTGTGGGGGTGCGAGCGAAGCCACGCTTTTGGTACTCAGTGTGACCGCACCGTGGGCACCCATCAATATTGCCACCGTAAAGACCTCTGTGTGGATGATTCTTAATCCAAGGAAGAAGTCTGTCGTAAACCTTCTCTGTAAGCACAACGTCCTGCATGTTGTACTTCTTCATAATCTTCCACGCCTGAGGATCGTCACGCATGCAGGCGAGCCACAGGTCGAAGCCGTCGTGCTGGACCTTGCTACCTAGTCCTAACTCAGTAGCAATGTGTTGCAACTTGTTGCTGGTGAAGCGGAACCTCTGTTTGACCACAGTCATTAGGTCAATGTCAACGTACGGCGTGGGGGGCGGATAACCAGCCAGAACAAACTCACGATTGAGATGCTTCATATCAAACGATTTACTGTTGTACCCGACGACGGCATCAGCCTCATCGAGCAACTCCCACGCCTTACGCACCATCTCCTCGTGACCATCGTGGTAATCGCTAGCGAAGTGAACCTTCTTCTCACCGTGCCATTTAGCGGCCCAAGAAATGACAGTGCCGGTTTCTTCGATTTGATTCAGGCCGATATTCTGGTCCCATAGACCCCAGACATACGCCAAGTTTGGCCGTGTCTCGATGTCGATGGTTAGAATCCTGATGCCCACTAAGCACCTCCTATATACGCGGAGTGTTACTACACTACCGCGCTAATAGTCAACGTGTCAATCGCCGTTCCTAATAATCCTGACAGACGCTCCGTCAAACGGATCAACGTAATCCCATTCGCTGGGATCAAAGTCGGGGTCGTCAAATTGATAGCCTTTGAATTGGCTCTCTTCTAGCAACTGACCTTTTCTAAGTGCGGCCAAGCGTGTGGGGTTAGGTCTCTCACCTGCTTCTTCAGCCAAGCGCTCCATTGAATTAGCGACTTTGTTTCTACCGAACTTCCACGTCATCTCTTGACCCATAACCGGTGGGATGTTTGTCTCTGACAGAGGCTCTCTAGCGATACGTGCTCCGTGCTGCATGGCGGCGATAGAAGCAATACCGTGTGCAGCAGCACTAGATAGAGGCTTTCCACCGGCAGCGCTTGCCTCCTTCGGACCCATAAACGTCGTTCCCTTAATACCAACCGTAGTCTGCGATGTTTCGGAACCGATCTTCTTTGCAGGTGAAGGACCTGATTCGACATCCTCTAGTTGCTGACCTGATTCCATAGCGTTCATCCAAGTATCGGGTACGCCATACCCTTCTGTCCCTAAAATAGGATGGTCAAATGAGTGCGCAGTTCCGACACCCTTCAGACCAGTCAGGTCAATGCGATGAGGGACGGCTCTAAGAGGTGACTCCACTCCCATACGCTGATCGGCCTCGATTGCTTCTCTAACACGGCGAGCAGCCTGCTGATCGTATATACGGTCTTCGTACTCATGGTGCAAAG
>Ga0222719_10004124_pt1 | contig 12775 bp, 32 predicted proteins | sample C33_34DmetaG_FD_165039 | JGI IMG/M metagenome (GOLD analysis project Ga0222719, IMG submission 165039) | Estuarine water microbial communities from San Francisco Bay, California, United States - C33_34D | ecosystem: Environmental > Aquatic > Marine > Unclassified | place: USA: California...
GTCAATCCACTTATTTCAAAATATATGATTGACCCATTTACATATAAAGGACCTTGTATCGCTTCTGGCATACCAATTAAATATTTAAAATATTTTAAAGAAATCTCTTGCCATAAGAACGCAATGAATGTAAGATACAGGTATAGAGGTAAGAGTAAAGGCCATTATGTCAGACCTCAAAGTTTCTGCCATATGAATTATGCCGATACATTTGCAATTTATGAAAGGTAAAAACACTATGACACTATTACAACACATCAAAGACATTAACACTAAGTCACAAAAATGGATGGATGAAAATCCTGGTAGTTGGGCTGGCATGATTACTGAGGACATTAAGTATTGGAATGACCAAGGTATTTTTACCGTTGAAGACTTTGAGCGTGATAGTCTTATTACAAGTGTGTATGAAATGCACAAAGACGCTTATGGTGTTAAAGGTAGACATTACAATTTTGATGCAATGTCAAACAAAGAATTAGAAGAAGAATTAGACCGTCTATGTGCTGTTGCAAAAGAACAGGCAGACGAGGAAAAGAAATGGGAAGAAGCTGCATACCAAACTTTTTTAAAACAGATTGCAGAAAACCTAAAACTAGGTGCAGGTGATAAAGAAACTGCTATCAAATGGATTTTAGAGGCTGAAGGCCTAGAGAATGAGAAAGACGCAGATTATATTTGTTATAAACTTGGTCTTTCATATGATAAAGAATACTTATTTAAAACTAAACACTAACAAGGAGTTATATTATGATAATTAATGTAGGTGATACAATCAAAGCAAACCACGGTAGAAGTGGTGAGATAATTAATATCGGCATTGCTACTGAAGCAAACGATATAGCGGCTGAAAATGATACAGCCTTAAATGCAAAAACATATGATACAAGTTTAGGTTATACTGGCGCTGTTACATATACAGGCGACAATGGTACTTACTGGTGTTATTTTAATCAGATAGAAGATAATCTAACTGAAAAAGAAAACTCAGATATAGATACTCAGATAAACTTAGAATTTGAACAACAGTTAGGAAAATAATGAAATATAATGAAGATAAAATCCTGAAAGAAATTGGTGACTATATCAAATCAACATATGGTCAACACTATGCTCAGGTACAAGACGGTGTACAAGTCCAAGACTTGTTAAGGTCTTGTGGTATTGATAAAGATTTTTGCCAAGCAAATGCAATTAAATATCTTGCAAGGTTCGGTAAAAAGAATGGCCGTAATCGTGCTGACCTTTTAAAGGCTGTACATTACATTGTTTTACTTATGAACTCGGAGGACGAAACTAATGGCTGATGTTAGCGCTTTTGAAGTAGTAGATATGTGTAACGAAATCTTGGATGCCATGGCTGATAAAGATTACGATACGGTAATTGATAAGGTTTCCGTCTTGCGAGCCCATGCTCAGACAAATATTGACAAATATGATGAATGGGTGACGGAACAGGCGAAAATCCAAGAGGAAATTGATGCTGGAAAGCATGAATTGGATATGGCAAACTTGGAGAACTATGGAACGAATCAGTAAACCTTGGTGTATGTTGACCTTCCTTAGCTTCGAAAAACCAATCCTGGCGCATCCTGGCGCTTCTTTTTTCCAGGAAAGCGTGAAAAATCACGCTTTTTTTAGGGCTTGCCAAATATTCTATATTTTGATAGGATATTCTATATTAACTCAAATTGAAAGGACTATATTATGGTAAAATCAGATTTTAGATATACAAAAGATATGATTTTTGACGAATTCAAACACGCAAAAGAGAAAGATGTAAAACTTTCTAAGAAAAAAACACAAGACGAGAAAGAACACGACATCTATAAAAATAGAATCGCTATTCTTAAAGACTACATCAAACTAGAAGGTGAAATGCCTGAAGTCTTTGAAGATGTAAATATCAACTTTAGAAATCTTTTAAAATTATATGAAACAACGGATCCTAGAGATGCGTTTTACAGGTCTATTATGGGTAAATCATATGCTGAAGTAAAAGCTAGTAGTCAAGTCAAAACAATGGCTGATTATGAAAAGTCAGCTAACATTAAAGATTTAGAAACATCTATTAACGAAATCTAATATGGCAATTATCTATACTAACACCAGTAGTGGCACAATTAGAAAGAACAGAAAGAAGATTAAAAATCTTTCTGTTAATCAATTGGCTAAGTACGAAGAAGATTTGCGACTCTGGAATAAAGATATGAAAAGACAAGGTTTACATCACCACATGATGAACTTAGAGGATTATATCAAGTATAGATTTGGTATGTTAAAAACCAAAACACAACATATTATTGGTTCGTATGAACCTGAAAAAGTTTACCGTAGAGAAACACCGAATTATCCTAGTGCAAGTAGTAAACTAGGTAATGGCGGTACTATCGACCACAAACAAAGGCAAGAACGATTAGAAGTATCAAAACAGTATTCTATTGTTCCTGCTTACAATAAAGGTCCTTACATGGTCGTAGGTAAAGAAGACCTTAAAACAGCTGGGAGAAAAGTATGAAGAAACTAATAGTAATAGCTTTTGTATTGTTTTCTACAAATGCAATAGCTGATGTTAGTAAAGTGACCGATTGGTTCCAAAAAGAATGGAATACAACAGTTGAGTTTCAAAAAGAAAGTTGGTCTGAAGCTAAAGCACAGAACCAAAAGAATAAGTTGTATATACAAGACTTGTTTAATAAGGTGAAAAACTATGTATCACAAAATTAGTGACTTTTGCGATAAAATAGATGGTATAAAAAAAGATGCTGACAGGCTCCGTGAAATGAAATACGGAGCTGTCAAGTCTTCCACAATTGAAATTGATAACATGATACAACAAATACAAAGTGAATGTTTTATTGTATCACAAGACAAAGGTAATTATGAAAAAGTTGACCCTACTGATACTGCTGACGATACTTGTTAGTGGTTGTAGTACAAATAGAAGTCAAGTAGGTGCAATAATGGGTGGTACAACAGCGGCTGCCTCATGTGCTCAGTTTTCTACAGACCCGGCAGTAATGGTTGTCTGTACATTAGGTGGTTCATTTGCAGGTGCTAACATTATGTATAATTCAGACTATGATGTACACCATGCTGTATTTGTAGACCATTTAAATAACGGACCTGCCGGTTCAAGTTATACAAATTGGTACAATGGTAGGACAGGAAATTCAGGTATCATTAAAACAACTAGGTCATATTTGAAAGGACCTATTAAGTGTAAAGATTATGATGCCACAGTTGATATAACAAATCAATGGCCACTGATTGGACTTGGTGGTGTGAATAGAAAAATGGTATTTGGTACTGCTTGTCAGTTACCAGACGGCCGTTGGGTAGAAAGTCCAGAAACAAGTGAGAGGTAAATTATGACAGTTAGTGAAGTTAGAACAAAAATAGAACAATTAGAGAACGAAATCAAAGAATTAGAGGAAGAAAAGGATTTGACAACTAATCAATCCAGGCTTGACTTTATTGATGATACCATATATAATACAAGGGATAGTATTGAAAAGTTGAAAAATTATGTTTGACCCACATCAATATAAACAGATTATGAAATATCTTACTTGGACATTTGTTCTTATATTATTCTTATTAATGTCAGGAATAGCTGTTGCAAGTGAATATACAAAAATTAGACCTATTAATCCAGACGAAGTTAATGGCCAATTTTGTTATGTAAAAGTCACTATCAAACAAAATAATGATGGTGATATTGTGAAAGAAGAAATTTTGGAGTGTGCTGATGGTAGAAAAAGGTTTGACGGTCCTAGTTATTGGGAACTGTTTGCTCAATTTTACTACACAGATGTATCAACTCCAGAATATTGTCGATATTATAGTCGACCCGAACACGCCTTTAAGTCATTCGGTAAAGCGTGTTTGAAAATTAACGGCGAATGGGAGGTAAAATAATATGATAAAGAATATTATCATTGTAGCATTGCTCTTGGTGATATTTACAGGTGTGACAAGTGAACAGGCTTTGGAGTATGTTCAAATGACGCTTGACAAATCACAGGAAGTATTGTATTATGTACAGGAGAGTGTGAAAAATGAATAGTAAACTTAAATTAATTGCTGTAGGTGCAATGGCGTTAACGCTAGGTGCTTGTAGTAATACTTACAAAATCAAGTCAGAATCAGGTAAAGTTATGAATACTGTACCAAAATGGTACATGGCTGACTATTCCGAATCGAAGGCTTGTGATACGCCATATTTTGGTAAAGACAAAGATAAAATGTGTATCTTTGGTGTTGCCACGGCTGTATCTCCAGACTTGCAACTTGCTATTGAAAAAGGTAAGATGTTAGCAAAATCAGAACTTGCTGATATTATTGCAGGCGAAATGAATAAACAATCAAAACAATTCATTACTGAACTTGGTAAAACTGAAACTAAAACAGTTGTAAGTGAAGTAGAATCTGTATTAGTCAATGAGATTAAGAAAACGCCAGTTAGAGGTTATGAAATCTTTGCTCAGGATGTTACCTTAACAAAGCATGGTTATTATAGAGTTTGGATTGGCTTAAGATTGCCTTTAGGTGAGTACAACAAAATGTACAACTTCACTGTTGCACAAGCTGTTGATGCTTATAATCTAAAAGAAAAGGCACAGATTAAGTATAATGAACTTATGAAAGATGATGACAATGCAAATAGTAATATACAGTAAACCTAACTGTGGGTATTGTGATAAGGCAAAGGCCTTAATAAAAGGCCTTGACCTAACTTATGAAGAAAAAATGTTTGGTAAAGATTTTACAACACCAGAAGAACTATATGAAGCTGTTGGCAAACAGGTGCGAACCATGCCTCAGATTATTATTGACGGTGAGTTAATTGGTGGTTTTAACCAGTTAGTAGAATTTTTTGCAGACAAAGGTAAAGTTAATTATAAGGGTGAGAAAATTTAGTGGCAGATGATAAGATTATCCTTTTTCCTATTGACCGTATTAAGAACGCTCAAAAGGTTGGTAAAAAGGATCCTAAATTCTCAAAACAAATTGAAAAGCAACAAACAATTCAATTTGTTGAAGCCGCAGTTGATGACATTGCTCTCGACCTATTAAAGAAGTGTGTGGATTTGGCAATGAAAACTCAAACACCGGCTTTCACTAGAGATTTCTCATACCTTGTAGATGCTTTACGAAGTATGATAAAAAGAGATTTTGAATTAAATCATGTCGTACAAAAGATAGTTGATAAAACAGTTACGATAGATGTATCACCTAAAGGTGAACAAATTGCAAGAATTGATTATGGTAAAATCTATGACACAAAGTCAAAAACATTAAAGACTTTACCGGAAGAATTAGAAGATGGTGGAAACAGTATTGAGTTTATTCCAGACTTTGATATAAATGACCCGCCTGAAAATGACAACTGAATTCCTATGGAATCGCCTCGACAGGTTGTAAAATAGTTAAGAAAGGACGGTAACATAATGTTATCAAATATAATGTCTATATTTAAATCTAAAGAAGGAGAAAATGATATGACTAGAACTAAAACTTCAAAAACTGAGAAGGTAAGAAACCTTTTCTCAACAGGTAAATCTGTATCTTGGAAAACTCTAAGAAGCAAATTTGACCTAAGGTCACCAGCTTCTATGGTTGGTAAACTTAGAAACGAAGGTATGATGATTTATGAAAATAGAACATCTGCTGGTGTTTCTTATAGAGTAGGTACACCATCAAAAGCTGTAATTGCAGCTGGTCAATCTGCTTTATTTGGCGCTCAAGGCTATTCAGCTAGTGCGTAAATAACTATATGTGTGTGGCCGAGAAATCGGCCACCACTTCTTTTAATGATGACAGAATTTAATAAAGGTATATTCAAAACAATCACAGGCACCAGTATTGGTAGAGCCTTTGTTTATACCATAGGACACATTTTTATTGCTATGATATGTGTTAGAATTTTAACAGGCGCTAGTTGGTTTATTGCCGGCGTTGATGCGTTTATAGAACCAATAATAAATGGTTTTTGGTACTATTTCTTAGATAAAACTTGGAGTAAATCTCGTGGCTAAATTTTACAAAGTATCACCAAAATGGAAAAAATCTATATTTGAATATCAAATATTTAAAGATGAAGAAAAAGGTATTTCATGTGAAACGGAAGAAATGTACCGTTGGGGACATTGTGTAATTAAAGTTGAAGATGATGAAGAATTATCAGATATAATTGGTGACCCAAATGATGCCAATAATGAATTTGAATTTGACCATGGAATGGTAGAAGACCAAGAGGTTGATGACCAATGTTCTTTTTATTTCAATGATGTACAAGGTATGAGTATAGAAGAACTTGAAGAAAAACATGATGAAGAAGGCTGGGATTATTTACTAGATACTTTTGGTGAACCTGTAGATTTTTATACAGTTTACCAAGGTGAACTTGAAGTGAAAGAAGTTACTCAATGACCATAAACCATGAGAGGAATGTTAGAACTCTAGCAGAAAATTTTAAAGATAAAAAGATGACCAGAAAGGTTGATACATATGAATATGAAAATTTAGAAACTTGTATCAAATCAGACCAAGTACCAGCTAATGAAATTGCAGAATTATTTACAGACAAGTCATTTTATAATTGGTATGCAAAAAGGAATTTCAAATGATATTAGTTGACCTAAACCAAGTCTTAATCTCAAACTTTATGGTGCAAACTAGAGGTGCGCCAGATGTAAAACCAAATAAAGAAATGATTAGACATATGGTGGTCAATTCTTTGAGAGGCTTCAATACGAAGTTTAAAAACAAATATGGTACAATGGTACTATGTGCAGATGCAGGCAATCCTTGGCGTAGAGATGCCTTTCCTAATTACAAATATAGTAGAAGAAAAGGACGAGATGATTCTGCCTTTGATTGGGAGAATATATTTAATATAATTACAGAAATAAAAAATGAAATTAGAGATAACTTCCCATATGCAGTTATGTATGTGGAACGGTGTGAGGCTGATGATATTATTGCTACTTTGGTCAAGTATTATCATCAATCTGAGCCGATAATGATTGTATCAGGTGACAAAGACTTTATACAATTACAACGATTTAACAATGTGGAACAATATGCACCTATACAGAAAAAGTTTTTAGGTGAAGATGTGATACCAGAACAGTTTTTATTAGAACATATAATTAAAGGTGATAGGTCAGATGGTGTTCCAAATGTATTATCACCGGATGATTGTTTTGTAACTGGTGAAAAACAAAAACCAATTACCAAAAAAAGATTAGAAGAATTTTCAAGTGGTCAAATGGACGCTGAAACAAAGGCCAATTTTGAGAGAAATAAGAAATTGGTAGACTTGATGCAAATACCAGGACTACTAGAAAATGAGATTATAAATAGTTATCGTACATATAAGTTTAATGACCGTTCTAAGTTGTTAACTTATTTTATTGAAAATAAATTGAAGTCTTTAATGGAGAACATTGGTGACTTTTAACATGGAGAAATAATATGGCAGAGCAAAATCCAAACTTAATGTCAAAAAAGGCTATGCAAACTATGGCTTCCACTAGAGGCTCAAGTAGATTGTTAATGCACGAAGTATTGACTAAAGTTAATAACGCAAAAGACAAAACTAAAAAGATTGAGGTATTGAAACAATACGACAGTCCAGGTTTAAGACGAATTGTTAAAGGTTCGTTTGACCCAAATATTACATGGGATATTCCAGAAGGAACACCTCCTTACATTGCTAATGAGGCACCTGAAGGAACAGAACATAGTTTACTAGAAAATGAAAGTAAAGCATACTGGCATTTTGTAGCAGGCGCAGACCCTAGTTTATCAAAAACTAGAAAAGAAACTATGTTTATCCAATCATTAGAAGCATTACATAAAGGTGAGGCCGAAGTTGTTATCAGAATGAAAGATAAAGAACTACATAAACACTATAAAGGTTTATCAGCGGCTGTGGTGAAAGAAGCATTTGGTTGGAATGATGAATACAAAACACCAGAACCTCAGGCTAGAGGTTCAACTTCTGGTGCGTTATCTCAGTAACGAATCAGTAAAAAAACTACTATTTCCTGCCTCCAGGGGGTGGTCATTTATGTCACACCCCCTATTTTTTTCAAAAACCATTGATTTTTAACGCTTTTTTATTGAAAAAAGTGCTTGACACCAGCTGTCCTTTAGTGTATTATATAAATATAAACATTGAAAAGGAGAGAATATGAAATATATTATGACTTTAGCAACTATTTTAGGTGCCTTATTTTGGTTTCTAATTAGTGGTTTTAATACAGCCAACGCTAATGAAAATAATTTGAGTGATTATAATAAGGCGGTTATTGGTCATGTTGTTACCAATTCTGATATTATTGACCATTCTGAATTATTAAAAAGTGAAATGCAGAAACTCGCCTATGTTATGATGTTACAAATGGCTAACACTTTAGAAAAGACTATGCCATATATCATAGATGATATTACTGCTCAATTAAGACAAGAGAGTGACAAGCTATATAAGTGTGAGTTATTGAAAGATACGAAAATAGCTGATAAAGAATGTCAGTAATTGAAATCTTAGATATGATTTATACCATAATGCCTCAGGAAATATTAATAATAATATTAGCTTGCCTGGCTATGGGTGTTATGTTACAATACCAAGACTATAAAAATAAAAAACAAAATGGCAAAAACTAAATCAAAAAAATTCCAGGACGGTGTTCCTGAAATACCTTTTACATACGACTTTTATCTTGTGTATTGGGAGGATATTCAATCAGATGCTGGTTGGAAATCTATCAAAGATATTGAAAGAATGAAACCTGCTATTTGTGTATCAACAGGTTGGTTGGTAAAGAAAGACGCAAAGGTTCATGTTTTAATGAGTGACTACAATTATGATGATAATTACGAGCTTGCTGATGGTGGTAACACGACAGTTATACCTACGAAGAATGTAATTAAAAAATTCAAAATTGCAGATTTATAATCTAAAAAGGAGAGTTATATTATGGCGAGTAAAGAAATTGACCGTTATCTAAAGGCACAAATCGAAAATATTCCTGACAAGTTAAAAAAGTTTAGGGATAATCAGTTAGAGTCTAAAATGGTGTATTACACCGGCAATTGGGCAAAAGATGTACAAGACAATCTAACACAAAGACAATCAGAAAAGTTATTCAAAAAAATGGAGAAAATTCGTAATGAAGGAGGCCTTGCTTTCTTTCAGAAAAGAATGAAACCGATTAAGATTGGTGCAACTGAATATGATGAGGCAGAAACAATATATGGTTATGAATATATTGTGATGAGGTCTAAATTAATTTCTTCATATGTAGGAAAGAAGGCCTAAATGTTGAAACAAATAAAAACTATATTATATACATTAGCAACCGTTATAGTATTTATTTTTGGATACTTGGTTTGGGACAATTACAAAGAAAAGCAAGTTAATGTACAAGAAACTGAAATGCAGGAAGTCGTGGATACTTTAGCTGAAATTATTGCAGTTAAAAAACCAGATTTTGAACACGACAGTAATCAAACATTTATTGAAAGTGTAGGTGATTGTGTAAATTATATTTACAATACAACAAGTGATATTATGCCTGTAAACTTAGAACTATTACTTGCTCAGGCCGCTTTAGAAAGTGGTTGGGGTACAAGTAGGTTTGCTAGAGAAGGTAAAAACTTGTTTGGTATTCGTACATATGATTTAAGAGAACCACATATGTTGCCTTCTAATAATCCTAAAAAATGGGGTGTAAAAGTTTATATGCACGAGTGTGATAGTGTACAACATTATATGGATATACTAAATAATGGTACAGCATTTGAGGAGTATAGAAAACTAAAACACGAACAAGGTATTAACGACCCTTTTAAATTGTTAAAAACACTTGGCGCTTATGCTTCAGATGAGAATTATTTTATTAAGGTAAAAAGTATTATAAAAAAATTAAGAACAGAATACGAGTTACCTATTATACAGTAGAGGACTTATGTTTACAATATTAATAACTTTTATATCGGCCATATCTATATCAGTGATAGCGGCCGGTTATTCAATCGTAGGTCTGGCAACTTTATTTGCCGGCGCAGTTGTACCTATTATTGCAATGGGTAGTGCTTTAGAGGTTGGTAAACTTGTAGCCGCCAGTTGGTTATACAATAATTGGCGTAATGAACTTGTACCTAAAACCTTAAAAACTTATTTAACATTCGCTGTTATTGTTTTAATCTTTATTACATCTATGGGTATCTTTGGTTTCTTATCAAAGGCACACCTTGACCAAGTACAACCAACTTCTAGTAACAATATCAAAATAGAATTAATCGACAAACAAATAAGTCAACAAAATTTAATTATCGACAGGTCACAAAAGACACTTGACCAATTAGATGCAGCTCTGGACAAATACATTGATATGGAATATGTAACCAGAGGTCTTAAAGAAAGAGAAAAACAAAAAAAAGAAAGAGATACTTTACAAACATCAATCAATAATGCTAGTGATAAGATTGGTGAACTCACTGAACAGAAATCTGTATTACAATTAGAACAAGATAAGATTGAAGCTGAAGTAGGACCAATTAAATATATTGCAGAACTGATTTATGGCGATGAGGCAAAAGACCACTTTGATGAAGCTGTAAGGTGGGTAATCATTGTATTAATATTTGTATTTGACCCTTTAGCTGTATTACTATTGATAGCGGCCAATATTTCATTGAGAACTAGAAAAGAGGCCAAAGAGGAAGTTGAAGTCAATACAAAAGAATCACTAAAGACACAACTTCAAAGAGAGAAGAATGCTACTAAAAAATTAAGAGCAAAAGAAAGAGATTATAAGAAATTTGTACAGAAACTAGGTGCAAAAGAACTATCGGACTTGGATCCAGACGAAATTAAGGTTAAATTAGACCAGATTATGGATTGGAATGAGAAGTCTAAACAAGGTTAGGCTTGACAAATGAGTAAAAATGGTGTATTATTAGATATGATGGATACAGTTGATTTGGAAAGAATTATGGGTAACAAATTAGAAACAGAACGCAAAATAAATGCTGTTATGTTAACTTGTAAAAATGCTACCTCAGATTGGGCTAAAGATTATTGGTTTAATGTGTGGAAAAAACTATGTCAAAAATATGGAAGAACGGATTTATATAATGCTCATTTACATTAAAGATTTGTTTTTCAAAATATGTGAACATTACGGCGGCCTAATTGGTAATTATGGTTGGCGTAAACGGTGGGCTGATAGAAAGTCAGGCACCGGTTATATTATGAAAGGAAAGAAATGAACATCTTTTATTTACACCAAGACCCAAAGATTGCAGCTCAGATGGCTTGTGACAAGCATACATCAAAGATGATTGTAGAATCTTGTCAGATGTTATCAACGGCACACCGTATGCAAGATGGCACAGAATATTATGATAAGACTAAAAATGGTCGTAAGATTAAAAGATGGAAACATCCTAATCCTAATTTAGAACCTGTTTTATATAAAGCAAGTCATCCAAAACACCCTAGTACAGTATGGGTTATGGATTCTGCTTGGAACTATGTGTGGTTATATAATCATATGTTAGAACTAAACGAAGAATTTAAAAAAAGATATGGTCATATACAAGACCATAAATCAGTTAGATTGTTGAAAAGTATTTTATCACACCCGCCAACAAGTGCTAACTGGAAAAAGAAAGGTAGTGATGCAACACCAGCAATGCCAGACCATTGTAAGGTGCCAGGTGACAGCGTAGCGAGTTATCGAAAGTATTACATTTTAGAAAAAAGACGATTTGCAACTTGGAAAGCTCCCTCTAAAGCACCAAGTTGGTACTTAGAAGGAGTAAAAAATGGCTAATAGAGAACTAATGGTAGAAGCGTTAAAGTCACACGCAAAGGGACATATTGATAAACATAGAGCAAATGTTTTAAATCTAATGGAAAATCCAGCTGGTGTTGCAGAACATCCAGACCACTTAGAAACAATCGAAAAAGAATTGAAGATTATTGCTGAGTATAATGACCAATTAGAGATGTTAGATAAATATTTCAAATAGGAAAAAATATGCCAACATACGATTTTGAAAATACAAAGACAGGTGAAGTAACGACAGAAATGATGTCAATTGCTGAACTTGATGAGTTTAAGAAAAAGAATCCACATATGAAACAATTAATCTCTAAGGTTAATATTGTAGGTGGTGTTATGGGTATGGGTCGTATGAAAACCGATGGTGGTTGGAAAGATATGTTAAGTAGAATTGGTGACGCACATCCAGGTTCTAAAGTACATGACTTATATGGCAATAAATCTATTAAAGATATAAAAACAAGACAGGTGTTACAGAAACACCAAAAACGACAATCACAACAAAAAAAAGGAAAATAGTATGGCAGATATACCTGATTATATGCGTGGCTTTGACATGGATGACGATTGGGGAATGACGCCGGTTTCATCCGTTGAACAGACACCAGCCATTGACCCTAAGTTAGTAGAGAACTCTAATTTAGAACTGGCAAAAGTTAAAGAAGATGTCACTGATATAAAATCAATGATGAATGAGATTATGCAGATTGTGGCAGAAAAAGAAACCGTAACTGATACGGTTGCCAATGAAGCATATGAAAAAAGGTTTAAAGATTTAGAAAAGATTATGTTACCGTTTTTATATAATCTATCTAAAAGTGATGAACCTTACATACATTGGCCAAATAGAGGTCCAATTATTAAGGCACAGATTGAAAATATCCTAAAACTCACAAGGGGGTAAAATG
>Ga0222719_10004125_pt1 | contig 12774 bp, 14 predicted proteins | sample C33_34DmetaG_FD_165039 | JGI IMG/M metagenome (GOLD analysis project Ga0222719, IMG submission 165039) | Estuarine water microbial communities from San Francisco Bay, California, United States - C33_34D | ecosystem: Environmental > Aquatic > Marine > Unclassified | place: USA: California...
TAAGACCTAGGGCCTTTAATCGCTTGTTAGCAATAAACTCAACATATGCGTGAAGCAAATTGCTATTAAGACCGATCATTGATCCATCTTTAAATAGGTAATCCGCCCAACGTTTCTCTTCTTCAACACACTCTCTCCAAAGTTCATACACTTCTGGCTCAAGTTCTTTTGCAATCTTTTTAAAGTCTGGATCATCGTCGCCTTTTGCCCAGTGCTTGAGAATGTGTGTTGATAAGTTTAGATGTGTTGCTTCGTCACGAGCAATAAGTGAAATAATCTTTGCTGAACCTTCCATAAGTTTCAGTTCACCGAACGCAAATGTACAAGCAAAGGATACATAGAATCTAAGTCCTTCAAGAATGTTGACTGTCATCATTGCTTTATACAATGCTTTCTTCACATCATAGATATCGCCTTTTCCGTGTTGGAAATATTCAGTAGCAATATCAGTAAATTGATCATAGTGTTTGGTTACACTAATTGCACGTTCAATAATTCTTTCATCATCTAGAATAGTGTCAAACACTTCACTTGGATTTGCATATACGTTTTTTACAATGTGTGTATATGAACGACTGTGAATTGTTTCAAAGAAGTCCCAAGCAATAATACAACCTTCAAGTTCTGGATTAGAACAATATGGTAGGAATGCCAAACATGGACCACGACCTTGAACACTATCAAGTAGAGTTTGATACTTTAGATTACTTGTAAAGATATGCTTTTGTTCATCACGCAGTTCCTGATAATCACCTCTATCTTTTTGTAGTGAAACTTCTTCTGGTCGCCAAAAATATCCAAGCATGGTTTGATTAAGTTTATCATACTCAGGATACTTGAATACATCATAACGTTGTGTGTTTTGATCTGCACCAAAGAACATATACTCTTTGGTGAAATCAACCTTGTCTCGGTTGAATACTGTTTTGCTCATTTTTGTCTGTGTGTCCTTTTTCTTTCTCGGCATAAAGTCCTATATAGCACAGGCGTCACAATGTTCTGAGTCGTCTGCGATTGTTTCTGTCTCACCGTTCGAATGCCCATTGACACCATTGGTATGACCATTAGTTCCATTTGTCATTATAGCACCATTTGTGCTTGTGTCAACCTGTGTTTCTTCCAATCCCGCAGGTTGTACATTATCTTCTTCACCCTTAAAGTCGTAGGTGTTTTGATAGTATGAAGTTTTCCAACCCATTTTATAGGTTGTTAACATGTCCTTCATCATAACACTCATTGGCACTTCATTATTTTCATACTGTAAAGGATTGTATGACCAGTTACCACTAATTGCTTGATCAAAGAACTTTTGCATAACAGCAACGATGTTGATGTAACCTTCGTTACCTTTCATATCCCAAAGCAGTGTATAGAAATTTTTCAATTGACCATACTGCGGAACAATCTGCTTAAGAGGCCCTTTTTTGCTTTTCTTAACGGACAAGTATCCTCTAGGTGGTTCGATACCGTTTGTTGCGTTCGACACAACGGAACTGCTCTCCGATGGCATTTGTGCGGACAATGTCGAGTGTCTAAGACCGTGTGACTTAATGTCCTTTCTAAGACTAGTCCAATCATGATTTAATTTCTTTCCGACGATTTCGTCAACTTCTTGTTTATATGTATCAACTGGCAAAATACCGTCGCTGTATTTTGTTCTGTTGAAATACTCACAAGCACCTCTTTCTTTAGCAAGATTATTACTTGCTTTAAGTAGATAGTATTGGAAACTTTCAGTTAGATCATGTACAAGTTTCCATGCTTCTTTATCGGCATACTTGACTTTGTGTTTGGCTAGATAATGTGCTAGGCCGATATAACCAATACCTAATGAGCGTCGAGCCTTTGTGCTGATCTCAGCGGCTTTTACAGGATATCCTTGATATTCAATAATTTCCTCTAATGCTCGAACGGACAAATCACACAGTTCTTCAAGTTCTGAATTTTCTTTATTAAGTGTTAATGCACCTACGTTAATTGCGGAAAGGATACATAATGCAATTTCACCATTTTCATCATCGATATGTTGAATAGGTTTTGTAGGCAATGTAATTTCTTGACACAAGTTACTCATGTAAACAGGATCTTTAAATGAACTGTGGGTGTTACAGTGATCCACATTCATAATATAGATACGTCCTGTTTCAGCACGTTCTTTTAGTAGTGATGAGAACAATTCATGTGCATCAATTTTCTTTTTGCGAATAGATGTTTTACGTTCATACTGTTCGTATAACTCTTTGAATTTATCTTGGTCGCTATAAAATGCTTCATATAATCCTGGAACATCGTGTGGCGAGAAAAGAGTAATGTCACCACCGCTTAACAGCCTTTCGTACATCAATTTATTAAGTTGAATTGAATAGTCTAATTTACGCACACGGTTATCGTCTGTACCTTTGTTGTTTTTAAGAACTAAAACATCTTCAATTTCATAGTGCCATAATGGGAAGTGTGTAGTTGCACTGCCTCCACGTACACCATTTTGTGTACAACTTCGTACTGTTGCTTCGTAAACTTTTAGAAAAGGAATCACACCTGTGTGTGCTACTTCTCCACCTCTGATTTTTGAATTGATCGCTCGTACTCGTCCCGCATTGATACCAATTCCTGCCCTTTGAGCAATGTAATAACCGATCGCACTATTGCTACTAAAAATGCTAGGAAGAGTATCGTCGATATCAACAAGAACGCAACTAGCAAACTGACGAATAGGAGTACGCACTCCAGCCATGACTGGGGTTGGGATGTTGACTTTAAAAAGTGAGGTCGCGTCATAATATTTTTTCACGTAGTTTAAACGTGTCTCCTTAGGATATTCTGCAAACAATGTTGCCGCAATCATCATATACATGAACTGCGGAGTTTCATAAATCTGTCCACTTGAACGATCCTGACACAAATACTTATCAACTACTTGACGAAGACCTGCATATGTAAATTCTTCATTACGATCATGTTTAATGTAAGTGTTTAGTTTTTTAAGTTCTGTTTCTGTATACTTTTCACGAATAGCAGGATCATATACACCACGCTCAATATTAGCATCTATAATTTGAGAAAGTGTTTGATGATCATATTGACCATATACTGTTTTGTGTAATGCATATAACAACAAACGTGCCGCCGCAAATTGATAATTAGGTGACTCAAGGCTAATAAGATCATTAGCACTTCTAATTAAAATGTTTTGAATTTCATCTGTTGTCATTCCGTCATAGAATTGTAAATCTGCGTTCATTTCAATTTGTGATGCCGATACACCTGTGAGTCCGTCACATGCTTCTTCTACAACAAAATGAATTTTATCTAAATTTAGTTTTTCTTTTCGTCCGTCTCTTTTGGTAATAAGAATCTCTTTAGATGCGTTCATAATGTTCCTCTTTCTATAATAATTTCTCTATTCGTGTGCAGTCGAGTATTTACTATCTTTAAGATAATTCAACTACTTCCTGGCAAACTACCGAGTCCGGCAGTTCACTACTTATACAAACAGAATTATTTTCGTAGTCTACAATAGTATTTTCAACTGTAACTAAATTATAATATCTTTTTGTATTATGGTCTATACTTATTTTTATCAAAACAGGCACTTTGGTAAACCTAGTAGTTAACTTCAGGGTCCATCCTATCATAAGGGGTATTCCGACGGGACAAAACCGGTTTTCCTTTAACAGTTCCCAAGGCGTTGGCCACTCTTGAGAATTGAACTGATTAAGATACTTTTCAGTTGTTGGGGCCTGTTGCCAAAACTCTAATGTGCGTTGAAAAGGGTCTTTACACTCTTCGAGTGTATTTCTAAAATTCCGCCATTGTGTTATACGTTCTTCAATATTCGTGTCGAGAAACATTTATGCAAAGTAACTAAGGGCGTATGTTAAACTTCCAACACCATTACCGATTGGATTTCTATACTTGACAAGTAATGTTTCACTACCTGCGGTTGAATCGAAATCGTCTAGTTCAGCACTCCACACAACATTACCGTCACTGCTACCTGTATGACTGTAATTGTCTGTAACATTTATATTATTAAGGTTTAGAGTAATTGTTAATCTACCTTGGCGTGTCGTATCTTGACTTGTTCCTGTTTTTACAATCAAGTAATCAACGTAAACAATTTTATCTTTTGTAAACGGCAGTTTGATAATCTGCGTAGGAGCATCTACTTCTGCTAATGTTTCTGTTTTGACTCTTGATCTTGTATAGTGATAACCGTCGACATTAGGTTTAAAAGGTACTGCACTTAGTGAACCTTCGTTTATATATGCATCTCTTTCAAAAAAGTCTCCAACGGAATCACAAAGGTCGTTTGCAAATTTAATTACAGCATCCTGTGGTGAATTTTGTCCGTTTGAGTTGTTAGAAACATCTAAGAAAACATTTCCAACGCTAGAATGTCCAAAAGGTTTAACTGTGCTATTTGGTTTATGCACAGCAATACCGTGATCATCAATTTTATCAAATTTGTTTGCTTGTATTAAAAAGTTTCTTGGTCCTTGGCTTTGACTTCCTGAACCAGAACTTGTTCTACATAAATCAATTCCAATGTGATTAAAGTTAAAATTAGAATCTGTAATTGCAATACTTTTTACATCATAGATACTGTACACTCCAATACTTAATTGTTGGAACTCACAATTTCTAACAATGTTATTTTCGCTTGTTAATGCACCAAGTCCTCTAATTTCAATACCCACTTGGTTAGTATCCAATCCATTTAGTGTGCTCCACTTACCTCTAAACTTACAGTTTTCAATTAAACTTTCAGTCATATTATCCATTAACATAAGTGGTGCATATCTGATTGTATTTTCGTCATTGTCTAATGTAATTCCTCTAATCTCAATTTTTTGAGGACGAGTAATATTTTGCATACTTGCAAATGTGATGTATGATCCTGGTGTACTGTTTCCACCTACTGTTTGAAAAATAGTTTTTCCTGTTGGAGTAAGTTCTGTAACGTCCGGAAACATTCTAATAATAGTTTTATCAGGACCGTCACCTATAATATTAGCATAAGGTGGAATGTATATTGTTCCGATAATTTTGTAAACACCTGCTTCAAACTTTAACGTTCTACGTGAGATAGGATTAAACTTATCTCCACTGTTTAAAAATACTTGATCTATTGCTCTTTGAATAGCAACTGTGTCATCTGTTGAACCGTCACCTAGTGCTCCGAAACTTTTTACACTAACGATATCATCTAATCTGTCTTGAATAGTTCTTTTAACAGGATCGTTTGCGAACTCGCCTGTTTGAACTGTAGCATCTGTGTTACCTTTAAATTCGTATTGATCCAGGAGTTCAAAAATATTTGTTTTTTCAGTAAGGATTTCTGTATTACCAACAGCAGGAGCACCTTCAGAAACACTGCCATTACCAATGTATAATTTTTGTGTATCAATTGCCCAGCCAAGTTCTGCACTGGCTAACTGTGGTAAACCAGTAATAGTTTCTTTACCACGTCTGTGTTGTATTTTTGAAATCTGTACGACTGCCACTGTATTCTCCTAATCTATAACACTATTTACCAATTAGAAGTGATGATTAGTATAGTAGTCTTGTACACGTTTAAGCCATTCATTAGACCAATGTTCAAAATCTTCTGGTAATAGGTCAAATTGCTGATATTGTAGGTCTCTACTACACATGAACACATGTCCTTCACGTATGTTAGTACCATATACGGCGTTGTGTGCCATAGCGTATGCGGCCATCTGTAAGTAGTAATCCTCTACCCATTCTTTTTTCTTGGGTTTATTGGTTTGTTTAAAGTCACAAATACTAGGTTGTCCTTTGTACATTCCTACAAGGTCTGTTGTTCCTGAGTACATTTCAGGATAGTACAATGCTTGTTCGATACCCCAAATTTCGTCCATGTCTACTAGAGCATTTTCTATAATAACATCTGCCATTTTATTGGCTTGTACGTGTACTAGATTGTTTCCAGGCTTACGTTCTTCTCCAATAAGAAAACGTTCTAGATTATTGTGCATTGCTGTACCAACACCTGCGGCTTCTGTTGTAATACGCTGTGCTTCTTGTTCACCTACACGTTTTTTCCAAGCAATCAAATGCGTCATATCCTTTGTCTTACTTAGAATAGTTGTGACACTAGGAGTCTTGGACCCATCGGGTGCTTCGTATAATCTTTTGCCTTCTAGATTGATCTGTTTTACTGTGTGGTATTGGTAACGTTCCACATATGGTGGTGGGGTTGAGTTTTCCATTAAAATAAAATCCTATATAGTTAATTGTAATTATAACTTATTAGATAGGTAGATGTCAAGTTATGAACGACGTTTTGTTGCTCGTTTTGCCATCTTTTCGATGTTGTTAGTAGGACTTGAATCAACATCATCTACTGAACCATCTGCATCTTTTTGCATCTGGGTGTTAAGAACAACTCCGTCTTGATTGAAGTTTTGTACAATGGATTGTATTTCTGGACTAGAATCATACATCACTTTAAACACACCGTAATCGAAATCACCATGTCCCGATGATTTCATTAGATTTGTTATTGCTTGATAAGAAAGTTCTGCAGGTGATCCTTCTGCGTTTGCACGTTGGATTTGATTCCTAAAAAGCAATACTAGGTCTTGCTCTAGTTCGTTACCTGCAACTTCAAAAAGTCTCATGATGACTCCTTATTGAGCCAGTTTATTCATTATGCGTGTTGATTCTGCAATAGACTTTTTGTTAGGTGTATAACTTTCACGCTTTTCTCTACCTTCTGGTTCAGTGCCTCCGGTAGCAGGTTCGCTTGCACCAAATTCATCATCTGCTGGCATTGGTCCTTCTGCATCCATTTCAGGATCAATTGGTTCTGAAATATCGCCTTCTGGTTCGTCACCGATTGTATCTGCAGGAGCAGTTTCACCTGTGATAATACCAACACCTGCTGTAAGTGCTTCACGTGATGTTGTTAAAACTTCTTGTGTTTGTTCTAGTGCAGGCTTAACTGCATTTACAAATGCGTCTGCTTGTTCTTGACCTAGTTCATCTCTAATTGAATCCGCTAGTTCTAGCATACCTTCAGCACCCATTTCAGCAACGTCTTCTAAAAATGCAGTAAATCTATCTACCATATCCTTAGCGGCCATTACTAGTTCTGCTTGTTCTTCTGCACCTTCTTTAATAACGCTTTCGCCCATACCGCGTTTCATTGATTTAATTCTTTGAGCACCCATTGGGTTTAAGAATGGTTCCATCATTGACATCATAGCATCTTTAAATGCATCAATTTGTTGTCTGTTAAGTTGCTCGCCGCCCATGATCTTCTTGATAGCCATTCTAGCCATGTTGGCTTTGTTCTTGTCAGTCATGATCATTTTTAATGCTGTCATCATTTTAGAATCAGCACCTGAATCTTGTGGCTCTTCTTCTGGTGCTTCTTCGCCTTCTGGTTTTTCGTCTTCGGCAAAGTCTCTTGCAACATCTGCATCATCTGCTTCAACATTCATAATGTCTTCTCCAAGATCTTCTTCGTCAGCAGTTTCTAGGGGATTGTCAATATATTGATTGATTGCTGATTCAACGATCTTACTGATAAGCAGTGTTTTTTGATATTCATCGTTTGATAGTGATTCGTTAAACTTGTGTTTAACTTCGAATTCTTTAAGTTTACCCTGAATCTTATTGCTGTAAGATTCTAATTGTTCTCTACTATATTTGGCAATATCAACAGATACTCCATACTTGCTACGTAGATCTTTCTGTAGAGACTCTACTGTAACTGTGTTCATAAAATCAGATGTTTTCATCGTCAAAATCCCCTAACGTTTATTATAGTGTTATTTAGTGTCAAACAGCAAAGATTCTGCCTTAATCAGAATATGTGATACCTGCTGTTTAGCACGGTCGTAGCGTGGCCTGTAATCTTCAAGCCTTGCTGTGTATATATCAACTTTCATACTGTCATTATTTTTTACAGAATTGCTAATTTGATATGTAAAATGGCGTATTTCGTTGCGCCAATGCAAATATTCCCTATCTGCTTTTAGTATTTCGCTTTCTTTAAACTTAACATCCATACCAAGATATATGGCTATTGCTACTGCAACCTTATGACTTGCTAAATCCCTATAATACACTATCTTTGTATTATGCAGATTCACGATATCATACCAGCCATCATTGTTCTTTTTGATATAGCAATGTTTAAACTTGATTCCTCCATTATGAGCCACGGGAAGTACAAACCCGCTTTTCTTTAAACGGGACTTTACTGATTGGGCAGTTTCCGCGAAGGCAGTTACAAGTTTTTTAACTTCTGGTTTCATAATAGTATTATACTATATAATTAATCAAAGGCCAAGATCTTTTTTGTTGAATTTGACTGAAGCAGGCATTCCTGGCTGTCTTTTGGTAGGTTCAAATTCGATCTCACTAGAAGAAACGTTCTTTATTTTCATAGGAAGTTCCTGATTTCCTACTGGTACGTTTACTTGTTGTCCTCTTTGAAGTTTTGCTTGTTGCTGATTTTGGGATCCTTGTGATCCTATAGTTTGTTGATTTTGTGTTTGTTGATTAGGCTGTTGATTTTGATTATTAGGAGCACTACCTAGGTTAGATAATTTGTTGGCTGTATCTTTTTTGAGACTTTGTACCTTTTTATCTACTTGTTTTTGTACTTGCTTTTTTGCCCCTTGCTTAATATTTTGACCGGCAGTTTTAGCCATGCCACCTACACCTCTTGCTAATGATGTTGCGGCTTGCCCTACGCCTCTTGCTACTGCTCCGACGCCCCTTGCTACTGCTCCTGCACCTCTTGCGGCTAATTGTCCTGCGGCCGCCGCACCCCTTGCAACTCCTCCTGCCACTGCACCGATTATAGGTGCAATCTCATCAAGTTGTTCTTCAGTCAAATCATGGTTAAGGATAATTTGCTTGAATTCTTTATGCTTAGGATCTAGTTCGTCAATACGCATTAGTTTTTAAACCTTCTTTTGCCACTTAGTGATTTGTTCTTTGTTGCAACTGCTCTTGTGATACCAGAACCTTTTTTAGTAAACTTTGATTTGATTGCTGTCATCTTAGGTTTTCTAGCACGAGTTACTGTCATTGTTTTTTTCTTTTGTGCATCAATAGGTGCATGACAAGTTGACATTTTAGCAACTATTCGTCCTTTACGTGGCCCACTTGTACAACGGAACTTACGTGTGATTCTTCCCTTGTGTGATCCACCAGGTCTACCTCCTCTACCGAAGATAAACTTACCACCTGCTTCTGATATAAATTCTACTGCTTTCATCGTCTATTCAAAAACTTCAATGCTCTACTTGCTGGATTAGTACGCTTGGTTCTTCTTGATCTCATCGCCATACGTCTGCCTAACTTTTTACGTGTGATACGCATACGCATTTTTGCTTGTATGTTCGGTGGAGCAAAGCATTGCTGTGGTTCTGACACAATACGTCCATGACGTTTGCCACCTACACAACGATACTTACGAACCAGTTTCTTTCCGGTTCTACCCCAAATCTGTTTCTCCGTGAGATTATTAAAAAGTTCTACTAACAACATGCTAGTATTTAGTGTTATTTGAAGTTAATGAGAATGACTACGATTGTAGATAGTAGTCCTGCTACAATAGTACCTGATGTACCAATTATAACTTTAATTAAGGATGAATGTGACTTTGCCATATCATCATGCATTGCTGACACTTTAGTCTCTACATTGCCGAGACGTTTTTCTAGCACTTCGTAACGCTGTTGACACAGGTCTACGTGTGCTTCTAAATTTTCTTTTTCTAGGTCTGTGGCACGTGCCATATTTTATTCTCCAAAAACTCCGCTACTCTGCGGCAATTAAGTAAACTCGTTAGTTGGCCTTAATGGGTTTTTATGTTGTGCCTTGTTTGTGCCTTCAAAGTTATTTATGCAACTTCAATGGTAATATTGGATTTTCCTTTGTGATTTACCACAAACATTTTAGGATTAGGTACCGTTTCTGTTAGGCCACCTAGCACAGGTATTTGTTCCATGTCCTGTTTTAGCAGTCCTAATGGATCTTCACCGTCTTTGTACGCATCAGTATGGGTTACTTCAAACTCGTATGTCCATACTTTGTGTTCACCCTTGTAGTTGCTACCAAATTCACCTGTTACATCACGTGTTTCAATAAAAGGGTCGTCGTTGGCATCAATTAAGTTACGTAGATTAATAATTTGTTGTAGAGTTTGATAGTTGTGTTGCTGAAGAAGTTTTAGATCATTACCTTGATCCTTTCTTCTTACATCAGTGCGTGTAACGTCAACAAGTGTTTTAATACGTATTTTCATATACATATTTACCGGTCATAAAAAAAGGGCGACCAAATAATGATCGCCCTTTATGGTGTTAATTAGTTAAACTAATTATGCAATTGAAGCACCTGATGCAGTCAATGCTGTGATTGCCGCACTAGATAATCCAGTGATTGCGTTAACACTTGCTTCTGCTTTTGAGAAGTCAGCGTTTGTGTTAGCAGTGTCATCCCACTTATCTACAGTGTTTTCGTTTACAACGATTACGAAAGAGTTAGAAGCAGGTGTACCTACACCGTATAACTCCATGTGTCCTTGTAATGCGTTTACTGCTTGTTGGTATAAACTTCCGCTATCAGCGTAGTTTGTGTGTACTGCTTCTGCTACTACTACTTTATAGAACCCTAATGTTGCAGTTCCAAAGTCCATAGCAGGTGCTACTTTATAGTTGTCTTTTGTGATTCCAGCCATTTTATTTCTCCTTTAATAGTTTCTCTTAATGGCGCCTCCCACGCTCAGTGGGCAACGTAATAATATTTAGTCTTTTTTGGAAAAACCGAACGAAATGACTATCTTTTTACGGTTCTTGCTCTATTATGTACCTGCTTTAATAGGTTTACATAACCTGGACCTGCTTTTATTATGTCGTCAATGATACGCATAATAGGTGCATATGCTTGTGCAAAGCGAGGCGGTATGCCTAATCCTCTAGAGGTCATGTTTAATACTTTATAGGCAAATGGTAAGTCTTTGCTAGGAACTCCTAACATTCTTAACATCTGTATATCCTTAGTATCTGCTGGAATTGGGTCGGCAACACTTACTGTTGGTTCGGTGTCTTTGACTTGCGTACTTTCAAGATCATAATCTTGAACAAAAAGTATGTAATAATCGACAATGTCTGAATTTCTTCCTCGTGCTTTCAGTGCTAGTTCTAGTTCCGTAACCGCTTTGCGTTTGTCCTGCGGAGTAAGTCTAGCATAGTTTGCTATACGTCTACGTAATCCACTGTAACGACTATTTTGTAAACTGTTATCAATTTTTACTAAATCATTAGTATCACTAAGACTTGGTATATTGCTACTAAAACTTCTTAACAAACGTTTTGCTGTAAGTGTTGGAAAACTAGAACGTTGACGTAATACTTTAGCGGCTTTTGGATTGTTTAATTTTTCTATAATTTTTTCATCACCATCTATGATATTAAGAAGGTTGTATAAATCGTTACCACTGCTTCTAAAGTGTTCCCAACTCTGCCATTTCAATACATTATCACTGTAAGATTTTACAAATCGTCTACTTGGATAATGACGCATGACATGCAATGCAAGAAAATATAATAGCACTAGGTCAGAGGCGTCAGTAAAACTCAGTCTACTAACGCCATCTGAGTTGCGTATCATTTTGCCTTCTGTGATATAATCAATAAATTGAAACATTAACCGAAGTCCTTAGGTGTTGTAAAGTTTCTGCGACTAAACTCTAGTCTATCAACAATCTTAACCGCACCGCCTACATGGTCGATGGCTACATAGCCTTCTGGTGATCCTGCTTCATAGCCATCAGATGTTTTGTAAAAATGTGCTATGCTTTCAATATTATTAAGTTTACCAATGAATAATCTTTTAAGGTTTGTAATTTCTTTCATGAATTCAATAATACCTGAAAGGCCTTTTCTATTAGCATTTATAAAGTTCATGTTGCTTTGAATTTTTTGTAATCTATTTTTAACTGCTGGTTTTTCTGGATCTTGATTTTTAAGTTTTGCGATTTCTGCTTCGATTCTTTCTCTATACCAATCAATAAATCCATTTAGGAATTCGCCCGGATCGCCTGCTAGTTTACCTTGTCTAATATTAGTGTTAATCCAAATTTTAAAATTAGCAATAAAATCTTCATTTGACTTCATTGCGTCCCATACCACATTCGGCACTGCTTTATAAGCGGCCCATGCGTCAGCCAAATCTTGTTTCGCTTGTGCTGTTTCCTCTTTGGTCATTAGTACTGAACCTGACACATCTTTAAAAAACGCATCGTCAAACCAAACATCGCTTGTGCGTTTTAGTTTTCTAATGTCCACGTCATAATTTGCTTTAGCATCTGCTAGAGTTGCGCCTTCGTAGTTTGTGTGAAATATAATTCCAAACTTTGCTTTACCAATTCTTTTGCCTATGTCACTGTCCACAGGAACAGCATAGGTAATAAGTTGTGGCTTAAATGTGTACATTGCCTCGCCGTCAATTTCTTCTTCACGTCTTGAACTTTCATCAAACATGAAGTCACCTTGTAGTACGCCTGTGATGCCTAGTTTACTTAAATGATCAAATGCTAGATGCAATTTAGGCACCGCACCTGATTCACCGTAAATTCTGTCAATTTCTTCGTGGCTGGTTCCTAGTTTAGGAGTCTTAGCAAACACACCTTTTGTGCCCACAAAGAACTTGCCACTCTCTGGATCAATGCCAGCAACAATAGCAGGAGCACCGTCCCACTTTACAGATACTCTAAATTTTTTA
>Ga0222719_10004126_pt1 | contig 12770 bp, 10 predicted proteins | sample C33_34DmetaG_FD_165039 | JGI IMG/M metagenome (GOLD analysis project Ga0222719, IMG submission 165039) | Estuarine water microbial communities from San Francisco Bay, California, United States - C33_34D | ecosystem: Environmental > Aquatic > Marine > Unclassified | place: USA: California...
ACAACAACTACCTTGCAAGAAGGTTTAGGGCGTAAACCCGATATCTTTGGTAACGCAGAATCAGGGTTTTATTACCTTGATGATAACAAAGCTGTTGTTACTGCTAAAGCGGGTCAGGGTCCGGATAAACAAATCTATGGCAATGACAAGTTTGGGTTCTATACTTATAACCCAGCAGATGGCACAAGTTCTGTCTTGCAAGCGGGTACGGGTCCGGAAGCCCCTGAGTTTGTTCAACTTATTGAACGCTTTAATGATCAAAAAGCCATTGTTGATAACCCTGCTTCTACCCCAGATGCTATAGCAGAAGCCAAGCAAGAACTTATCTTCTTGTCTGGCAAACTTACCCCTGATCCAAAAGGCACAGAGTTTGAGCGGTTGCTCCAAGCGGCTAAACAAAAAGTATATGCTCAAACAGAGGGTACAGAAGAAGAAAAACTGGCGGCGGCTGATAAGTTTGAAGCTGATAGTTTGGTAGGCTATGTTACAGCTCAAAGAACACCTAATTTGCAATACAACCCACGCAAATCTATTGATGATGTATTTGCAAAAATGCTGGGTGAGGATATTGCCGCTATCAATGCCAATGTTGCATCAACACAAGACCTTAAAAACTTTGCTAACCAAGCGGCACAGGCTTCCGAAGGGTTTGAAACAGGTGCTCTGGCTGGCACTCGGTTGCGTATCCAGAAGTTTGTTAAAGCAATCCCAGGATTGGAGGCTTTCATTAAAGAGGGTATGTCACCCGAAAACTATGCTGTTATTATGGGTGGAGATCCTGTATTGGCTGAACTTGGTGAACGAGCCAGTAACCAGTTTGCATTAAGGATGTCCCAGTTTATTCCTGGAAACCTCAATGTTGAAGAACTGCAAATGGTTCAAAAAGCAGGTCCGAGCCTTTACACCACACCTGAAGGCTTGCAAGTATTGTCGCAAATTTACAATGCCTCCGCTGACCGTGCTATCAAAGAGCAACAGTTTGTAACTGATTGGATGCAAACCAACAGCCAGAAATATCCGAATGCTGAAGATAAATACATCGCACTTAACCAAGCAAGATCAACATGGCTTTCAGAAAACCCTGTTGTGGATTCTGAGATTATAGCAAACCTTCCCAAAACAACAATCGGCGGTGAGATTACCGCCCAGCGTATTGTAGGTGAGGGGACAGAGCGTGAAACACAAACGATGCGGCTGACTCAAGATACAAATAAACTTGCTAGGTTTATTAGCGAGTTTGACACAAAAGAACAATTCAAAGCAAATGTCGGTGGTTTAATCCAACTCGGCGTACTAAGAGATAAAGATGACAGGGTTATTACCACTAATCCAATCGATTCCGAGATGGATAGACTTTGGGGAATCTACTCAGGTTTCCAATTTGGGGAGCAATAAATGGCTAGACCAGATGACCCGCTTGTAGTTGAAACAGTTACTGATCAGCAAGTTGATGTAACCCCTGAGTTCATGACTCTTCCTGATGATGCACTAATAGTAGAAACTTTACCAGAAGTGTTCTTCACGCCTAAAGGGGCAAGGATAACACCTTATACTACTGAAGATGTGCCTACCAGACAGTTAGACCCTGAAACAGTTGAAACTGTAAACCGTGCCGCTATAGAGTCACAGTTTATCGAAGATGTTACAGGGGCTAGGGATGTAGGTACTCGCCCCGATGATTTCAAACCCCTTACTGTTGAACCTGATGTTGGGAAAGGTCAACTGCTTACGGAAGAGCCTTTCAAAAGCAATATTGAATTAGAAAGCCTTAACCGTCAGCGTGTTGAAAACTTGATTATTGATCAGTATGGCGGTAAAGGTTATCAAGGGGCAGATACTGTTGGTCCAATAAAATTGGGTGTGCGCGAAGGTTTAGCTCGCCGTGGTAAATTCGAAGACCGTAAGGGCTATTTCAAAAAGCATTACCCTGAAGGCCGTTATCTACGGATAGATGTGGGTGGTGGTGAAACAGTAGAACTTTATAGTGTTGTACCAAACGGTGCGTTGTATCGTGCTGACCCTACATTTAACCCAGAAGCCCCAGGAGCAGGGTATGAATTTTTAGCTGATGCGTTAGATGTAGAAGCTAATATTCTTACACCCACGAATGCAACGGCAGTAGCCGCTAGTATTATTTTCCCACCTAGCATACTTGGTACACTCGGAGTTCTTGCCTCAACGACAGGGGTTAATTTTTTAGAACAATGGGCGGTAAACGAAACAGGAAGGTCGTTTGGGGATATGGCGGGTGATGTTTCTGTTTGGAAAGATGCCGCAATAATAGGTAGTTTGGAAGCCGCAATTTTTAAAGTTTCGCCTATTCTTGGTAATCGCTTTAGGGCAATGTTCACTTCCGAAGGTCCAAGTGCCATTCTTGCTGGTAAAACTGCTCCAGGAGCTATTGCTGGTCAGGAAGCCGCAGAACGGTTAGGCTTACCACTACTCACGGTTTCCCAGTTAACTGACAGCCCCATTATCCAGCGTATCCAAGGTCAGGTAGCGGGGGTATCTAAAACTCCTCAACAGGTCTTCAATAACCAACAATCAAAACTGTGGGATATGCTTCATCAAAAATCTTTAAGACCAGAAGGAATGGAAGGGTTTACTGCGACAGAGTTACGCCAGTATTTAGATTTATCTGCGCGTAGGCTTAGTGTGGAACTTGATGATATGTACAAACTTCGTGCTCAAGGCGCGGATGTTGACGTCAAAACGCTAGAGAAAACGCAAGAAGATATCCGTATGCTTACAGGCCAGTTGGATAAAAGTCTTCGGGAAGTAACTGATCAAGCCTACACTCGTGCGTTTGAAACTGCTGAAGCTGAAGATGTTGTTTTTGATTTAGCCCCTGTAAAAGAGGTAGCCCAAGATATTCGGGTTGGCACACAAACTCGCGCTGGCACGACTGAAGCCACAACCGAAACAATAGAGACAGGCGTGTTAGGTCCGGATGGTAAACCTATTACCCGCACCGTCACTACCCCTGCTAAAGAAGTAACTGAGACGATTGAGTCAGTAGACCAACGCTTGCTAAACATTGCTGATAAGTTTGAAAATGTTTGGAATCAGGAAGTTACCACGCTTTCAGTTCGTGATAAGGGCAAAGACTATAGTTTCAATTCTCTCAAACAACTTCAAGCTATGCGTAACGAAGTTGCTGATATTGCGTTTGGTGGTGGTCAAACTAACCAAAATGCTGTGAAACTTTTAAAAGCAATTGATGAAGTTTTGCAAAATCCTAAAGGTGGCGGCACAGCATGGAAAGAAGCATGGGAAGAAGCTACTGCGCTCTCTAAACTTGCTTCCGATGTAAAAAATGCTAGTAAGCTCCATTCCTTTTTTGCAAGGAATACACAGGTAAATCCTGCTGAGCTTGGTCAAAAATTTTGGTCTGGCGAGTTTAACTCTTCCGATTGGAATGTTATGAGCAACTGGTTGATTAGCTCTTCCAAAACTCCGGCAGGGCGTGATGCCGCTAATCAACTTTTGCGTGATGTGCAAAACGGTTTTCTTCAAGACCTTGCCGCTAAACCTGATTTGATTGCTCAGCGTATCCGTACACTGAAAGAAAACGATCCTGAGTTATATTTAAAACTTGTCCCTAACGCGGCAGATAGAGCGGCTATAGATGATATTGCACAACGGGCGGCTTGGATACAGTCAGATGCTGTGCAAACAGCCTTGGCTAGAGATATGTCAGACGGTGCTCGGGCTATCACGCTTGTAAAAACCATGACAGATAATGAAGTTGCTAAGTTTATTGCAGATGGTGGTGGGTTTTTGGGCAACCGTGCGCTTAATATGCGAGCATCTATTTTTGATAGCATCCTTAAAAAATCAAGTTCTTATAATACCGATTTAGGCACAGATGTTGTTGACCCCAAGGCTCTTTCTACTGAAATAGATAAACTTTTGAAATTTGACGGGGAGTATTCTGGCCTCGAGCCTCTTTTTAAAAACGCCGAGCATCCAGAGTATATGCAAGAGTTGGCTGACATCCGTACTTATGTCATGTACACAAACAAACTTGATGATTTGGGTTCAAGTTTGCAATCTGCTTCTACTGTTGCCGGATTGCAAGGTCTTGAACTCGGAGCATTAAAAATGGTTTTGCAACAAAATCTCATGGCTAAGTTCTTAGCGTCGCCACCTTCGGTTGGACAAATGAAAAGAGCTCATGGTCCAAACGCCTTTAAATTTGGGAAAGATTCAGTGTACGGCGTTTTGCTAGATACTATGCGTAAGGGCTTTGTAGACCAAAGTGAAACCCTGGAGGAAGAAACATTACGCACCCAAATGGCTCCTGCTATGGGGGATACCTCGGCTCTTGAAACAGAGGATACTACCAATGTAGTGAGTGCGCCTGTTACACCTCCTGTAACCGCTCCTGCGCCTCCTGTAGCGAGTGCTAATATAGGGTTGCCTAAAATACCTCTGGCAAGTACGCCTCCTGCCACACAGCCAAGCTCTACGGACTATGCCTCTCTGTTCCCCCGTGATGAACTAGGTGGTGCAATAGCAAGCCGTGGTCAAGGGATTATGAGTTTAGGATAAGTTATGAATTTAGAGCAGTTACGCAAAGAAATAGAAGCAGATGAGGGGTGTAGGTATGACATTTATTTGGATCACCTTGGCTATCCTACTTTCGGTATTGGCCATCTTATTAGCGAAACGGATCCAGAACATGGAGCAGAAGTCGGGACGAGTGTCAGCGAAACTCGTGTCATACAAGCATTCAATACAGACATGGGTATTGTATTGGATGACTGCAATACGCTCTATGAAGATTTTGAAACGCTTCCGGAAGAAGTCCAACACATAATTGCAAATATGATGTTTAATATGGGCAGACCGCGCCTCAGCAAATTTAAAGGAATGAAGGCTGGGGTAGATGCTCGGGATTGGAATAAAGCCGCTGATGAAATGGTTGACTCACGCTGGTATCAGCAAGTTACTAATAGAGCACAACGGCTTGTAGACCGTATGCGAGCAGTGAACTAATTATGGATCCTGTAAGCGCAATGGCGACCGCTTCAGCGGCTTTCGGTGCGCTTAAAAAAGGTTTCGCTATAGGTCGCGACCTTGAATCCATGGCTAGTGATTTATCAAGGTGGATGGGTGCGCTTTCCGATATTGAACAAGCCGAAAAAGAAGCTAAAAACCCACCTATTTTTAAGAAAATAATCAGTAGTAAATCTGTAGAACAAGAAGCGATAGAAGCCTTCGCCGCAAAGAAAAAAGCTCAAGCACAACGCGATGAACTTAAACAGTGGTTGCAATTCACCGTTGGTTCAAAAGCATGGGATGAGCTTATTGCAATGGAAGGTCAAATCCGTAAACAACGCCAAGAAACAATTTACCGACAGCGCGAGCGTAGACAAAAGTTTGTTGAAATAATAGTAATCATTTTAGCCGTTGTTACTGGAGCGGCATTACTGTTTGGGTTCATTTGGCTTATGAAAAGCAAACAGAATTAAACAATCCAATCCCTAAAGTCTTCTGCGAGGACTTGGCTTGCTATATTGATTTTATTCCGCAAGGCTTTCAAGATACGCTCATCAACTGTGTCTTCCGCCACAATATCAATATATGTCACTTTGCTGGTTTGCCCGATACGGTGCGCTCTATCTTCGCTTTGTAACCGTATTTCAAGGTCAAAGTTATTACTGTAATACACCACAGTTTTAGCTTCTGTCAATGTTAGGCCATACCCACCTGTCCGTGGTTGCCCTACAAAATAAGTCAATGGGTCGTTAGGGTCTTGGAAACGGTTGACAATTTCCTGTCGCTCATCACTCTCGGTTTCACCATAATAAGTGGCTACTGATTGTTCGCCGTAAACTTTTGCAATAGATTGCTCGATGTTCTTAATGTCATGTGTAAAGTTAGCCCAAATGATAACCTTGCCGTCAACTTCTTCTAGAACGGACATTAGTTCAGGTAACTTAGCTGAATCAAATATTTTCATTTCACCATCGTCCATTCGCACATGGCCTGAGCAAACTTGCTGTAGCCTGAGCAGTTGCGTAAGGATTGTATCTGTGGTTACAGAACCTTCCTCAAGCATGGCAAGGGCAAATGTTTTAAGGCTTGAATATACCGATTTTTGTTCAGTGGTAAGTTCCACACTGCGTTTGATATACACTTTATCGGGCAGGTCTAAACAATCTTCTTTCTTTACACGGAAACTGAAGTTTTCTAGAACACCGTTGAGTTTATCAAGGTTACGGTATCCTACTACTTGGTTAAAACTATGCGCTCCCATTGTGCGGCGTTGCACCACGGCATACTCGTATTGGAAGCTAAAGTAACTACTATGGCCAAGTAACCATGGATCAAGGAACTCGCATTGTGTATATAAGTCCATAGGGCTTTTGGTTACGGGTGACCCCGTTAGTATTCGTTTGAAGGTAGCATTTTTACCTATCTTCACAATGTTCTTAGTGCGTTTAGCGTCTTTGCTTTTTATGGTAGTGCTTTCATCAACAGCCATAAGACATTTGTGAGCATTGATAAAACGCTCAGCAATATCACAACCCTTCTTTGTGCTGAAGGCTTCAACATTCATAACAAAGATCTTGAGGTTGTCATCAGGGAAAAACAAGGTCTTTTGTTTTTCAAGTTGTGTTTTGGTTTGGCTAGGATTCCACAGCACCGTGTCATACATAACATGATCTGGAATGTGCGTGGGCAGTTCACCTTTTTCCCAGTTTCGGTATACACCTTTGGGGGCGATTATCAATGCCGCCGTAATTTCCCCTCGGTCATACAGCACACACATATTATCAATAAGCACTTTTGATTTACCTGTCCCCATATCCATGAAGTAGGCAAATTCTGGCTTGTTCCAAGATTTTTTCAAAGCCTCGAGCTGGTGCTCATAGGGCTGGAATTTAAATTTGTAACGCATAACACCGCTTTCTAATGGGTACTTTTGTATAATAGCACCGAACGCAAAAAACTGCATATGTTTTTGTATCTGTTTTTAATCCGCGCGGCCAGTCAAAGTAAGTATTTGTTTTAGGATAAAACCCAGATATCAGATATCTGATATTAAAATATCGGATTAATCGTAACGATAACTTTTATGTTTTACCCCTATATATAAAAGTGTAATGTAGGGGTGTTGGGTAATCCTGCCCAGCGTAGAAAGCAAACGGAGTAGAAAGCCGTGACAGTCTACATAACACAAGAAGTGCGTGGTAGAGATATCACAGATGCAGTTGCTTTTGGTGACTTGCAAATACTTGTTCCTGCCAAGGAGCAAGTTTCATTTAGCACTCAGCCGACGGTTCGTAGGATTCATCGTGGCCTTCGCAACTTTTGTGACGAGGATTACATTTTGTTATCTGGTGACCCTTTGTGCATTGGTATTGCCTGTGCAGAAGCGGCACGGCGTAACAATGGTAAGTTCAAAGCACTCAAGTGGGATAGGTTAGAAGAACGCTACTACCCTTTGGAAGTGGACTTATATCATAGGAAGGAGGTCCAAAATGGACTTTGAAAGTGTGGCTGGAGACCTAACCAGCATAAATCAATCTGGTATCAGCACTATCAGTAACCTATGCAAACAACAACTTGCCTTGGAAAAACGGATCGCTGATCTAGAAGAAGAGCTGAAAGATGCCAAGCGTGAACATCGCAAAATTGCTGAGGATTTACTCCCAGCCGCGATGGATGAGCATGGTATGTCTCAGTTAAAAATGGATGATGGTAGTGAAATAAGTGTTTCACCTTATTACAGTGCCAGCATTTCCAAAGACCGCGCTGATGAAGCCTTTCAATGGCTTACTGAAGCGGGGCATGGCTCACTAATCAAGAACCATGTAACAGCGGCCTTTGGGCGTGGCGAGGATAACTCTGCCAAAGATTTGCTTGCCGAGCTTGAACAGCGCGGTATGGCAACTCAAACTAAGACTTGGGTTGAACCCATGACGCTCAAGTCTTTTGTTAAGGAACAGGTTGAAAAAGGTGAAAACCTTCCATACGACCTGTTGGGTATATTCGTGGGACAGCGAGCCAAGATACGGAGGTAGGTATGGCCACAGAAGTAGCAAAGAAAGAATCAACTGCGGTAGCGATGGCATCTCAGTTTGAGGATATGGGTGGTTTGGGTTTTGAGGAAACAACATCACAGGATATGGCAATCCCATTCCTGCGTATCCTCGCACAACTCAGCCCACAAGTTAATAAGCGTGATGGCGCATATGTTGATGGTGCAGAAGCTGGCATGATCTTCAATACGGTAGCCAATAAAGCATACGATGGTGAAAAAGGTGTGACTGTAGTGCCATGCTATTACAACCGTCGCTATGTTGAGTGGGCTCCGCGTGAAAAGGGTGGTGGCTATTTTGGCTCTTATTCACCTGATGACGCTATTGTCAATACGACAACCAAAAATGAGCGCGGCGAGGATATTTTGCCTAATGGTAATATTCTGACTAACACAGCGCAGTTCTTTGTAATCCTGCTTGATGATGTAGTTGGTCCTCAGCGTTGTTTGATCACAATGTCTAGCACCCAACTCAAGAAAGCTCGTAAGTGGGTTACACAAATGCAATCTCTTACAGCACAGGGTAAGAATGGTCCGTTCACTTTGCCAATGATGTCACACAGCTATCAGCTCGGCACTGTTGCAGAAAGCAATGATAAGGGTAACTGGTTTGGTTGGGAAATCAACAAAATTGGTCCACTTAACCTTGCAGATGACGAGGATAATTCTGTGTTTGAAATGGCGGTAGCGTTTGCAAAATCGGTAAAGGCTGGTGAGGTAGAGGTAAAAGAACAAGCACCCACTGATTCAGCACAGCAGAACAAGGGTTCTGTAGCCGATGATGACGACATTCCGTTCTAAGTTCAACTGTGGGAGTTGATCGCCCATAGTTGCTCGGGAGGGTAGTCGGGAGTCTGCCTAACTACTCTCCCACCCTTTTTCGTTGGAGAAAGCAATGACAATAGCAGAAAAATTCTTAAAACTCTTTGATGGTAATAAACGCGCTCATGGCGTGTTTAATCCTGACGAACAGCGCAGTGATGGCAAGCGGCTTGGCGTTTACAAAATCATTAAACAGCCACCAACTGAAGAACTTTGGCAACAGCACCTAGATGGTAAGCAAGGGCTAGGCATTATCCCCATACGCGATGATAACCTTTGTATGTGGGGTGCGATTGATATTGATACTTATGATGTTGACCATAAGGCTCTTGTTAATAAACTCAAAGACGCCAAAATCATAGGATGGGTGGGTCGCAGTAAATCTGGTGGCGCACATATTTATTTCTTCTTTACCGATGCGTTAAAAGCCGAGTTTGTACAATCCAAACTTACTGAGCTTGCGGCATCACTTGGCCATGCCGAAGGTGAGATATTCCCTAAACAATCAACCATTCTTGTAGACCGTGGTGATACAGGTAATGGTTTGAATATGCCTTACTTCAAAGGCGACTTGAGCACACGGTCAGTGTACGACTTTAAGGGTGAACTTATGTCACCTGAAGAGTTTTTGACTAAAGCCTCCCGTAACAAAATTAGCCCTGAGGACTTTGCTAAGTACCGCATATCCGAACCAGAACCTAAGTTAAAGGATGGTCCACCTTGTTTGAATGAACTTTGTCAGCAGGGCTTTGGCGAAGGCTCACGAAACAATGCTCTCTTCAACCTTGGTGTGTATGCACGGATGTTTGACCCTGATAATTGGGAAGCCTTGATTCAGCGTTATAATGTTGAGTATTTGCATCCACCCCTCAGCCATACAGAAGTTGGGGCAGTAATCAAACAATTACAGCGCAAGGATTACTATTACAAATGCGACGACCAGCCTATCAAACCTTTTTGTAATAAGGATTTATGCGTCACTCGTAAGTTTGGTGTTGGTCCGGCGGGTGTCCAAAACCAAATGTCAAGCCTTACCAAGATTGATGGTGACCCACCAATTTGGATATTGGATGTAGATGGCCAGCGTGTTGAATTAAGCACTGATGGATTGATTAGTCAAACACGGTTCCAAAAAGATTGTGTGGCACAAATCAATAAATTACCTATCGCGGTTAGCCAAAGAGCATGGCAGACCAGAATACAACTGCTATTAGATAATTTAACCATTGTAGAAGTGCCGCCTGATGCTACTATTAAAGGCGAGTTTGAAGACCTGTTATCACAGTTCTGCACTGATAGAGCTAAAGGTGTAGAGCGTGAAGACATATTACAGGGTGTAGCAGTTTGGTCAGAAGGAAATGTATATTTCCAAGTTAAGGATATTAAGAAACACTTGACTGTTAATGACTTTAACCACTACACCTCCAACAAAATTACGCTGAGGCTTCAGGGCATGGAAGCAGAAAAAATGTTTTGGCGAATAAAAGGTAAAGGTATTCATGTGTGGTCACTGCCGCAGGAGTTCTTTGCTGATGACGATGAGCCAATGCAACTGCCTGACTTACCTCAGCAGAGCGACATATTATAATGAACATTATACTCGGACCTCCAGGGACAGGGAAAACAACATACCTCCTCAACAAGGTCGAAGAGTATTTGCAAAAAGGTGTCGCTCCTGATCGTATCGGTTACTTCGGCTTTACTCGCCGTGCCGCTAGTGAAGCCATAGATCGCGCTTGCGACAAGTTCAAACTTCACAGGCGCGACCTACCCTTTTTCCGTACGCTACACAGTCTAGCGTTCATGCAGATGGGTATCAACCAAAACCAAATAATGACCTCTGACAAATATTCAGAAATAGGTGATTGGTTAAAGATTGGTGGCTTTTTTGGAAGTAACCAACCTGTAGACCAAGGTCCGTATAAAGACTTTGGCTATGGGGATAAGTTCCTTGAAATTATAAACATTGCTCGTATCCAGCAACAGCCGTTGCGTCAGGTATACAATGCTTCTACCGTGCCGCTTAAAACAGATTGGGCTAGGGTTGATTATGTTGACCGTGGCTTAAAGGCTTGGAAAGATAGATACCACCTATTTGATTATACAGATATGCTTGAGCAGTTTTGTTATAGGGAGTTAGCCCCGAAACTAGAGGTGGTGTTTATTGATGAAGCGCAAGATTTATCACCTTTGCAATGGAAAATGGTGCGTTTGTTACAGGCCAACTGCAAAGAGATATTTGTGGCTGGCGATGATGACCAAGCCATCTTCCGTTATGCGGGTGCAGATGTAGACTACTTCATAGGATTGCAAGGTAGTGTTACTGTCCTGGATCAAAGTTACAGGATACCCGCCTTGCATCACACACTTAGCCAGAAAGTAATTCAGCGCGTCGTCAATCGCCGCCCCAAACAATTCAACCCACGGGATGAGGATGGGTTTGTCCATTGGCATCGCCACTCCGAAGAAGTAAACATGGCCGAGGGTGATTGGCTCTTACTTAGTCGTACAACCCGAGGGGCTAAACAAATAGAGGAAGAAGTTCGTCGCCGTGGCCACCTCTATATTTACAATGGCAGTAAATCAATAGACGGTAAAGTTCTTGAAGCAGTTCGCCTCTGGGAAAACTTGAGAAGTGGTGGAAGTTTAACGGCTGAACAAGTGCGTACTGTCTACAGCCAGATGCTGTTAGGTACTCAGGTTGAGTATGGTCATAAGACTTTTAGCAAAGGCCAATCTGACCAACGCTACGGGATGCAGGAGTTATTAGATTTCCACGGCTTATTGCACAGCCTCCCATGGGATGAGGGGTTAGGCAAAATATCAGATACTGATAAACGCTATATCAAAGCCTGTTTGCGTAAGGGGGAGTCACTTACAGAAGAGCCACGCATTCGAATCTCAACGATTCATTCTGCAAAAGGAGCTCAGGCGAATAATGTTATGCTTCTCACTGATACTATGCGCCGTTCCTATTCTATGTGGCGTAAGTTTGAGAACGAACATTTGGATGAAGCTCGCGTGTTTTATGTGGGTCTTACTCGCGCTTTACAACATCTTCATTTGATACACCCGATGTACAGCAGAGGTTATCAAATACCAGCATGACAACTTAGTTGGTCGCCGCGACCTGTTACTGGTTGCGCTCCAAGTGCTATACCTTTTTAATATACCCATAACGCAACCAGCCATAGAAGGGGCTAAATTTATGGATGTACCATACCTAACCAAAGAGCTTTTTATACAGCTCAATGACCGTGCTGTTCGCCGCAAGGCTAACCGCACACTCAAGCGTAAGTTTCTTGATGCGCTTGACGACTCTTTCAAATACCCCATTATCCACACAATGTTGCACAACGATGTTGAGATGCGTTGTCAGATTGCGTATAGTGCAATGGGGGAAACTTGTTGGCTAGACATTGCGCTGGCCGACTTTGACGTGCTTCCAACTGTGGAAGCTGTTCATAACGCCTAGTTTTGTAGAAAGGAAACAATCATGGCACATATGGTAGAAACAATGGCTTATGCAGGACAAGTTCCATGGCATGGGCTTGGTGAAAAAGTTGAGCATAGCCTTACTCCTGAGGAAATGCTTAAAGCGGCTGGCCTTGACTGGACAGTTAGCAAGCGGCCTGTCTATTACGCTGACAAGCCTAACACTTGGAACCTCAACGACCCACGCGGTGAAGCCGAGATGCTTCGGGCTCACGATCATTATATGGTGGTGCGCGATACCGATAACCGTGTGCTATCGCACTGCGGTGAAGGTTTTGTTCCATTCCAGAACCACGAAACAATGTCCTTCTTTAAAAAGTTTACTGAAGCAGGGCATATGGAAATGGATACGGCGGGTAGCCTTAGTGATGGTGAGCGCATTTGGGGCTTGGCCAAAATC
>Ga0222719_10004128_pt1 | contig 12769 bp, 13 predicted proteins | sample C33_34DmetaG_FD_165039 | JGI IMG/M metagenome (GOLD analysis project Ga0222719, IMG submission 165039) | Estuarine water microbial communities from San Francisco Bay, California, United States - C33_34D | ecosystem: Environmental > Aquatic > Marine > Unclassified | place: USA: California...
CTGGTAAAGACTCAAGATAATCATGAATTGCTTCTAATTCTGCTAATGAATATACATTCCACCAATAACCAGAGGCATTGCTATTATCATCGTCAAATAGCCCTTCATCAAAGAAATCATCTTCAATTGAATCATTTGATATTTCTTCAAGAGGCTCTCTGATAATAATATCTAATGTAGCTGTCCCACCAAGGTTTTTATCTATCTCTAACATACCCTGATGAATTTCAGTTTCCTCATCAAAGTAATCAATAAATCTGTTTTCGACAATTAATTTAGTTGAGCCAAAAATTAAAATACAAAAAGTAGCAGCAAATAATAAATAAATAATAAATGAGTTATTTTTTGCTAATTGTAAAATCTTGTTAGTAATCTTATGCAATGATAGATAGTCTTTACTATTAGACTCTTTAATTAAAGAGATAGCACTAGGCAAAAAAGAAAAAGTAAAGATGAATGCAATAGAAATTCCAAATGCCATCATTTTTCCAAATTCAATAACAGGCTTTAGATCGCCAAGAAGTAGTGATAAAAATGCAACAGCAGTTGTTATTGCTGCAAAAAAGCATGGTAAAAACATTTGATTCACTGAGTTTACAAGAGAATCTTTGTAATCTGCCCTCTCATTTTTTAGTTCATTAATCTTAACTAAAACATGAACGGTTAGGGATATTGTTAGGATAAGCAATAAAGCGATGAAGTTTGAAGATACAACGCTAATCTTCCAATCCATAAAACCCAAAAAACCAGCAGTAACAAAAGTTGTAAAAAAAGCATTAAGAATTGGAAGAGCAACAAACCAGATATTTCCAAAAAATAAATAAAGCATAATTGCAAAAACTAAAGCAACAGCTGAACCAAAAACAACAAGATCAGATCTTATATAATTCATCATATCTGAGGTAATCATAGCTGGGCCCCCAAGATATAAAGTAGCATCACTTTTATACAGACCTAAGATATCTCTTATTTCTTTAACAAGCTTTGAATTAAAATTAGATTCTTGGTCGTTTAAATAGCCAATTCTTGAATTAATTGATTGCAATTCTTTTATAAGAGATTGTCTAATTTCATTTGTTATCGGTTCTTTAGAATCTAAGGTCTCGAGTATCTCATATCGCTTCTTCACAAGAAGATCGTATTCATCATTACCTCTAAGCACTACTTGCATTGCAGTAATACTTCCATCAGAACTAATAATCAAATCTTTATATATTGGATTATTAATAATTTCATTTTTAGCAAGCTTTAAATCAATACCCTCTGTTGTCAGATCTTTTAGGTTATCTGAAACCTCTGTTAGGCTGACCTTTGGCTGAAAAAAAATAGGTGCATCCAGCAATGATAAAACAGAATCAACACCATCTATATTAGATAGCTTGCTTTCAATTTCTTGAAGGGTAGATAGTGATTTATCAGAGAATAATTCAGCATTAGGCTCATATGTAACAATAAGAAAACTTGAATCGCCAAACTCTTCTTCATTTTCTCTATATTTTTTTAATGCCGCATCCCCCTCCAAAACCAGCGCATCAGATGAAGCATCTAATTTAAAGTTAGTTATGCCTTGAAATGCAAGACATATAACTAAGAAAACTAAAGAGAGAATAATGAGAGGTTTGGTTATTACAAAATTTGAATATTTATATATAAAATCTTTCATATTATTTGTTTGCGCATTCAGGTGAATCTAATATTACTGGGTTTAATTCAAACTCTTCTTCAGTAAATGCATGAATAGATAATGCGTGTATTTTATCCATTAAATCATTCAGATTTTTATAAATTAATTTATGTCTTTGCATGATTGGTACATTATTAAAATCATCAGTTACTACAAGAATTTTAAAATGGCTTTCTGATCCATCAGGAACATTATGCATAAAGCTTTCATTAATAATTTTAAAAGACGAAAGATTCATGGAACTTGAAAGAGTATTTATAATTTGAGATTCGATTGGACCATTACTCATATTAGAGCATTATAAATGAATATAACTTATAAAATAATTTTTTAATTAAGGATAATTTCTTTTAAGTAGTTTGTTATAGCAGAGAGCAAAAATGATAATAAATAAAGCACCCAAAGCTACTGGCATCAATACAAAAGATAAGCCTTTACCGCCAAGAATAGCAATAATTGGATTTGCTCCTGCTGGAGGATGAATTGTATTAAATGAGCTCATAACAAATACTGATAAACCAACAGCAAGTCCAAGCGATACAGCAGATGCTCCCATTAAAGCATAGATAACTACCCCACTTAAGGCTGATAATGTATGTCCAAAAAATATATTATATGGTTCAGCTAAAGGACTATTATGAACTGCCATTACCAACACCATGGTTGCTCCAAAAGGAGGTATTAACCAAATCTCACCATAATCTGAGAAATGTAAATAAGAAAGCATGATTATGCAGATACATGCGCCTAATGCTGAAAGCAGATTGTTAATGATAATTTTTTTGTCGAACATCTAATTACATTAACTCATTTTATAGTTATAAGAAATACGCAATCATAATCAACTATCGAGTGGAAGTTGATTGATATTTTCTATTATAAGAGAGATTTCTTCCCACCTTGCCCATTCGATTGAATTTAGAGAGGCAGCGTACTCTGCTGCTCTTAGCATAGCTATGGTCTGCGCCTCATCACCGTATTGCGAAATTAAGGAAATAGCTATTTTTCTTAGATTATCTTTCAATTTTAAAAATGAGTTTTTTATAATGTTATAAAACTGTATCCCATGTAAAATCCTTTGTATAGTTAAGGTAAGACTGATGAACAGACTGAGGTGTAAATAAGTTTAATTTTATGAATATTTTATGGATAAGTGATGGAAAAAAAGGCCATGAAAAGCAAGTAGAGATACTTTTAAATGAAATATCAAAGACAGAAAATATTACTGTAAAGAAAGAAATAATTTTAATTAGCAAGCTCTCACAAATATTAGAATTATTGATTTACTCAACAAGTCAATTATTTGGAAACCGATTTTTAAGCAAAAAAAAGTTTTCAGCCTATAAAGTAAATAAAACTGATATTGTTATAGGTGCTGGGAGTAGTATCCATATAAGAATGTTGCTGATTAAAAACTACTTATTAAATAAGGGTGGGTCCATAAAGGCAGTTAGCATTCTTGCCCCAAACTTATATAAAAATAAATTCGATATCATATGCTCTCCTTCTCATGATAGAAAAAAACTATCAAACACTAATAAAACTATTTATTTTGAGGGCTCCTTAGCTAAAGTTTCTACAAGTGAGATAGATCAAAATATTGGTTTTATTGGAATTGGTGGAATAAATAAACATTTCATATTTGATCAAGATGCAATCATGCAGCAAATTAAATTTTTGATAGGTTTATATCCTCAAAAAAAATGGTTTATATTTACCACCAGAAGAACACCAATTGACATGACTCATGAAGTTGCCGAAATTAGTTCAAGTAATAATAATTTAATTATGTCAGATGATAATTATGATGAAATTATAGAAAAAGCATCTATAAAAGTTGTAACGCAGGATAGTGTCAATATGGTCTATGAAAGTCTATCTACCAAAGGTCAAACCATCTTATTCAATATGAAGTACATCAAAGTTAATAAAATTGTTAATCAAATCAATCTTCTCTTGAGTAACAAGTATGTTGGTTATATTGAAAATACAGAAATGGTGAAAGGTTTAAATAAAATAAAAATAATGCCGCAAAATACTCATCATGATGTCTTTGCGGAAGTTGAGAAAGTTGCTTATAAATTAATTCAAGAATTTAAATCTAAAAATTTATGAAGATAGTCCATCTAGTATTAAGTAACGTATATGCTGGTATTGAGCAGCATGTGAATGAGCTTACTTTAAATTTAGAGCATGAATCAGATATAGATGTCAGCATAATATGCAATAAAGAAATAGCATCAAGGTTTGAAAGTAGCAATATAGATATTATCAATAATTTTAGCAGGCGTTCCCCTATTGGTTTAATTAAACTTTTATTAAAACTCCATAAAATTAAACCAGACATCATCCATACCCATGGCTCAAAAACTACATCAATTGTAAATATTATTAAAAAAATTTTTAATATAAAGCATGTTGCTACTGCTCATGGAATAAAAAATAAAACATCAGCTTATAAGAAGGCGTCAAGATTAATTACTGTTAGTCAAAAAGCCAAAGAATCTATAGATGCTCCATCAATTGTTATTAACAACTGGTATCCACCCAAAATCCAAGGTAAAAGATCTGCAGGCAATGATTACCTCCTTGCAGTAGGCAGATTAGAAAAAGTAAAAGGTTTTGATCTATTAATTCAATCTTGGGTAAATATCAAAGAGAATTTAATCATAATTGGCTCGGGTAAAGAATACGATTCATTAATCAATCTAATAACTAAGCATAATTTAGAGAAGAAAATTAAAATTATTGATGAGATGTCTCAAGAGGAACTAATAGATTACTATAAAAACGCTTCTATGCTTATTATTTCTTCTAGAAGCGAAGGTGGTCCTAGAGTAGCATTAGAGGCTCTCTATCAAGAGATACCTGTTATATCGACTAATGTTGGCCATATGCCTGAAATTTTACCTAAAGAGTTATTAGCGGAGCCTAATAATTTGGATGCTTTAAAGGAGTTGGTTGAAACCTATGCTGGGAATGAAAATTACTCTCAAGATTCTATTTATCAATATGTTAAACAAGAGTTTTCAGGAACAGCTCAGTCAAAAAAAATACTGAATGTTTATTTAGAGCTATTCGTATCTTAAGGAAATAGCAGGATCAAGCTTGGCTGCTTTTCTTGCTGGCCAGATACCAAAAAATAAACCAACCATAGCTGAGAATGTTATTGATCCAATGATGGCACTAAAGGGCATTGCAAAAGGCCATTCATTCAGTGAAGCGAAAAGATATAAGATACTCGTTCCCAAGAATACTCCAACGCACCCACCAATAAGACAAAGCAAAATTGCCTCAACAATAAATTGCAACATAATAGCTTTATGTGTGGCACCTAAAGCTTTTCTTAATCCTATTTCTCTAGTTCTTTCAGTTACAGAAACAAGCATTATATTCATAACACCAATGCCGCCAACAATAAGACTAATCCCTGCAATACCTGCAATCAAGGCTGTAAAAATGCCAGTTGCCTGTCTTCTAAGATCAGAAAACTGACTGTAATCAGATATTCTAAAATCATTATCCTGGCCTGGTCCGATATCGTGCTGTGATCTGAGTATTCTTTCAATGGTCATCATAACTTCATCAACATTAGCCTCTTTTGAAATACCTACGCTCATAGAGTCTATTGTCTCTGTTCCAAATAATCTTTGAGCTCCTGTTAGAAGTGGTATATATAATTCATCGTCTGGGTTTTGCCATCCTGTATTACCCTCTTCTTTAAGAACTCCAATAACCTCATAAGACGTTCCAGCTATAAGTATTTCTTTATTAAGAATTTGTCTGGCTGAAGTTTGTAATTCTTTTGGAACAGATGAACCTAAAACCACAACTCTCTTTCTGCCTAAATTCTGCTCTTCAGTAAATATTGTTCCATACTCAATATCAAATCCACTTACCTTAAAATGAATTGGTAGATTTGCTCTTATTCTTTCATTGATATTAGCGTTGTTAAATTTTACTTGTCTATTTCTAGTTATGTATGGGGATACCATCCAATCATGATCTTTATTTTTTGCTAAAGCGTATGCATCTTTTATATCAAGCGGAATAAGCCCTTTAGTTACAGCCCCTCTTCTATTTTGCCCTGGACTAACATATAGAGTTCTTGGTCCAAAATCATCAATTTCTGCTTCTAGTGCTTTATTGGCACTCGAACCTATCCCAATAACCGCTATTACGGCTGCAGTTCCAATAATAATTGCCAATGTTGTAAGAAATGACCTAACAATATTAGATCTAATCGATGAGGTTGCAGAAATTAAAGATTCTTTAAAAAGCATTATCCAAAACTAAATGAAGCTGCAACTCTTTCTTTGAATCTTTGCTGATAATCAAATAAACTTTTGCTTGGAAGAATAAATACAGTATCTTGGTTATTAAGGCCTGTTAGAACCTCTACATACGATAAGTCAGATTCACCAATTTTTACCCAAGCTAATTCAGGTCCATTTTTTGAATCTTTAATAACTATAAACTTATTAAAATTTTCACCTTCAACTTTTTGAGATAAAAAATTATCTATTGTTTCTTTAGATATATTTAGTATTGAACCTGCGCTGTATATATCTTTTCTAGTTCTAAGAGACATTGTCGGTGTACTTAATGAGACATTCTTATTAAGGACTTCTATGACAACATCAGTATTCATACCTAAAAGCAAAAGATTTTCATTATTGTCTATATCTATTAAAACGGGGAAAGTCGTAACATTTTGTTCAATCTTTGCTAAAGGCTCAATTTTAGAAACTGTTCCAAAAAACTCTTTATCTCGATATGCAGCAACCTTAATTGAGACAGTTTGCCCTATAGATACCTTGCCAACATCAATCTCATCAACCAAAGCTCTTACTCTAACTTTGGAGAGATCTGCCATAGTCATTAATACTGTTCCACCGCCAACAGCAGATGTTGGCGATGAAATAACTTGCCCAACTTCTACAGGTCTTGAGATAATTGTTCCTTGGACTGGGGATCTTACAATTGTGTCATCTAATGCAATCTTAGCATTTTCATATGACACCTCTGTCCTAACTACTGTAGATTTAGCTTGAGCATATCCCTCTTGGATATCCTCATAGTCTTTATCTGAAATACTCCCCTTTGCATGAAGCTCCTTGCCTCTATCATATTGAGATTTTGCATTTTCAAGCCTTACCCTTGAGGCCTCTAGATCAGATTTGGCTTGATCTAAAATATTCTTTGGTGTTCTCTGATCAATTTGTCCTAAAATTGAACCTTTTTCAACCAGATCACCAACCTCAGCACCAAGAAGTAATATTTCACCCGAAGCTTTAGATTTAATTTCAACTGAAGATATTGCTTCAATAATGCCAGAAGCTTCTATAGAAAGTTCAAGCTTTTTTTGATTAACTGTTTCTTTTTTATAAAATGTAGCTTCTTGCGGAGCTTTATCATCTGAGCCACAAGACGAAATAACTAAAGTTAAAAAAGTTATATAAAGTAAGTTTTTATTCATAATAATTTTCATATTTATATTCTCTCATCAGATTCTATAAGCCCATCTTTAATATTTATTATGCGTTTTGATTGCATAGCTATATCCTCTTCGTGAGTTATTAATATTATAGTCTGCCCTTGGCTATTAAGCTCTTTAAATAATTCCATTACGTCATCTCCTGTTTTGGAGTCAAGATTTCCAGTTGGTTCATCTGCAAATACTATACTTGGCTTATTTACTAGCGCTCTTGCTATTGCCACTCTTTGTTGCTGCCCTCCTGATAGCTCTGATGGGGCATGGTTAACTCTATCACTCAGACCTACTTTGTCTAAAACATTTTTAGCAAGTACATAAGCTTCTTCCTGTTTTACACCAGCATACTTCAGCGGCAATAATACATTATTTAAAGCTGAATTTTTTGCTAGTAAATGGAAGGATTGGAATACAAACCCAATTTCTTTATTCCTTATAAGCGCTAAATCATCATCAGCAAGATCATTTACCAATTGATTGTTTAAATAGTAGCTTCCACTAGTTGGTGTATCAAGGCAGCCTATGATATTCATTAGTGTTGTTTTACCAGAGCCTGAAGGACCCATAATAGAAAGGAATTCACCTCTTTCGACTAATAAATCAATACCTTTTAAGGCTTCAACTTTTTCAGAACCAACTTTGAACGATCTTTTAAGGTTATCAGTTTTTATAATCATACTTATTTAATGTTGAGACAATAATATATTTAGAAAGTTCTATTATTACTTTCTTTAAAGTAACTTAACCAGTCAACGCCTCTAAATATTCAATCCATGCTGCGCCTGAGTCTTTATATTTTTTTGATGTGCTAGCTTTTACAAATGAATTTTTAGCATTTCCATACTGTTTGAGTTCAAAATATGCTATCCCCTGCATAAGCTGATATTTACCATCATCTTTTATCTCTAACTTTTCAATTCTATCGATACCGGTAATAACCTCTCTCCATTGAAATGCACTAAATGCTATATCAACATATTGTTTAGCTAATTTATGATCATCGGGATTTGTTTTTAGTGAATCAGTTAATACCTCTAAAGACCTATTTCTTTCTTTTGCGTAGAGCCATGAGTCAGCAAGAAGCTTTGCATTGGCTTTAGTAAAAATTATATTTTCATCACTAATGGCATTTTCTAGGACTCGCGCAGACATTACAGGGTTTTTTCTATATAAATAAAAACTTGCTAAATTTGTAAATTCTTCTGGCTTTTCAAGCATACCCTTCATGTAGCTAACTTCCATTGTTGCCAATGAAAGATCATACTTTTCAAGAACATTGTAGATAGCAGATAATTGAATATAGTAGATTTTTTTATTAGGTTTATTTAATAATAAGGTTTTTGCAGAACCTTCTGCAGCAATAAAATCTTTTTTATTATATTCAATTGCAAATTTTAGCTGGTACCAATCCTCTCTAAAACTAGATGATAAAGATATTGCTTTATTAATATATGAATATGCTACGACAAAGTTTTCCTCTGTTGCATAAATCAATGCCGTCAATGCGTAAATATTATGAAGGCCTGGAACAGGCTTAGCACTTGCTTCTGCTATTTCAATAAAATTTAGTAAAAGCTCTTTAGCTTTTAATGGTTGTTTTTGGGTTGTATATAATTGAGCCAGGGCCTGAACTAATGTTGTAGACTCTGCTAAAGGTAAAGCTTTTTCATCATATGAAACCTGAAGTTTTTCTAAAGCTTCATCATATCTTTCTTGTTGATATAAAAAAAAGCCGAAGGTTCTTGCTATAACTGCTTTATTGTATGATCTTGGTCTCCAATTTTTTTTATACCATCTATTAAGTATTTTTTCTGCTTCATCAAACTTTTTTTCTTCAATTTTCGTATCAACACGGGTTAACTCCCAGTAAACGGTTTCATCCAGAACATCTTCAGATGAAACGTGGATGGTAAATATTAAAAGGCTTGCTATTAGAGTCTTATATTTCATTTTTAAAATATTTTAAATTCAATTACTTGAGTTCCATTTTGCGTCACCGCAACTCCATTTACTACTTTAGGTTTGAATTTCCATTTCTTGATAGCCCTTAGTGCTGCTGTATCAAAAACTCTAGGAGGTTTTGATTCAACAATTTTGGGTGATGAAACACTACCATCAGCCTCAACGGTAAACTTAACCTTGACCCAACCCTCTACTCCTGCTATTAATTCATTTCTTGGATATTGAGGATTAATTCTGACCAATGGAATTACCTGCGAATTACCACCTTGATTTTGAGGTCCAAGAAATGCACCTTTAAAATCAGTAGGCACAGAAATATCAGGAAACTCTATATTAAGATTAGGCGCTTGAGGTGGAGCTTGAAGTTCTGGTGTTATTAAATCAGGTGGTGGTGGTTTTTTTGGAGGCTCTGGTTTATCAGGTATGGTTCTAGACTTTTCTCTTAAAGATGTGTCTTTTTTAAGTCTAATAAAATCTACAACTCTAAAGGAGTTTTCTGTTTTTAAAGATTCAGAGCTAGGTTTAACTATATATGCTAGTAATAGAAAAAAAAGCAGAGCTATTAAAAGCCCGATTAAGTGTCCTGAAAAATTTTTAATCATTTTCTGCAGCTATGGATATCTCAAGAACTCCTGCAAGCCTAATTTGATCCATAGCTTCAACCAATAAACCCGTTTGAGATGCTTTATCTGCTTGAATAATGACAGAACCTTCAGGATTTTCAGCCCTTAATCTTATAATATTTGGTCGGATAGCTCTAAGTTCAACCTTTCTTCTATCTATATAAATTTCATTATTTTCAGAGATTGCTACCAGAATATTTCCCTTCTCATTTCTTTCAGCAGTTTGTGCACTAGGTCTGTTAACTTCTATTCCTGATTCCTTTACAAAAGAAGTTGTGACAATAAAAAATATCAGCATGATAAAAACAATATCAAGCATTGGTGTTAAATCTAAGCCCGATTCTTCTTGAAATATCTTTTTTCTACGTCTCATAGTTCTGAAATAATTGATTGGGATTTACTGTGCAAGACGGTATAAGTTAATAATCCAACTATACTAATAGCCATTCCAGTCATAGTTGGAAGTGTTGCTTTTGTTATCCCTGATGCAAGAGCTCTAGCGTTTCCAGTTCCAAAAAAAGAAACGACATCAAATACCTCTATCATACCAGTAACAGTGCCTAGAAGACCTAGAATTGGGCATAAAGCAATAAGAGTCTGAATAATATAAAAGTCTTTTTTAACTATGCTCTTATAGTCGGATTTTAAAGTTGAAAGATTTAATAAATAATAATCATCGCTTTTTATACTGGCAAGATTCTGCTTGTATTCATCTTGAATAAGATGAATATCAAAAAATAAATGTTTAAATTTCGCAAAAATTAATACAAATAAATAGATGCTTATAAAAAATAAAATTAATACCACAGGACCGCCCTGGTATAAAAAGTTTGTATAAGTTTTAAATATATCAGTGATCATTTTTTAACTTTATTTGCAACGATTCCTGATGCCTTTTCTTCAAGAAAAGCTATGATTGTATTTGAATAATTTTCAGCATATGAGTGCATAAACAATAAAGGAGCAGCCACTATCAATCCAAGCATGGTGGTAACTAAAGCTTGAGATATACCACCAGCCATTAGCTTAGGATCACCTGTACCAAATAATGTGATAGCTTGGAAAGTTTCTATCATTCCAATAACTGTTCCCAATAATCCCAACAACGGTGCTACAGTTGCAATAAGTTTTATGGCCTTAACTCTTACTTCAATTGTAGGAGTTATGGATTGAATTTTTTCATCTAAAATCAATTCAAGAGAATCTAAAGATTCGTTAATATTTTTATTTGCTGTATTTATCAACATACCTAGTAAATTATCATCACTTACAGAATCATTATTTTCTTGATTTTTTATTTTCATTAATACATTTCTAAGAACATATATTCTCTCACTAGCTAAAGCAACACCGCCCAAGCCTAATAAAATGATTACGTATCCAACCAATCCACCATCAGCAATTCTTTGAAAGAATGTTTTCTTTTGAATTAGTTTTTCAAGTATTGCACCTCGAGTTGGATCGATATCAATTGTAAATATCCCATCTGATTCTGTCTGAAGGCTTTTTAACTTACGCTTGCTTACTCCTGCAGGTTGAGAAGGAAGAAATTCAACCTGATTGGTCTCAATAAGATGTTTTAAAAACATCCCCTCATGGGTAATTGAAAAAGTTCCAAGTCTTAAGATTTCTAATTCATCGTTATTTCCATCTGCTGTTAAAACATTGGTTTTAAATACTTTTATAGTTTCAGCATTTCTTATCTCTTTCACAAGCTCAACCCATAATCCTGAAATATCAGATAGATCTGGAAGCTTCTTAGATTCTGCTAAGTTTTTTAAGAAAAGATCTCTGTCTGGATTATCTATATTAGTAATTGAATTTTTAAACTCTCCTCTTGTTTGTCCAGAAACCTGCTTAACAACTCCAAACATTTCACCTAGATTGCCAAGCTTTAATGTAAGCTTTTCTTCTAATTCTGCTAATGTTTTCTCATTTTGATCAAATTTATTAATTAGTCTCTCAGATAAATCTTCAGCATTTTTTAAATCTTTTTTTAATTTAGTATTAATTTTTTTTAACTCTGATAATTGCTTCTCTTTAGAGTTTGCTCTAGAAAAATCAAACCTCTTCTCAATATCTACCTTTGATTGAATATTGATAATTAATTGCTCAAGCTCAGATGGTTTTGTAACAATCTCGGAATCATCCTGAGCTGTTACTGCAAAAGGAATACTTAGTAACAAATAAATAGTAAGAATATATTTTGTCATTATATTTTCTCCACTGGAAGTTTAATAAGTGAAGGAGGTAATTCTTTTCTTGCTATCTTCAAAGCAACTACCAATTCATTATCTATGCCTTTTTGTTTAATCCATTGATTTTCTTTTTTACTAAACATGGCATTATATTTACCATCCGATGTTCTACCATAAAGACCAACTCTTCCTAATCTAAATATCTCAACATTATATTTAACCCCGTCAACATCTATTTCATCTCTATATGATTCAATAGTTCGTCCGTATTCATTTTCAATCTGATAGGCTTCAAATACCCTTCTAAACTTTTCTGAAGTAGAAATATTTGATTGTAATAAAATTTCTTTTAAATCTTGAATTCTTGCAAACCTTTCATCTAATAAAAATGGAATATCATTCTGAATAATTGATTCTAGTGTTAAAACCATTTCTTCAAGTTTTGGTAAAATACCTCTATTGGTATTATCCAGCTCAATCATTTGTTCATTTATAGATAAAATTTCATTATTTTGAGAGTTTATAAGCTCTTGCATCTGTCGGTTGTAAATATTAGTCAAATCTAATTGTTGAGATAAAAATTGAATATCGCCAATTAGCGTTATAATTTGAGTATCTATATTATCAATATAAGACTGTCTATCAGCAGCAGCATTGGCTGAAGAAGCTTCTATCTTAATAGCCTCTTCTATCAAAGCTTTATCATCAACAACAGGATTGGTTTGATCTTGCCCTTGGATAATATATGTATTGAGTAAAATGGTTGCAAAGAAAAATATTTTCAATGATTTCATAATCTAACCTTTAT
>Ga0222719_10004129_pt1 | contig 12768 bp, 27 predicted proteins | sample C33_34DmetaG_FD_165039 | JGI IMG/M metagenome (GOLD analysis project Ga0222719, IMG submission 165039) | Estuarine water microbial communities from San Francisco Bay, California, United States - C33_34D | ecosystem: Environmental > Aquatic > Marine > Unclassified | place: USA: California...
CTTTTCTTCATTATATAATATTTTCTATAACTTGCTACAGAATCACCATCTACTTTACATTCATCTGGCATAGCAGGTGTTGGTTCTGTTGCAAGCTTATTTAGTGGTATTTTTTTAGGTGGGTTTCTTAAAACATCATTCATCTTTTCAATAGTCAAATGTTTTTTACCATATCTCTTGGTAAATTCATCACCTAAAGCCATCATGTGTTTGTATAACCAATTATAGTTATATGCACTTTCAAGCAACCATATTGTTGATGGATGTTTTAGCCAGCCTGCTTTGTATAAAACTTTTTCAAGTTTTTTATCAGGATGTTTCCACCTTTTTATTTTTCTACCATTAGCTGTCTTATCGTAATATTCTTTACCATCATAAAATCTATGCACGGTACTTAATAACTGTGCTGATTCTACTATCATTTTACAAACATGCTTATCACAACTCATTTGAGCAGCTTCTACAGGGTCTTTTGATAAGTAAAAAATATTCATCTTAATACTAATATCCAGAAAATTGAAATTACAGATACCATAACTATGGCCTTAACCACATCTGGTATCATATCACATAGTTCTACAAGTTTTTCTATAAAGTCTTTCATAAGTCACCTCAACATAATTTATATATGTGTCCATTATACAGGTATTGGTTGTCATGTCAAGCATTATTTAATCTTTTTTTTATGCACTATTTTAGTGCATTATATACAACTAAAGAAATCTTCTATGGTACACGCCTCTTTTAGGGAAGATGGTGTATATTTAATTCTGATGGTAACATTGTAAGTAAATTCTTGAGGATAGATTTCTTCACCATAATCATCGGTTTGATGAGACAAGTGTATCGGGTATTTTTCCGTTTCTAATATTTTAATATTTTTCGATTCATTCAGTTCATTGTACTCTGACTGGTTAAGTTCAAACAACTGTTGTATTTTATGCATGTTATCCTCCGTTTTTATACATTGTTTTTATACTTGTCCTCATCTTTACCCCATTCATAAATCTGATTAAGTTTCAGTTTTATTTCATCAGGATTTAATTTGATTAATTCTTCTTCTGATAAACTTGATATAAAGTCGGTGTAATCACGGTCTTTTTTCCAATCTTTTTTATTAGCCGTAATAATCTCAATCAACTTTTCTCTGTTAGTATTTGTCTCCTTTGGTTTTTTTAATTGTCGTAATGATATATTTGCCGATATCAGCATTAATACTGCTACAGGGTCAAATACGAATATCAATATAATAATAATTATTCTAACTGCTTTATCAAAATGATTTGCAGCTTCATCACCATATATAAATTCTGCTACATATTTTATAGGACCTAAATCAGCCTCTAGCTTTAATTGTTCTGTCCTAATCTCAGATTTCTTATCTGATAATTCATTAATCTTATTTAAACTTTCTTCTATAGTATTTTCTAATAATAATCTTTCTTGTTTTTGATTATTTCTTTCTGTAATCGCCCTTTGTGAACTACTACTAAACCAACTTGTTTCTTCAGATTGATTGATGATTAATTCATCCATCTTTTCTAATTGTAATTGTGAACGGTCAATTACCTTCTGTCTTTGTTCTATTTGTTCATCTATTATTTGTATCTGTAATGCATTGTTACTTTCAGGTACAACTTGGTCTAAATGTGCCTTAGATAAAAAACCAAATATGCCTACCGAAGTTATAAAAATTAAAACTACTACAGATGTTGTCAAATAATATTTAATTGACTTTGGTAATAATGGATTATTCCAATTATTATATAACCAACTTGCCATAACAAGTTTTGCAATTTCTAATGCACCACCCATTGCATATATGGCCGTTGTTGCACCTGCAAACAAAGCTGCTAAACCAATTATCGAATAACCGGCTGCAATGATAGATAATGATATGCCACTAATAAGGGTAAGTATTGCTAAAAACATACACCTATTTATGCATATTTTCTACCTTATCTATTATTCTAATTACTCTTTCAGCATAGTCGGGTGTCTCAGAATACTTGTCTAATGTCTTAATTAATTGTCTGGAATCTAATGGCATATTCATAGTTATCATAGTGTCTCTTAAATCTCTAAATTCTTTATATGCACTATGATTATTTAAAAGTCTTATATATTCACCAACTGATTCACACTTGTGTTCAAAACTCCTATACATGACCTTTTTATTTTCTAAAGCATGTACATGAGGTTTTGTTTCATCAAATGCCTTTATACCGTAAAGATTATTAGCTTCATCAGATAATCTAGATGAGCCCCAACCTGTCTCTAAAATAGCTTGAGACACCATCATACTATTTGGTATTCTTCTTGATTCTGGTATTGTTAAATTGTGGTAAGTTATACAAGTTTGTAGACCATCTAAAAATTCAACTTCTGTTTCATATTCAAATATAGGATACTTTATAACATATTGGTTGGGAAAAAATGTGCCAATTGTAAATATAGTGAAGGTATAAAAAATACCGATTATTAAAGTTATAGATTTATCAATTAGATTTGTTATTCGATTCACTAATTAAACCTTTGAGAATTTTATACATTTCTTTATATACAGCGATATTTCTCCATAAGGTATCACCTGTTTTTTTCTGTTCATCTTTCAATTCTTTTAAAATTTCTTCTAAAACTAGAATTCTATTATTGAAAGGTTTTACTTTTGCCTTTTTATTTTTACTCAAAAGATTGTCTAAAAAATATGGTTTCTTATTTGACATAGGCTATGTAATGATACCCACCAACATTCTCTGGCAATTTTCTAGATGTAAATACCAACTTTTCTGATAGTTTACTCATTTGAGATTGTAGTTTTTCTCTCTGTCTATCTGTAAGATTATCTTCTAAATCTTGACCCCAATAACCAGTATAATAAGTTATACCAGGTGATGATTCATTATTCTCTTTTAAAAAGTTTTTAAGAACCTTTGGTGTTTCTACTAACTGTTTTTTTAAGTGCTGGTCTATTTCTTTACTTTCTGTGTTCATGCTATCTCCTTTACTTCTTGAACTACACATTTTGGTATTATTGTAGAATTGCCACATTCATCAATACTACCATCTTCCTTAAAATTGAAATCACTAACTAATCTAATGACTTCATCCTCATCACTAATTAAGAAACCTGTACTTAGACATCTAGGTAAGTTTTCTTCTTTTATATCTTCCACACTTCGCCATGATGAATCAGATGTTATATCAATCCAATATACATGAACAAACTTGTAGGGAATCTTTTTTATTTTACTCATCAAATTCGCCTGATAATTTTATTACTATGACTGCTAGTACAAATAATATTAATGTCATTGTAGGCAACCAATCTCTTAAAAAGAGAAATAACCAGTCATCGTATATGTTATACATTTAGTAACTCCTTTACTTCAACTAAATTTTTATATTCTAAAACTTCTTCAGACATACTGTTAATACATCTTTTCAAAACTCCGCCATTTCTTTCTAATACAAAATTTAATGGAAATCTTTGAACATCTATAAAGAAAGCAGCTGTATCTTCATCAACTGTTAAGGTTCTTTCATGTTCAACTCTAAAAGTCAAATCATCTAAGGATTTAATTTCAGGTCTTTCGTAATGTGGGTGATTACTTAATCTTTTTAAAGATGATATTGCCCATGTGTGTCTATGAAAAGATTTACCACTTGTCATAGCACGCCAAATACCATCACTAGCTTTTCTTAAAGTTTCACCATCAGCAACAGGTTCATGGACTTCTGATAGTGTCATACCATTTACCTTTTTAGGATTCCACCCACTTGCCATTGCAACAAAACATGCTTCAACTTTTCCCTTGTGCATGATGATAACATCATCAGGTATTTCTAAACCCATTTCTATAATGTCTAGAAAAGGTTCTATGTTCATCGCCTCAGAAGTTTTTTTAACTAACTTCTTTTCTACTGCAAGGTCTGATTCAAATGACATATCACCCCTTAGTGTATTGTATTCAATAAGTCTTTCTTCAAATAAGTCTTGATGATATTCTTTGAATTCAACAGTATTAATTGGTGTGAATCTAGGATTCATGTCAAAAGGAATGTTGATTAGTCCATTAAAGTTTGCAAAGTTTACGCCATAGTCCATATTATATACCTCGATTTAATGATTCCATTATACAGGAATCAAATCATATGTCAAGCACTTTTTTACGATTTTTGCATAAAGTTTTCATCCCAACCAAAAGCGTCTTTCACCATATTACCGTTCAAGCCTTTAAACATACGGTGCAATACCTTATCTTTGACTGCGATTAAAACTTCTGCTTCATCTTTATGAAGGCCTTCTAAAACTTGAATAAACAATGTTTCTTTTCTACCTTTTGTTAATGAAGGGTCAGCACCTTTTACAAAATGCCACAATCTTTTAGATTCTCCTTCCAAAGTAGTATGTTGTGTACCTTCAGGTGCCTCATTTGCTATATATGGTGGTGTGCCTTCAGGTAAATCCCATTGTATATTAGGGTCAAATGCACCTTTGATTATCATTCTCAATCCGGGTGTATCATTCTCCTTTAATATTTCTACCTTTTTAGATTTAACCTTTGCATTGTGAACTTTTTTAAATACTTCACTCATTAAAGGTGCTTGAGAGCCAGCTGTTGTTGACATCTGTTCCATAGCTTTTTTAGATATTAAATGTGGGTTTTGTTCTACCATAATTATTCTCCAATTTCAAAAATCATTTATATTAGTCATTAACGATTTCAATTTATGCTTCATGAAATACGGTAATAGTTTTGACCTATCAGGTATTTCATAACTTCTGTAACTATTTATAATGTTCTCCATTATAGATATCGGTATCTCCTCTAAGTCTATAAGTTTCTTATTTCTATCGTAATTCTTTTTAGTCTGACTTCCTAAAGGTATATTATCTAGGTTGGCCCATTCTTCCAACCTTTTCTTGTTAATAGGTCTTTGCTTTTCACCTGTAACAAAAACATCATCATCAGATAATATATTAGGTATGCCATCTGAACGGTCACCTTTTATTATTTGTTCGTGTAAGAATACTTTAGGGTCAACTCCTTCACCTACAAATTTTTTCTGTATGGGTGCAAATTGTTTGACATTTTCGTGTTTATGTAATTGTATAAAATCTTTATCACCTGATACTATCATTACAGGTTCTTTCTTATGGTTGGCCTCTCTTACTAAGACTGCAATAATATCATCTGCTTCAGCATTATCTATTGATAATACCATATAAGGAAAGTTTTCTTTTATCTCTTCCTTGATTTCCATAATCTTTGCAAATAAATCATCCCAATCTGTGGTAGATTCATCACGGCCTTGTCTTCTTTGGTATTTGTAATGTGGAAATAATTGTCTTCTCCACGGATTGGCAGAATCAGAACATAATACTTGTGTACCATATTCTTCTTTGAATTTAAGATTATAACCTCTGATAGAATTGATAACCATATGTCGTATCATATCAAGGTTAGCTTCTTCTTGGCCTCTGGTTTGTGCCATTACATTAGAAATAAGTACCTGATTTAGGTCAACTAATATACTCATTGGTCATCCTCAGGGTCTAACCATTCCATATCAGGCACAAAATCAATTTCAATATCACTTTGTATGGGTATAAGATTTTCTTTATAAAAATCAAAACACATCTGGTCAGGATTCATATTGTTATAATCCTTTTCGGTGATGATTGGTGCATAGTCTATAACAGGTTGTATTTTACCTTCATACTTTTCTAAAGTAACCAGTTTATCTATAACCTTTTGTGATATATGTTGTATATCAAAATTTCTATAAGTTGCAGCTCTATACATGTCTGTTATAAATGCCAAATCTTTATAAAAGTCTTTATGTTCAATATTGATATCAGCATCCACAGATGTTTTAATGTAATTGATGGCATGCTCTTCAACTAAGGCCTCAACAAAATTATGTACCTTTTCCTCATTATCTAATGATAAATCTTTTGGTGTACCGTCACCTTTGTTATATGTCCAAACATCATCAAGTTTCCAAGAATCTTGGCCATCATCTCGTTTAACATCTATTTTGGGAAATTGTATAACATTATTTTTAATGTTGCCGTTATCCTTGTCTTCGCTCAACTATCTCTCCTTTGAAGTTAACTAAACCTTCAGTATTAAAATGTTCTACTAATTGGTTGTAACCACCAATAAGATTTCCATTAATCTTTATTTGTGGCATTGTTCTTACTTGTTTACCTATGTCTTTTTTAAAATCATCTACGGATTTAAAATCTTCAAATTTCTTCTCGGTAAAATTTAAATTTAATTTTTCAAGAAGATTTTTTGTTTTTGTGCAATAAACACAATTCTTTTTACTGTATAATATTATTCTCATTTTACTATCCTATAGTGCATTTGCCTTTTGTAAGGTGTATGCAAGTAACATTATCATGATTAAAAATGCTATAATTGGTTCGTAATTTATATTCATGTCATATTACTTATATTTCTTTTTAAGTATCCTTTTTAGCTGGATACTTATTATATTTTCCTTTATCATTTGCTATTTCTCTGCATAATGATTGAATATCTTTTATTCTACGGTTGATATCATCATCCGATTCTTTTTCGGTAAAATCATCCTTGTGGCCGTACTTTGCTATCCTTAATTCTTCTGCCTTTTCGTAAATTACTCGTACTTTATCGCACATTGAACTTATTTTGTGGTACATTAGAATTGCCTCCAACTTATAACTAATTATCATATAATGGTGGGTGTCCTCGAAAGGACACCCTTAATCCATTAAGAACTATAAGCGTACTCTGTACCATATAGTGCCTTAATGCCTGCAGCTACGATAGCTTTAGATGGCATACCCATACGATATGAAGTATTGTTACGGTTAGTACCTGTACCTTGATTAATATAAATCATGTGTCCTTCTGAGCGTAATGTATCAATCATTGCTCGTGGTGATGTTATATCAAATCTACTTCTTAGTGTTCTCCAGAATACTGGTTCACCTTTTGATAGTAGGTTTAGTACTTTTTGTTTTTTGCTTAGCTTAGCTCTTGCCATATTATATTACTCCTTAAAGTTATTTCAATTTTGACATTTTTAGTCTGTCTCGACCATGGTACTACATATTTAAGCCCTTGTCAAGCCTTAATGTAATGTTTTTTTCGCCTCATTTTCCATGCCTTTTTCAATCTCCTCAACTAAAATATTATACTCTGCTAGTAGATTGTCAACATAGTCTCGTAAGTCGGTATTTACCTTACCAGATTCCTCTTGTAATTCTAGAGATGCCTTGATTACCAGCAGCTCATCCATGAATTTTAGATACTCATGAACCATTAGAATCCTCACTAGACAATAATAATATACAATAATGAATTGCCTTAATTATGTCTTTACGGTTTCTACCTTCTTTTTTACCATATCGGCACAAATACTTGATAGCATTTGCTTGGCAAAAATCTTTATCAAGGTCAAGATGTCGTAACATATCTTGTACCTGAAATCCATTTTTATCAGCACTATAGTGTTGAGAATATGTACCCTCAATATATTGACCGATTTCTAATAAAATTTTATCTTCGTTATACTTCACTCATTTCCTCCACTATGTTAGATAAATCATCTTTTGGTACATTAGGCACCTCAACTGATACATTTTCAATCATATCTTCTGTAGAACCACTAAATGCTTTAGGGTCTTTTTTCATCCATAATTCTCTGTATGTCATACCATAATATTTCAAGAAAACGTATTCTTTAGGATTGTCTGAAGAATATGTCTCATACAATCCAGCAAAATTAAAAGGTTTACCATTTATGTCTTCCATACTTTCATACAACTCTGGCATATCTCTTTCCTCTTCCATGTGTTTTTTCATCATGGCAGCTCTATTGACAAAAGTTTCTGTTTTACCACTTAGGTCTTTTTCTTTTGCTGTAGCAAACTCTTTTCTTATTTCTTCTTTAGTGTACATATTTTCTCCTGTTGTTTAATATTATTTTAAGTCTATCCACTCAATGATACCTTCTACATAGCCTATTCTTTCTTCCGTATGAGTAGGATTTGTAAACATGGTATTTGCTTCTTTAGCTTTTAACCCTTTTTTATGTGAAATCGTTATGTGAGGTGCTCCATCATCCCACCTTTTTAATACTTTTTCACTTTCTGTTAAACTGTAACTATCGTAAAACATATCTGATACCCAAAATGCTTCTATATTTTCATTTCTTCTCAACTCATTAATATAAGCATTAACTCTTTTACCAACTAATTTAGTATATCTAGCAAATGCAACATCATCTGGTTTATATGCAAGTGTGATATGGTCCCCACGAACAACTTCCATTGTTGCATTTTTTTTGACAACATCTGTCCATTGCTTATCAAGTTTAACTGCAAAATATCCGTTATGATTCATTTTTACCTCCAAATATTCTCTCATCTAGTTTTGATAATATCATACAGATTTTATCATGTATTTTTGTTAAGTTCAAAACAAGTATAAATGTCAATAATAAAATAATCAAGTTTATCATTTACAAGGATACCTCGTATTCTCCATTAGTGAACATTTATATTCTTCATCTGCTTTCATTCTTAACTCTGATTGAATACCTTTTAATATATGTGGTAAATGTTCAGACATTATACCAAGTATCTCAATCGTATGTCTATGAGCAATTCTTTTTAATTCATTTGCCATAATTTCTTCATGTTTCATACCTCTGCCGGCAAGTGTCTCTCGTAGCACATGAGCACCAACAGCCTCTTCATAATCTCCAGAGTGTGCTGGATGTGAAAACAAAGAGAGAGAAAAAAACACCAGCACACCTAATAAAATCTTATTCATTTTCCATCCTTTCTTTAAATATTTCTTTATAACTCTGTTCACTCAATGGGTAAATTGCAAAATATCCGTTATGATTCATTTTCAATTACCTCTCTAAAATCAATTTCATCATGTATTCCTAAGAAACCTAATGCTGTGGTTTCCTCATGTGTTAATTGATATTGATAAATTTTTTCTGTATCATCAAAAGTTATTTCACCTTCGATTACTTTTAAAGATGTTTCTTCTATTATTTTTTCTGCTATACTCATAGCGTAGTCATTCATACTCATTATACAGCCTCCTGATAATCTTCTATTACTTGTCTTCTTGATTCATGTCTCATCTTTCTCAAAGCTTTAGCTTCAATTTGTCTAATTCTTTCTCTAGTAACATCAAACTGATAAGCAATTTCTTCTGATGTATGGTCAATCATGTTCTTACCAAGACCGAATCTCATTTTTAAAACTTTTGATTCTCTAGGTGTTATAGAAGATAAAATTTCTTCAATGTCATTTTTCATACTTAATTGTTCAAAATAAATATCAGGTGTATTTTCATTAGTTAATGAATCTACATTCACATCACTAGTAATACTGTTTTCAAAATCAGTCTGAGCATTTGTGTGAGTATTCAGACGGTGTATTTCTCGGCATTGTTTATAACTGTCATATATTTTTCTCATTAAGCAGCCCTCCCAGAAAATTTTTGTCTCTCACGGAGAGTTAGGTCTTGATTAAGAATTTTATAACTATTCTTTTTTGCATTTTGTCGTTTTTCTTCAAATTTCTGTCCACTAAGAACAGCAAGTTCTAATAGTTTTTCACTCATTTTGATGTTTATTTTCATAATGTTTTCTCCTTTTTGTTTCTTTATCATATGTGTCCATTATACAGGTCTGGAAAGCTTTGTCAAGCACTTTCTGCCTCTATAAACTATTGATTTTAAAGGGATTTAAAAAATAATTTAAATTATTTTTTTGAGAATGATTCTCATTTGGTGTATATTGTTCAAAAAATGTACAATTCATGCATGGATTCTAACACATGTAGAATACCATGTCAAGCCCTAAATCCAGTTATTTTTGACCCAATCTTGGTCGGATTCGTGTGGATTTGGACTACCGTGGAATACGGCTATTGAAGCACCTGGCACCTGTTCAAAGGTCCAGTCTGCTCTACTAAAGGCTGGTTTGATTCTGCTTCTCCATTTATATGAAAAAGTCCACTCATCTGGATATGATAAACAGTTATCTTTGTCTCGTATACAATCTGATATAACATTTTGGTCACCTTGTAGAGACATAAATTGTGTCTTGTTGGCAAGAAAAGGTTTCCATATTAAATCGGTAGCGGTTTTGTTATTCCATTTCATAACACTAGAATTCCACATTCTGTCTGAATAACTAAAATCTCTGGTTATACAAAATGAATCTTCGTTACCGTATTCTACAAATTTATCTATACTATCTAATAATACAACATCAAGGTCTAAATAAAAATTAACTCCTTCTAATTCTACTTCTGGAGAAAATAGTTGTAGCTTGTTCCACCAACCTTGATAATTATGGTAATGAAAAGGTTTACATTCAATATCACCTTCTACCATTTTATTTAATCTAATATTATCTGTAAAGCAAATGAATTTATGTGGTATGGTCAAGTGTCGTTGAATCATGTTATATAATTTTTGTACATACTCAACTTTATATTTTGTACCATAATATACACAACAAAAATTAATCACTATTTACCTCTCATCATTTTAATATTTTCTTGTTGTTGATTTAAATATTTGTATGCTGTACCGTTTCTCATTTCTTCTAATGTGAATTGATTATCAACAACTAATCTCATCCATTCTCTAATTGTTTTATGGCCAGGTTTCATAGGTTTTTCTACAAATTTTAAATCATTACTGCCTACAAGTGAAGCGACATTAGATGTATGACAAATTACAGGTGTTCTATTTAATATGGCGTCTACAGCTGATAAACTCATACTTGTTACTAAACATTGGCAGTTTACTAAATCATCTTTTATATCAGTTCCCCACCATTCATTTCCTGGTCTTGGTTTATTTCTTACTCTAATTTCTTTGTCTGTAAATTCTTTTAATATTTTTACAACTTCATTTATCCATTCTTCTTGTGATACACCACAAATATCATATGTAACTGTTTGTGATGAAGGACATACTAAGATGTGTTTTTTAACCTCTGTGCTTGTATTCCAACCTTTGAACTCTACATCTATGCCTTGATTTTTTAAAATGTTTAATCTATCACCATTACCTACGCTACCTGATGTTGTATGTAATTTATTTTTTACTATTCTAAAATATGTTTTATCATAATCATTAATTTTAGGTTCTGGATATCTTGTAATTTGTTGTGTTAAATAACCTACATCAACATACCAAAAGTCTTCTTTCTTTTCTTTACACTCTCGTATAATGCCTCTATTCTTACCTGCAAGACCCCATAAGAAGTGTACATTTTCATCTGTCTCTGGCCAACCCTCTTTTAATGCTGGCCATATTTCGTGAGATAAACACTTATCCCAAGCCATTTCGTGAAATATATTCATTGTAAATCCTCTATCATTTTAAATGCATATCCTGAACTAATTTCACTTTCCTTAAATTGTGAACTTAATAAACCATTTATCCAATATTCAATTTCATCTTCCTTTGGTCTAAATGGATTTTCTATTTCTGATAAATCTGTTTTAGACATTGGTAATGCACAAGATATTCCTTCGCAAAATGATGGTTTGCCAAATCTTATGGAATCAATTATTGCTGTTGTTTGAGATGATACTGTACAATATGCATTTTGCAATTGTTCAATAAAATTTTCTTTATCACCTTTTCTTCTTATGATTATTTTTCTATCTGTATGTTCCTCAATCTTTTTGACGGTCTTATTAATCCAATTTTCCTGTGTACCATAATTATAAAACTTGCAAATATAATCAGAAGGTGGTAATATTAATATCTTTTCACCCTCTGTTTGAAAAAATTTAGTATTCACTTTGATGTTAAATGTTCTTCTAAAAACCTTTATTCTGTTTGTATATTCTTCAGATTTATTCCATTCTATTATTTTATTTAATGACTGACCATTTTTTGTTATACGATAAAATCTAGTATTAAATGCCATATGATTTTTATGTCTATCTGCTCTATAAAAATAAGCATGGTCAAAATAATAATAATCTATATTATGTTCTTTGCATATTCTCATTAACTCAGCTGTACCTCTTAATATTCCAAAAATTGCAATCGGTGTTTTTTCACTTACCCATTTTTGCATATTAAAGTTTAGCCATTGTGTTTGTTCTTCTGGTAAAACTTGACCTCTTGATTTAATAAGTTTACCTTCTATACTTTCAGCAAAAGGACCTATTACATTATCTGTTAATCTTCTTGTTTCAAAAGCGTAAATCATTCTATCCAAGAACACTCAGTATGATATTGTTTCCATAATTCTGAATACGAACAATTTTGATATTCTTTGAACCAAGGCCCACCTTTTGTGAAATGGACATTATTAACTTTTGATTTAGTATTATAACCTGGTTCATCAACTAACCAATTCCATTCTAATGGCAATTCACCAATTAATTCTTCACTTTCTAGCCACTTAAATTGGTGTAGTTGTAAACCTGTTGCACTATTTACATAGTCTGGTGTTAGTTCGTGGCATTTTTTACAGTTCATTAACATAAATGATGACCAATTCTTTTTCTCATACTTTGTTTGCACTTGGTCTAAAAACTTTTTATCTTCTTCTGGTGTATAATCGTGTTTACATAATTGTACTGCATACTTGTCATCTCTTAATCGCCATAGTTTTGATATGTCTTCTGTCATTAACATATCACAATCCATAAACAATGCCCAACCCTTATAGTTCATAAGATGTGGTACAATAAATCTACTAAAAGAAAAT
>Ga0222719_10004133_pt1 | contig 12763 bp, 9 predicted proteins | sample C33_34DmetaG_FD_165039 | JGI IMG/M metagenome (GOLD analysis project Ga0222719, IMG submission 165039) | Estuarine water microbial communities from San Francisco Bay, California, United States - C33_34D | ecosystem: Environmental > Aquatic > Marine > Unclassified | place: USA: California...
TTATGTTTGACGTAAGTAGAGAGATTACTCCTCCTCAATACGTAGGACATTTTGTTAGTTGTGAGTCTGCTTTTGAGTATGCGACTCGTCACTATCCAAAGAATGATTGGTCGTGTCTTCACGAAGATTATATTTATCTTCCCAAAGACTTAACAGAGAAATACTACTACCCAGACTCCACAAATTAATAGGATACATTTATCGAGTAGCTATGTATTTTGCAGCAGCAAAAGAAGCTGCTAACCTATCATCATCTAATAACAATTGACCTATCTCTTCTTTAGACATTTTAGATAAACTTACTATAGCTGTCTCTCCATCCTTAGCATACTTCTTAAATGCTGTATTAAACTTATCACCAAAGAAAGCTCTAGAATTTTTAGATAGATCTAGTGCTGTAGCAGGTTCTACCTGCCAATAAGATCTAGCAGGACCATCACCCTTCTGTTTCTTAGTACTAAAGTTAGATTCTACAATACCTACTTTAGTTAAGTAATCTATAATCTGATCACTTGTTACATTTTTATCACCATCAAAGATAGCTCCTGCTACCTGCATAGCAGTCGTAGCTTCAGGTTTAATGTCACCATCAAAACTATCTAATCGTTTTAATGCTGCTTTATTTTTTACAGGATCATTATCTGTTTGGTATGTTTTCCCCCAGTCATTAATGAATTCTTCATTACTGAGGGCTTCAGCTTTGGGTTTAGTAGTATCATCAGGAGTAAGCCTACCATCATAAATAAGCTTCTCTTGTATTGGTTCTTCATCTAATTTGACTCCTTGTGTTTTTACTCTAGTATTGTCAATATCTAAATACTCTTTAGCTTCATCTAATATATCTAATTGCTCATCAGTATAAGCTTCTTTAATTTCTTCTTCACTAAATTGATCAAAGGTATATCCTCTAAACATACCAGGTCGTCCAGATCTTTCTGCCCATTGTTCAAAAGGTCTATCTTCTCCATAGTTTTTCTTTTCATATTCATACTTTACTTTTAACTGTTCATCAGTAAGAGTAGATAAAAATCTATCATATATATCTTTTAATTTAGGATCTGATTTAACACCTTCATGAGATACATAATCACCAAGAATATCTATAGGTCTTGTTTTAGGATTTCTAATTTCAATACCCATACGATCTATACCAATACCTTCAGGTCGTTTAACACTGCCATCAGGTGGACCTTCATCACCAGGTTCCCAAAACTCTAAGAAACCTGCTTTCTTATCATCAGTAAGATTTTCTACGTAATCAAAATCTTTATCTTTTAAATAAGGATAAAGTTCTTTTGCTTTTTCTAAACGAGAATAAGTTTTAGCTTCTGCTTCTTGAACTAGTCCTTTAGTAGCTAACTTACCATCAGGTCTAGTATATGTAGTACCTTCCTCTAATTTAGCATACTCTTGTTCAGTAGATACTTGAGGAGGTCTGCTAGACATAGGTTGTAGTAACCTTTGAGCTCCTACAATAGGATCATAACGTTTTTCAGCAGGAGTATCCTGAGATACTTCCTGCTCTTTAGATTTCCACCATGGTTCAAATGGATTAGTTATCATTCAGCAGCTCCAAGAACATCAAAGTTATTTCTAATAACATCTTCTACAATATTTTTAGGTAACTCATTCATAATCTTAGCTCTAATTTTAATGTAAGCATTCACTCGATTAAGAGCATTATTAATTTGAGGAACATCAGAGTAGAGTTCTCCACGTTCTTGATCTAACTGAATGTTCCACTGATCTGCATAAGCCTTTTTCATTTGATCTAAGTCAGTATAGATAAGACCATTGTATGCATTCATAGCTCTGTTTAAATGTTGTTTAAACTCAGGTCTAGAATACATCTGATCAAAAGCTTCTTGTGGTATACCTAAATGAGACTTCAATGTAGTATCTATACGCTGTATTTTTAATGCAGGATCTGTTACATCGTTTAAAAATACTAATTCATTAGTAACAATCTTATGTGTACTTTCAGGTACTTGTCCTCCATTGTTTCTCATATCTTCAAGCACACTACCTACACTTTGTTTAACTACATTATTGTAAGGTTTACCCTTAGCATCATTAACTAAGTCAGCTAGTTCAGGATCTACTCCACCAGGATCAGATACAATCCTACCACCTAATTGAGAGATTAAGCTTTCTAATTTCTTAGTAGCTCCCCCTCTACCTAAAACCTTTTGAGCAGTCTTATAAGATGTAGCAAGTTTAGATAGATTATCTAACATCTGGAATGATGCACCATTCTCTAACATAAAGTCAGCATCAAGAGTATTATCAATAATAGTTTTTCTATTAGCAGCATACTTTTTATAGTCTTCTAAAGTAACTTCTTCTTCAAAACGTTTAGCCATATCAGTAAACATAGCTTCTGTTTGTGTCATAAAACTAGCAACAGCTTTCTTATCTTGAGGTAATACTTCTACTAAAGTTTCATATTTAAGTCTAGTTTGTTCTATAACATTTTGTATTTGTCTTTTCTTTTGTCTAAAGTCTGATTGAGGATCAGATAGTATAGTCATTACTTCATCATCAATACCATGATAGTAAGCTTGTCTTACTCTACTCAATCCACCTTTAGCTTGAATTTTATTGTAATTCTTTTCAGCATTGTAATCATCAAGAAAACCTTCTTGTTGTACAGCTAACTCTAACTCATTCTTAGCTACTTCAATATGTCTAACTTCATTAAAAGCTTCCATTAACTGTTGATCATCTAATTCATATGGATTATAATGATACTTTTCTAATGTCTTATATATTAATTTTCTTTCATCATCTTGAGCTTTAGCTAAGTTTTCTGCATACTTAGCATCAGCTTGTACTACATCATTAATACCTGTAGTTCTAAACACTTCATTCATCTTAGCAGTAATCTCTGATATATAAGCAGGATTAGATCTAGCTAAATCTGTATTCGCTTTAGCAACACGTCTAGAAAATTCATAAGGAGTCATAGCACCTTGTGCTTTAGCTCTTACAAGACGTTCATTAACAGAGCTTAACTCTTTCATAAAAGCACTTTGTTCTTCACCAGTAGTATTAGAAACTTGAGAGGAAAGTCTACGTTGTTCACTAGCTAAGTAACTTTGTTCAGTAGGACTACCTGCAAGATACTCATCTGCAATAGCTTCAGCATTTGTTCGAGCATCTTCTAAAGCATTAAGCTTATCTATTTGAGTAGCATTGTTAATAGCCATACTACCTACAGCACCTATGTCTCCAAGTATACCTGGCTCAATAGCACCTGAAGTATCAACTACTCCTTGAGTAGCTTGTATACCTGGATATATACTTTGCTGTTTGGTTGTGTCAAATTTTGCCATTATTTTTTCCTCTGTTTGCTAAGTTCATGTATAAATATTTCTATTTCATCTTTCATACCTTCAGGAGCAGTATCAATAAATGTTTTAAATCCATTAAGTTCTTCTTGACTATACTGTAAATCAGATTCTATTCTTTGTTTTTCTAATAATATCTCAAAGAAAGAGTCTGTTCTAGTTTTTTCATAAGCTCTGTTATCTAATATTTGTAGCTCATCAAACATTACATCAAGTTCTGCATCACTAAATTCTGTATCTCTTAAGATACTTTTCATTGTACTAAGAGCTGTTGTAGCATCTTCAAATGTTAAACCATTCTTACCTCTAGTAGCTATTAGGTTTTGCCATAAAGCATTAGCTACAGCTCGTGCTCTATCTTCTCCATTACGTATTCTCTTCATAGAGTCATAAACTTTTTGCTCTGTTTCTTGAGGAACATTAAATGCTTTTAAGAACTGATCTGTTTTAGATTCAGGAATACCTGTAGACTGTCCATACTTATTAAGTTTTTCATTAAGAGCGTTGTACATAGTAGCATTATATAAAGCATTACCACCTGAAGTAAATCTAGCTAAGATCTCTACACCTCGTAGGAAATGTTCATCTAATGTAAACTCTTCTGAATGGTCATACATAGATTTAAATAGTCTATATGCATCAAAGCCTTGTATTACAGACTGAGCAGTAGGACCAAATCTATAGTTATCTACTTCACCTCCTGCTACATGCACTAAAGTTTTCCAGAATGTACCATAAGGACCACCAAAGTTATTACCAAATGGAGAATAAACAGCAGCAACATCTGCTTTAGAAAGTACTAAGTTACCCTCATCATCATATGTAGGAGCTATCGTATCACCTATAGTTCTAATAACTAGGTTCATTAATGTAGCATCATCCATAGCATCTGCTATTTCTTCATAGCCATTATCTCGTAAGGCACTAAGAATAAAGTCACCTAATGCATAGATAGTACCACCTCTCATACCAAATACACCTAAGTTATAAGCAGCTAAAGCAGCACGTTGTTTAGGAGTAAATGGAGTAGCTCCACCATTCCAAATATTTTCAGAAGCTTTACCACTGAATGCTTGGAACTGACCTATGTATCTTAAAACTCCACTACGTTGATAAGCATATGTAGCTTGTTTACTCATAGAGCCTGATAGTTGCCATGCACCATAACTAATTTGATCAAGGGCTTCTCTTGTTCTCCAGTTCTTACCAGGATTCTGTCTTAACCACTGCATTCTAGCAGCATGCCACATACCTACCCTGTTGATGTATTCACCAAATTCAAAACCCATCTTAGCATAAGCATCTAAGCCTCGTTGAACCCATCCTCCTAAAAAACTAGAACCTTTTAATGCACTAGATCCAGAACTATAAGATAGTTTAGCTAAAATATGATCACCTACATTAGCAAGACCAGAAGCTTCTAACTCTTTTAAAATTAACTGTTGATCTTTAAGAGTTAACTTATTACCTTTAGGAATATTAGTATCATTAAGTATATTCTCTTGTTCCCACATGTACTTATAAATTACATCACCATACTTGTTATACTTCTTATTAGCTTTATTCTGCATATAACGTAAATATATAGTACCTGTAGCATTACTCATAGTACTGAAGAATTCTTTAGGATTAGCTACAAGCATAGGACCAAAGATACCAATAGGCTGTAATGTAATGTTTCTCCATAAAGGAGCAAGTATAATCTTAGCAGTAGATACTACACGTAATGGAGCATTAATAACAGCTTCTGGATTACGTTCTGTCATCCTAGCTGTTTTAGATAATAGTTGCATTAACTTATTATTTTTATCAGTTACTGCACCAATTCTATCTGAAATACTAGCTAAGTATTTAGCTACATTAGAACCACCATTACCTATTTCCATAGTAGTAATACGTTCCCATTCAGATACTGCTTGTTTAAACTCTGTCTCTTTACCAGGAATTGCAGCTATCTCATCTTTTTTACCTGGGAATTCATTAATTAGTTTAGCTTGGGTATCTAAGTTTTGGTTTTCAACACCATCTTTAATTTTTTCTTTAGGTAAATGTCTAACTTTACCACTATTAACAAAGGCTTGTACCCATAAGGTTTTCATTTGATCTACAATAGGAGCCATAAGAACATCAGTGTTCATGCTTTCTGATGTTTTAATAAATGTAGTTAATGGATCTTCATAAGTAGCGTTATATAGTTCCTCACCTCGACCTTTAGCAGATCTAGCAGTACGTCCTCTTAGTAAATGACCATCAATAGTACCTTGTACTTCATTTAAATTAGTTAACTCTTTAGCTTTTTCTATAACAAATACATGCTTATCAGCATCTAGTTTAGGATCAGCAGCTTTAGACTTAATATTCTCTGCTTCCCACTTCTTAGCTTCTGTTACAGTATCAAACATAGCTACTGCAGCACTTTCATTTTCAAAGATTTGAGTAGCATTGTCTCGTGTAGCTGTAATAGTCTTACCATTACGTACTTTCATCAATGGATATGATCTAATAAAGAATGTACCTTTAGCTAGTCTAGGCATATGACCTGTTAATGAAGGTACAATCCAGTTAGGATTACCTGTAAGTTTATATCTATTAGGTAATATAGCAAAGTCATACTCTCTACCAAGATTATCTACAAAAGGCTTGTCTAATTTAACAATAGAACGAGTAGGTACATTGTCAGAGTTGTAAATAAACTGAGCCATAGGGCTTTCAGATCTATTACCTTCACTAAATAAGAAGTCTATCTCTTTACCACTCTCCATATCCCATACTTTTTCAGGAAGGTTCTGTAAATCAAACTTAAACTCATTAGTTACCATGTGTCTAGAAGGTTGTACACCTTCTTCTTTAGCTATATCAATGTAATCTTTAAAGCCACGATTATTAGCTTTAGTAATTTCACCTGCATTTAACATCTTATAGTTAAATCTATCGATTTGTCTTGTTAAAAATAAAGCATTCTGTAGTTTATGTATTTTTTCTCTAGGTAATGCTTCACCTACTACACTATAAATCTCAGGTATATTCATTAAATCTGTCTTACCTTGTTGAGCTTCATATAGTTTTTCTAAAGCACTAGTAAATTTTTTGTTATATATGTCAGTACCTATAGCTTCACCAAGAATCTTAACTTGTTCTTTAAGATAGTTCTCTACTTTTAATGAACCCATGCCTGTAGCACGTTCAAACTCTTTACCTGACTTACCAAATACAGCTACCCAGTTCCATCCTTCAGTTGTATCAAAAAACCAATTAGTAAACTTATTATTCATCCAAGGTTTTTCATTCATAATGCCTGAAGCATCAGCTATAGCATCAAAGAATTCACCATCTTTAGCCCATTTAAGTCTAAAGTTAGGTACAATGTTACTAGATTCAGGATCTAACATTAAACTTCTAAACTCTTTAATAGTATATGGAGTAATAACTTCTCCATTTTTACCTATATTTTCAATATAAATAGTACCTGGATTGCCATCTGTACTAGTTTTATTAATAGTTTCATCTAACTTAGTAGCTGCTACAAGGACTTCATCAAAGGTTTTAAAGTTATGTACACCATCTTTGTTAAAAGTTAGTGCCATCTTAATACTATTACCTTGAGGTATAAACGAAGACGTTGCAGGAGTCATCTTAACTACTTCACCTGAGTTAATATGGTTAACAGTATTAACTGCATTGTTTAAAAACACACGTCTTTGTCCAGAATCTTGTAATAAAAGACCTTCAGCAAGGTCTCTAACAGCTCTAAATTGAGAACCTACAAGATCTCTCCATGATTGTGTACCATCAAAAGCTTCACCCATTAAAGGTTTACGTACTATCTCAGGCATCATAATACTAAAAATAAGTTGAGGTACATTCATCTTAAATGATTTAACTACTCGACCTGTTTCATCTACCATAGCCATTTCAATAAGACGTTTACCCAACTCTTTATTAACTTTAGCTACGTTAAATGGAGAGTCTATAGGAATATTTAAGTTAAGGTCATCAGATGTACGTACTTTAGTTTGCTGTGTTTTCTCCATATCAAGTAACGGATCAGCAATCTTTTGTTTAACAGGTTCATACTTATCAATTCTTTTAGATAGTTCATAAGCAAGAGGATCTGTAAGTTTATAATAACCTTTCTTACCTGCTTTAGCTGCAGGAACAGCAAAGATCATAGCAAGTTCCATAGGAATCTTAACTGCTTCTGGATTGTCTGGATTAACTTTTTTAGAAATCCACATTAAACCTTCATCTAAAGAAGTAAATAGTTTAGTTACATAAGCTTCTTCTAAATCTTCTTTTTCAATACCTAACCATTGTGCAAACTCTTGATAGTTTTCTATTAACCAATCACCACCATGTTCTGCTACAACCTTACGAGCTTTTTCTCTAGCTGTAGTAATTGTATATTTATCTGTAGGAGCTAGTACAGCAGTACCTACAAGTTCAGCTACATAAGGAACTAAACCTACAACTAACTGTTGAAATAACATTAAAGGTTCTGCAAGGACAGGATCAAATAGCTTTTCATCTACTTTCTCTAGCCAAGAAGGACCTAACATTTCTTTTACTTGTTCAGCTTCTTGTAAATTTACATCTGGTATTTTATTATTAATAACTAAGTCAGCAAAAGTTTGCATAGTCTTTTGCCAGTCTTGTCTTACTTTAAGATCTCGTATTTGTAAATTAAGGTTAACTAATTCTCCATCAGTACCATTAGTTTGAGTAGCTGCATATTCATTAGATATACCTTCTAAGTAAGCATCTCTTAAAGAACGAGACTTATATCCACCCATAGCTATGTCTTTAAGTAGATTACGTTTTTGTTCTATTTCAATAGACTCATCACCAATAATATTTTCTACAAAAGAAGCTTGTGCTATATCTTGAGATTTTGAATATTGATTACGTAACTCTCTAACTATAGCAGAATCACCAGTAGCTGTATACTCTTGAATAATATCATCATACAAATCAACAGGATCTTGTACACCTGCAATAGAAGATGCATAGAAAGCTTCACTCTCTATATCTTCTTGTATGTTTGCTTTAGTTACTTCTGATTCATAAGCAGGTAATTTAATATTACTATCAAATGAATCAGGTTTAAATACTGGATCCATGTATATCCTTATTTAAAAATACTAAATATTTGAGGAGCTTTTTCACTTACTAAACCTCCTAAACTTCCTATAGAAGACCATTGAGTAGCCATTCCTTTTGCTGTATAAGCTTGAGTAGTATAGTCTGCAGCTCTTTGACTCATTGTAGATATAGCTTGAGAAGCTCCTTGTGACATATCAAGAGCTCCTAAATTAGCAGTAGTTTGGGTTTGAATAGAACTAGTAGCTCCTGTAAATCCTGAAGTACCTGTTAAACCTAAACCAGAACCTCCTGTTTCTGCTTCCATTCGTCCTGTTTGAATACGTTGTTGTCTAAGAATATCTAAACGTTGTCTCTTAGCTTGTACTTGTTGATACCTTTGTTGAGCTTCAGCAATACGTTTTTGTTCTTCAGCAGCTTGTCTAGTAGCACTAGCTTGAGCCCCAGCAAACTTTCTTTGTTGTAAATAACTAGCTCCTTGTAAAATAGCACCTCCTGCAGATAAAGCAGTAGGAGATACTAATTTAGATACTCCAGCAAAAGCTGATCCAAACCCTCCTAAAGAACTTGTTGCAGTTCCTTTCCAAAAAGCAGTAGATCCAAACTTAGCTGCAGTAGTACCAGTCATAGAACCTGCTATTGCTCCTCCTCCAAAGTATACAGCAGCTCCTATAGCTGCTACTTTTGCTATTTTTTTAACTGCTCCACCCATTAAAATACTCCCTTAGTTAATACTTGTTTCATTCCATCTGTTGTTGTTACTTCTAAACCTGTTGGTAGTACACCAAACATACTATTAAATTTAACTGCCTTAGGTGTTTCACATAATCCATAAATTATATTAATACCTTTTTCTTTTAAGACAGGAATAATAGCAGTATGCCATACCTCTAAATATCTTTTGTAAGTACTTACACTCCACTCTTTACAGTTCATATGCATAACCCAGCCTTGTAAATCTTTATCATAGTGTATACCTACAAAGCCATTGTCTGGCTCTTTATATAATATTATCATTATTAATTAATGTATTTGATTCATTGTAACTGGCATACCCCAACCTAAGATTTTCATATCTTTACCAGTTTCTGATTGTATTTTTAAACTAATAGTTTTACCAGAACCTCTTAATTTATTCTTAGTAACTATAATACCATCACCATAATCAAATGGATCTGCTGCTCCTGAAGGTATATAGTTACGTGTTAATCTATATGCTTGAAATTCTGTACCCCATTTACCACTATTAGCACTATCTGTCCAATTCCATTGTGCTTGAACCTTACATGAAGATTGGTTAGTTAATTCTAAATTACCTGAGCTATCATCATAGCCATCTTCAGTTCGTTTAAAGTAAAAGAATATATAAGGAATTTGTTTATTTTTTAATATATCTCCAAATAATTCGTACCCTGTTATTAAATAACTAGAGTAATCAACACCTGTACTATCTGCAGTTACCCAATCTTTAAATGAGTCATCTTTATATTTACTTATAGTAAAGCTAGTTCCTGACATAGTTAAAAAACTAAACTGTGTACTTCTAGTTGTTTGTATATTACTATCTACTACTACATCATCAGTACTTGTTTGTACTAAATCTGTATCAGCATACACAGCTTCTTCAACTGTAGTTACTGCATAACCTGGAATAGGAACATAGTCTGCTATATAAGGACTATTACTAGCAAGATCTGATATAGAATGTATATACCAAGCTTGTAAAGTTAAATCATATATTAATTCTTTATTATATTTATTTATATAATTAGTTTCTGAATAGCTATCAGTATCATTATATAACCATCTAACTCTATTTTCTTTTTCATCATAATAACCTTTACAGTTATTCTTAGCAATCTCAGGAATCTCTAAGTATAATGATTGAATTGTTTTAAGAGATAAAGACTCTGCTCTAAATCGACCTGAAGCACTATCAGGATTTAGTGTATATATACCTGCCTTAGACCAATAAACAAAGTTACCTCCTACTTCTACAACTGCTTTAGGATTAGTAACACCATTAGTAGATATTTTAGATGCTTGGAAAGAAGTAGCTGTAAATCCACCAGTATCACCATAAATCTCCCATACACCATTCTCACAGAATACAAGTAAGGATGCTTGACCTGCAGCTATTTTAACAATACGAGTAGCCTCAGGTATCTGAATAGTACCACCATCAGATCCTATAATATCATTAATACCTGGATCTGTAGGATCAGCTTCTTGATAACATTTATCTAGATCTTCTTTAGATCTTACAACTTTTGTAAAGAAAATATATCCAGAATAGTTAGGAGATCTATTATCACTTCCAGTAATAGAAGACTTAACTCCAGCATAAAAAATTCTTTGTGCATATGAAGCAATCGTAGAAAGAGTTCCTTGCTCTTGATCTGTTGCTAATCCAGAAGTTACATCAGATTCTGTCATTCTAGAGTTACCACGATTAAAAGCATCTATTACAAAAGATCCTCTTGATACTCTATACTTAGATTGAGAGTTTTTCTTTAAAATAGCAGGATCAAACTTTTCATAATCTCCACTAGATGGATTTGTATTTTTACCAAGTGTCCATACATCAGAATTACTAGGATAAACATTTCCAAATGTAGTATTATTTTTACAATAATCTATAGCATCAGTATAAGTACCACTATTAGTTTCAATAGTAGTAGCCCATCCTTGATTACGTAAGTTATATTTATGAGAAGCAGTTAGTGATGAAGGTCTTTGATCATCATCTAAATTATCATCTACTCCATAAAGATCTCTAATTTTTAAAGATATAGTTGATTGGCTTACAGTATCTGTTGCAGGATCATATGTTAATAACACAGGATTAGCTAAGTCTTCTGATACTAAAATACAATCATTATTAATAACTGCTGTTTCAATATTAGAATTAGATAGTCCAGTAATACTTATACTACTACCATTATTTTTTAAATTAGCACTAGGAGTAGAAGATAAAAGATCTACAAACCATAGTTTATTTTTAATTCTTACAATACCTAAAGATACAGTAGTATCTCCAGCAGGAGATTCCCATACGTGAAAAGATTGTTTACCTTGAGATATGTCTGCAGTAACTAAACCTGTTGCATTAAGTTGATATAGTTCTTCAAAGTCCATACCAAGTCTTCGTGAACGTGAACCATCCCTATTAAGAACAAAGTTTTGTTCATCTACAGAAGCAGACTCAGGAAATGTTAATTCATTAGCCTCAGTTATTAATCCTTTAATAAAGGATCGAAAAGCCTTTTCACTTTTGACAGCCATTTATTCCTCTTCTTTAGAGACAGTTTCTGTTTTCTTTTTAGGGGTTTCTTTTTCAGTGTTAATGTAAGTAAATACAGCAGTATCTACCATAGCTATAGATGTATAAGCACCTGATAATTCAGCAGGTACTTCTCCTCCACCTTCAAATTTAATTTTATAGTGTGATGTACCAGGTTCTATATAAGCTTGTAACTCTTTAACACCTTTAGTTTTATATGATCTTGCTATCTTTATATCCATTATTTATTCTTTCTTAATTGATTAACTCTATCTTTATTATCTTCTCGTACTTTAGTAGTTCTATTTGTAGATATTTCTACCATACGCTTAACACTTTCACCCATTTTAGTAGCAGCTTTTACTGCAGTCTTTGCAATACCACCAACAACATCTACTTTACCTTCACCCATAGTACCTTTAGTAGAATATTTATTTATAGTTTCTTCACTAGGCATACGTTTTCCCATTATCTTTTTCTCCTTAATAAACCTTGAGCAGATTCCATAGCACCCTTAGCCCATGTCATTTTATCTGAAGAATTAGATGTATTAGATACTTTAACTGGTTCTTTAGTTGATAAGTTACCAGTTACTACTTCTTTATTTTGAGACATTGTAGTTTTAGTTGTAGATTCTAAATGACTAGGATATTCAGAGCCTGATTCAGGTCTTTTATAAGTTTTAGGAGAAACTGATTTAATATCTTTAACAGTTTTTTCTACAGTATAAGGACTTAATTTAGGTTTAGAGTTAGTATTAGTATCTACTTTACCAAAACTTTGAGATGGTCGACTTTTAACTTTATATTCACTTTCCATCTTACGTTCTTCTTTAACTTTTTCCCAAGCTTTATCTCCTTGAGGACCATATTGTGGAGTTTTATATTTTTTTCTAAGTGCCATAATTAATATCCTTGTTTCTTAGGTTTACCCATCTTTTTCATAGGTTTCTTTTTAGCCATAGCTTTTTTAGTAGGAGCTTTAGGCATTGGTTTTTTCTTCATATCTTTCATTTTTTTCTTTCCTCCGTATT
>Ga0222719_10004138_pt1 | contig 12758 bp, 13 predicted proteins | sample C33_34DmetaG_FD_165039 | JGI IMG/M metagenome (GOLD analysis project Ga0222719, IMG submission 165039) | Estuarine water microbial communities from San Francisco Bay, California, United States - C33_34D | ecosystem: Environmental > Aquatic > Marine > Unclassified | place: USA: California...
CGGTCATCTTTTCTTCGTCTGAAGTATCGCCTGTGACTTTGTAAGTCTTACCATTTACACTAAATGAGTTTTTGCCTGCTTCAATAGCCTTTAGTCTTTTTTCAGTAAATTCGTTGCCTTCTTCAACGTCTTCTTCTTTGACTTCTACGTCTTCTAATTTCATATCTTGTTTTCCCAGTTGTTTGAGCACGTCGCGAACCATGTTGCTCACGTCGCTGGTACCAAGGTCTCCGCCTTCGTGGAACTCGGCAACGCTTTCAATAGCGTCGTTTAAATCTAGTATATCTATTTCACGCACCAATGAACCAAAGTTCTTGGCGTTCATCATGCGTCTTGTGATTGCACTGGCAATGTCTTCTACACTAGCACCGTCTTCGTCTTCCATGGCTTCTTCAACGCTTTCGCCCATTTTTGCTAGTGCATTGTTGATGTCGTCAAGATATTGTTGCGCCATCATCATCTGTGTTTCATCGTAAAATTTCTGTTGTGCGCCGCCACCGCTGGATTGCATATTCTTAATATCTGCTTCAGCTTTGGCCTTCATTTTCATCAATTCTTCGCGACTCTTGCCGTCGTATTGACCTTCTTCAAGTTCTTCTTCGTCTTCGTGCGGACTTGCATGATCTTTACAAGCACTACAAATACCTAATTTGGTATCTTTGTCGTAGTTTAGAATAGGAGCATCACAGCATGAGCTGTTTGGTCCATCGTAACGGCCTTCTTCTAGGCTTTCTTCAAACTGGAAGTCAAAGTCATCAACTTCACCATACTCGTCTTTGAGTTCAGCGTGAATACGAGCATAAATCTGTTCGTTGCTCGACCCACTAGGAGCAGTTATGTTTAACTTAAGACTGCTAGGCAACTTTGCTCCAGAGTCTTTCCACTGAATGTTGGTGATTTTCACACCGCTTTCTTTGTTCTCGCTTACCTTGTCCAGGCTTTCTAAGATGTTGTAGATATTCATTTTCCTTCCTTTATCTCGCGAAACTTTTTACTTCAGGGATTTCATTTTGCTTGCTCATTGGACTTTCATTGTTCATTGGAAAATCACTTGTGGTTTTAGCGGCCGGGGTTTTGCCACCTGCAATAGTAAAATCACTCTTGTATTCGTTTTGCACGACAATCTTGTGCTCCTCTGGTGCCGCACTGTAATCATCACTTAATTCTTTCTGCTCTGCGTTTGGTGCAGGGAAGTCAGTGTCTGCTAGTACGCTTTCTGGTTGCTGTTCATAACCTTCGCGCTCTTGATCCAACTTTTCAGCATACTCACGTGGTTGCATAAGCATACGGTTTGGATCCATACCAAGAAGTTCGCATACTTGACGCATGCCAATCTCTGTTGCTGGATAGTTAAACGAAACGTCCATGTGTGTTACACGCTCGTTTTCAAACTTTGGAAAGTCAGGCAGTGTTTTCATAACTGGAGTTGACTTCTTCTCGCTCATCTTGATAACATCAAACTGAGCCATACTCTTTTCCAATTGATTCATCTGTTCTGCGGTGATGTCACCTGCAATTTTAATACGATAATCAAAGGTTTGTTTGGTTTCCACCAAATATTGTGCAAAATTCTTCATTGTTTTCCCCTATATGCTATTTAGCGTTCTGCGTTTCTTTTGGATAGTACCAGATAGCTAATAGTATCTTGGCTATCTTTGTTACTACATTCAACGGTCAACTGATTACCCATCAACACAGGCTTACACAGATCCCAACCAGTAACGTTTTGTAAAAACACATCAACATCACCTGGACACTCGTGTACCACAACTGTTGCTATTCCGTTGGCTAGGGTAATTTTTCCGTGTTGCACAAATGCAAAATAGTCATGGCCACTAACGCCTTGAGCACCTAGAGCGCCGGTGTGTCCTTGTACGCCTGGATTACCTGTAAGTCCTTGAGCTCCGGTTGCACCTTGGATGCCATTGCTGCCCATGCCACCGTTTTTTCCTGGAATGCCTTGTGTTCCTTGTGACCCTTGTGCACCAACTGGTCCAACAACACCTTGAGTGCCCATTGGTCCTTGTATCTGTGTCAAGATTTAGATCCATCTTTATCAAGTAACCGTTTCAGCAACTCATTTCTGTCCAGTACCATGCCAGTTCCAGTTTCTGCATCAGCATCAGGATCTTTGTTCTGTTGATCCATGCGCAGTTTTTTCAGTTGCAGATCGATCATTTTAAGTTTCTTGTTTACCTTGGCATTCTTTGCTGTAATAGCATGCCCAAGCATGCTACTGGCTGTGTTAAATATCTCACTGGCCCATCTGCTGTCTACATTCATACCAAGATCCATAAGATCGTCGAATGTTTTGGTTGCTTTTTCAGCAAGCTCGTCCATTTCACGGTCACTGCTTTCTAGTCCACGCACCTGCGGCAGTGCGGCATTGATTTTGTCCAGTTCGCTCAGTGCTGTAGTATACTCAGGAATGTCGTCAGCGGTGCTAACTTCTTGTTTTGGTTCGAGTGTTTCTTCCTGTTGCGGCAGGTCAAACAGTTCTTCAAGTTTCTTTGTCATACTGATATTTAACTAAATATACACATTGAACGGTATATTTGATGAGAGACCTATTAGACAAACTTGATTTTATCACAGAAGCACCTATTACTACCAGTACTAACAAGTACGGTGGCAAGTATCTTGAAATACTACAACACAAGATTGCAAATGGTGAGGCTATTGAACTAATCCCTGACGTGCATGACACAATTGGTACAGACGTTGTGCTTACCAAAGACAACGTTGCCAAGATTAACCAAGCATGGTTTGGACGTCCAGAGTTTCCTGCAATCAGTGATATGAACTTGGATATTGAAGGTCTTATTGTACCAGCAGACAAAAATGCTAGAAACATAGAACTCACAACGGATGATGGACAAGTCATCAAACTCAATCAAGTACTCAAAACAGCAGAGTACAAAGGTGGCAAGCCATTCAACAGTGGCGATGTAAGTGAAGGCTTATTGGGTGCCGCTGTAGCCGCAAGATTTATGTCACGTGACAAGGACATAGAATCAAAAGATATAATCGCAGTGCTCAAAGATCTTGGTCCAGGCACCAAAGCAGGAAATACTGGTAACAATCTCTCAGGCACAACTCGAGGACGCAGTGCAAACGACAGTGTAGAGTTTAAACTTGCACTAAACCAAGCAAACTACAAAATGCTACAAACTGTAGCGAACGACCCTAACAACATACACCCAGACATTACCAAAATGATCAACAGTGCTGTTTTGTTTGCAAATACAAATGCTGGTGTGTTGTCTGCTGTGGATAAAATTGTAGACGATCCTGAGGCAAACCAAGTTGTTGTCAGCAGTGATGGCGTAAGCGAACAGACTGGCACAAAAGCAGATTTATTCCTCAGCATTGATGGTACAAGTGTAAACTTGTTAAGTTTAAAAGCAGGTGATGTTAAGCAGTTTGGGCAGGTAAGTGGATACAACTTCAGAGCTATTCAGCAGTTCTTTGAGCAAACATTTGGTGCTGACATTCCAGATAACTTACGCACCGCTGATGAGGGTGATGCACTTGCTGGGTTCAAAGACATACAAGCCGCTTATCAAGAAGCCGCAGATGATATTTCACAGGAACTAGCAGGACAGCGTCCAAAAAAAGAAGCAGACTTTGTAGAAAGACTCTACAAAGGTATCGCCTATCATGCAACTCGTAACGACAGCGCCATCTCTATGGTTATTCTCAACACAGGAGCTATTCCAGGCTACAAAGAACTTGGATTTGGTCCTGAACTTGATCAAGCAATGAGACAAGTGGATCTTGATGTCGCACTAGAAACAAATCCAAAAAATAGTAGACTACAAATATTTGGCACCAAAGAAGATGGAACACGCAGTCAGTTGCTACAAATGCGCAGTAACTATCAAATTGAAGCGGGTAAACCATATGTTCGTAACAGAGTAGAAATGGGTCCACTGCTTAAAGAGATTGCACTTATAGAAAAAGAAGAGCGTAAACCAAAAGCCTCTAAACAGTCTGAACCACTGGATGACAAAGCACTAGGAAGAAAGCGCCGCTAGCGTCTGCGTTTACTTCCGCCCTGTCTAAATATGTCATCCTCTGTGATCACCCTAAACGTAATACCTTGTTGCTTGCACCAAGCCTGTGCTGCTGCCCACTTAGCATGGTTAACTGCTACCACAGCACGTTGAGCATTGTTCTGCTTGCTTTCTACAATGCTTTGTCCTTTGGGTTTTATTTCGATTAGTTCTGTGACCACTTGACTGTTTTTGTTACGGTATTGTATTAGAAAGTCAGGCACATAGGTTGTGCGTTGACCTTTTATTGGATTGTAGTATGGTATGCGTACACTTTCACTGCTCCACTTAATAATATGCTCATTTATGTCACAGAATCGCATAAAAGCGTGTTCCCAGCCACTGCGGTATCTTGGCTTGCCGTTACCAATGTACTTTTGGGGATTCATAATTGTGTATAAACCGTTGGCAAACTTACTCATTGTACAATGTTGCGAGCAACATTTTGGTTAGCAGTAACTGGTGCTTGTACTCCTAGCAATGTTGCTAGACTCCTTAGGTTATTAAGATAGTAAGCAAGGGTGCTGTTTATCTCAAGAACAGTTTTACTCTTAAACTCATCCAACAATGTAAGCACAGGAGTATTACTGTTGGCCGACATCTGAAAAAGTGTTACAGTAAAATTATTTGCCTCAGTTGTATTGTCAGTGATTGTTTTAAAATAGCTGAACACAACATCAAATTCATTGCTAGGAACGTTCACACTAAAATTATAGAAATTGTTAAACACTTCTACTGTTTGATCATTTGCATTTCGTACACCGTTTACACTTGTTGCCATTGGTTATCCTTGTGGTATCTGTTGTGGCCCAGTAGGTTGATCATTTGCAGGCTTCAGCCCATTTGTTGCTGTTGGGTCGACACTGCCTGGTTCTGGGTTAGTGGGAAAAACTTGTCCATTGTTTGAAGTAGGATCTTTATTAAGTACTTCAGGACCAGTGTTGCGTAGCACATCATTGATTATTGTAGCGCCTTCTTCGCGTATTACACTTTGTAGATCTTTACCTTTGAACGTTTCATAAGCAGTGCCGGCTTTTTGTACAGCGCCAATAAGTCCGCTAACATCATTTTGATTCAGATCTCTAATAATTCCGCCTACAGCGTCGATTAAACCGCCCTGCCCTAAGATACTGCTTGTGCTTCCTGGACGAGCCAATGAGCTTTTAACTTTATCGTAGTATGCATCAGTGGCAAAACCAGGAGCCATTCCACTTGGATCTCCGCCAAGAGCACCACTGTAATATTTCACTGTCTCATAAGCAATTTGTACACGGTTTTCCATTATCCCGTTGTTTTCGCCGTAATCGTAGGTATCGTGTTCCCAACTTTGTATTAGAGGATTTATTAATACATAGGCTACAAAGTTGTGTTGATTGAAGCCAAAAATTGTGATGTCTTTCATGAATATAGGCTTGCCGCCTTGAATGCTACTATTTGTGTCATCGTAGCTCTCACCAATATAACCCCAATCGTTTTTGTTACGGTTTTCGCTATATATATCTCTGTCGTTGTAGCTGAATCTTCCTGTTCCAGCACCGTTACCACTGTTCGTAGTTGCCGAGCCGTTGTTCACTGAAGGATTTGAATACTGTTGAGTTGGATCTTTATAATAGTAACTAAAATAGTTGTACCATAAACTTCTGGTTAGATCATGTGCATCATCATGAAAAACAATGTTGATAGGTAGATACTCAATTTTACTTTGTACTAAACGCTTCCTATTGTATTGATTTTTAGTTTCAACATCAATACTGTATCTTGGCAATTCAACTGACTTGCAAAGTAAACCCAATGTTGTGATACTATTATCAGTAAATGCACCCCCGTCAGTGCCTAAACGGGGGATTTGACTTGTGTTTAAATTGAAAAATGTATGAAATAAGAACTTCTGGCGAGGTGCTAGTTCATAACCATTGCTTCGAAATGTTTTACTAGCGTGTCTGTAGTCTTTAAGGTAACTGCTACCAAAAAAACCTTGTAAAAAATCCTCGCCGAAAGACATTGTTTATTAACCTGTGACTACGTCGCCGGTTGTTCTTCCAACTGTTGCACCAAGTCCGTCACCAAGTGGTGTCTGAAGTGCATTATCAAATCTCATAGTCATTTGAATTGTAACTGGTTCACTCACTGAATAATCAACATTACCATAGTCGATGGTGTTGATATAGCAACCATACAATTCCCAAGTTTCAAGTACGTTTGGTGTGCTTGCACCGTTACCACCATCAAGGATTTCGCAACGAGTAATAAACTTGTAATCAATACCTGCGCTTGCACTTGCTTGCTCTACAAAGTCCATCTGCTTTTGTAGTTGCTCGCCTAACAATCTTGCAACACTTCCACTTGCGTCATCACGGAAGTTAACTGTACATGGTTGCCATTCGTGCTTTCCAGCAAGATAGATTCTGCTGTTATAGATTGGAATTTCAATCTCACCAAAGCTAAGATTTGGTCTTGTAAAGTCCATAACTTGCTTGGTTAATTCTGTTCTTGGAGTACTCACTCCTAGGTTTTCAAATACCACTCTAAATCGGTACTTTAGTTTTGGCATCAACAGACCTTGGGTTGGACTACTCTGGTCACTGGCCAAAGGCACTGTCATTCTAGTTAATGATGATACGGCCATCTTTCTCTCCTATGTTGCATTTATTTATCAGAACTTGAAGCCAAAAAAATAGGGCCGAAGCCCTATTTTTCTGCATTTAACGTTACTAAACGCCTGCTGCAATCTCTCCTGTGTTCTTGATTCGAACCGGAATGTAGATAAACTCTACAGCCTTAACTGGTTCTACTGCGATGTCAACATAAAGTTCGTTAGCATCGATCCGAGCCGGAGTATTGTTTGTTAAATCACAAACCACCAAGTAATCGTACAAACCACGCTTTGCAACTAGATCGTTCATCAATCCTTCAATTGAATCTTTGATTTCGTTACGAGTGATTGTATCGTTTGGTTCGAACAAGAATTGCTTGCCAATAGTTTCTAGTCTTTCTCTAATAAAGGCAATCAATCTTGAAACGTTAATACGATCAAGTGCAGTAGTTGCACTTTGTGTAGTCTTGTTACCAAAGTTTACAATACCTGTACCTGGAAGGAACGTGAATGGGTTAATTTGATTTTCATATAATGTATCACGTAAGCCTTGACGTACAGCAGTTGGCTGGAATTCACCTGTCGTTGCATCAACATAACCAAGTTGTATAGCGTTATCAACTGTACCACGTCGTGATCCAGCTGGTGCTAACCATGGAAACGCCACGTTGTCGTTGCGTACAATGGTACGAAGCGCCATGTGTGATGATGGCTGTACCACTGTGTTTCCACTTAGATCATTTGTTTGACAAGCAGGGTAGAATACACCCATGTATGGATCACGAGTAGTTAATCCATCTTCTGTAGATGTTCCAAGTCCGTTGTTATTGGTTGCCCAGTTTTGAATATCTGTTGCATTATCATCTAGTCTTAATGGTGTATCCGCTACAACAAATGCAGTATTGTTGCGTTCGTTGTTTAAAGCAACCATGTTGCTCATTAGTTCAGGATAACTTGGGCAAGAAATCAGTGTAAAGTTCTTTTGTTCTTCACGCAATTCTTGTTGTCCATCAATACTTGATCTCAAAGCATTTACAACCATCTTACGTTGAGCTTGTCTGCCCATATAAGGTGAACCGTCAGCTTTTAAGCCGCTTGCAGTTACCCACATGTTCTTTTCTGTAGGCAAGACATCGTCTGGGAAATCAACACCGTTAAAGTAGTTTGTGATATACTCTTTAACGTTGTAACCACTGCGTCTTGTGTTAAACAATAGCATGCCAGTTGGATACAAACTTTGATTCGGTGCATCAATGTCCAGGTAATCACTTGTTAACAAACTTTTAATAGTTGGAAAGTCTCCTGTGATTACATCAGTTGTACCGTCAGTGTCCCAACGTGCATCTGCAAATAGCACACCGTCTTCAGTTGTTTGATCAGTGTTATCAATTAATACCCACTGATCTACACTGCTGACGCTTTCCCAACGGTAAATTTGTGGATAATTTTCTAAATCACTAGTATCAATCCATAGATCACCATATACCAATGCACTAGCATCTGACTGCGCAGTTGGTTCACTTGCACTTACAATAGGACCATCTGGGTCAGTGTTAGATAAATCAAATCCACGAGCATCGCTGGTTACATTTTGATATCCTTTCCATCCTGATCCATCATGAATCATGATATCAACTTCATCAACTGCACTGTAGTACCAGTAGGTACCGTTTACAGGATCACGACTTGGTTGACTGGTAGTTATACTGTATCCGTCACTTCCGCCGAGTGGAACCCATCCGCTTAGAATCAAGTTCGAATCATTGCCTGCTCTAACACCATCAAGTGTTGTACTAATACCAGCATCCGAAACTGGAGTTCCTGAAGTGTCTTTTAAGTAAATTACACCACCTTGACTGTGTTCAATTTGAATTTTGCCGTTGCTTAAAACTCTTGCAGTGGTGTTTGCAACATCAGCCGCAGTAAATGCTTCAACAAAATCAGCTGCTGTTGTACCACCAAGAGTTGCTGTTACAGCAGTAGTAAGAGTTGTTGCACCTTTAGCACTTGCTTGAATTGTAAACGTTTCAGTATCTGTGAATGTTGGGTTTTCTTCAGTACCAGTGATTAAAGTTCTACCTGCTACTCTTTCAAAAATTTTGAAAGTATAGGTATTGTCTTCGCTGATGTCATACTGTGCATAGGTTGATGCAGCCGCAATATTCAATCCGCCACCTGATGCATCAAGATTATAGTTTGCTGTTCTGTCATTTGCATATAATGGGCAAGTTTGTTCAACAAAAGTTCCGCTGTTTGAACTGAATTTTAACACTTCAAGATAAGAACCACCATTTACATTTGTGGTCTTAAACCAAACACTGCCAGTTGGATGTGGTTCAGTGTCAGTGCTGCGCCATTGTGGGTTAGTGTAGTGTGGACTCGCCTGTAACACTGGTGCATAATAAATTCGTGCAGTGATACCAATGTCTGATAAAATTGTTCCAGTTCCTGCTGTTATATCAGCAATACCATTACCATCATCAGTTGAACCGTCGTTGGTTGCGTTACCATTTAGATAGATAGCAAGTTTGCCGCTTACTGCTTTAGCAAATACACCAGTAATTGCTGCATCATTGATATCAATTGCAAGACTTGCTACTGTAGTACCAGTTGCTGTGACTTCAGTATCGTTAATAAAGATGCTGTGTCCTATAGTAATTGTTGGATTGCTTTCAGTACCTGTGACTGATGGCCAACTTAACTTCCAACTGTTGCTACCAATTAGTACCCAAGTGTTTGATGCCACTTGCTCTGTATCACCTGATGTTGCAGTGGTCGTTAATCCTGGTGATTTGTAGTAACCTGGATTACTGGTGTTGGTTAATACTACAGCGTAATCGCCAATGCTACCAATGCTTGCTTTTGGAATACCGCCTGAAAGATCCGTTGTTTCAATAACCTGAATTGGTATCTTGTTTGTGAAAGCGTTTGTTGAGAAGCTCCATTCATTGATACCATACAGTGAATCTAGGCCGTCGAACCACCACTGTCCGTCTGAAGGATCACGAGTTGGACGACTTAAACTTGCTGAAATCTCAGCAAGATCAATGTTTGCTCTTTGTACATAACATCTGTTGCTTACGCCAAGTAGGCTGTATGCTGCAAGCAAACCATACTCGTTCAATTCATAACCATTGATTGGGGTGCCTGCTGATGTATTGTAAAAGAATGGATTACCAAATGTTGCTGATAAGTCACGCTGACTGGTAATTAAATACGGTTTATTGGCGTTGGCTGCTGTTGTACCAGCCGCTGTGCCAGTACCGGTACCGCTTACCTTGTTTTCTGCTGTTGCAATTAAGACAAACGGAATCGTTGCTGTGTTCGATGGTAGATAGTTACTTTCATCTACGATGCTAACTTCTACTCCTGGAGAAACTAATGCCATGTTTTTTCTTCCTATGTTATATGCAATATTTATTCAATACCCCCAAAACTTGGTGGTTGTACTGCCCTTTGCAAAGGTATAAGTAAAAGTATGAAAAGACCGCTTTGCGAAGCCTGCAACCGCAATTTAGCCGCAGTAAATTACATCAAAGAAGATATAGTACACTATCGCACTCGGTGTGATTCTTGTATCAGGAAAAAACGGAACAAAAAATCAACAAAGCCTCGTTGGACCTTGCAAGGTTACAAGAAAAAATTAGTTTGCGATAGATGTAGCTTTAGAGCTATGAGTAACCAACAAATGTTGGTATACCATTTGGATGGTAACCTCAATAACTGCGGATTGAACAATCTTAAAACAGTTTGTTTAAATTGCAGTATTGAGGTTATTAAACTCGAATTGCCGTGGAAAGTGGGCGACCTCGAAGAAGATTAACGATTGTGCAGGTCGTGAATATACAATTCAATCAATGCATAGTGCAAAACTTTCATCAAGTCTTTGCGATTGTATCCATCTTTTTTGCCGTAGCGTTGAGCATACTTCATCACATTGCCAATACAAAAGCCATCACCATGTCCTGCATCAATAATAAACTCTGTGGCTTGATACTTGTTTAGGCTGTAGTGTTCGCCATAGGTTGCGTCGATGTATTGTTTAAACTCCTTGATGAGTTCGCCTTCGTTGTATTTGTATTTGATCATGTTACTCTCTTGTTTAAGTTTGTGTTTGAAAATTGGAATACATGCTTGTTTAAGTTAAACAAATCAATGCCCAAATTATGTTGATGTGCCCATGTTGCAAATTCTTTTGCATAACAGTTTACCAACTCAACCAATGTGTGAAAGTTGTGCAGTACATCTTGTTCAACCTGATCCTTGTGCTGAGTCAGTGTTACCAGGAAATGCTTGATATTTTCAACTACAGCATTCAACCGTAAATCTTCCCATTGCAGTATTGGAATTACAAAATGTTGAGTACTCTCATCTATAATAGATTGCTCTAAGTTGTAAAAGTCATCCAATGACGATATATTGGGCCAGCTTGGCTTTTTGAAGTTGTGATAGAAATCTAAGAAACTTTCTTGATAGATAGCAGGCATTTTCCCATCAATGCGATCCAGGTAATTGCTAGTGTAAGGACTATCATAATTTGGAATAATCATGTATTCATTGAATGTTTTGAATCCAAGATCTTGTAACTGTTTACACGTTTCTGTTTCTCCGACAACAATAAACGGTACACAATTGAATATTGCTTTCCAAGTTTTTTCAGTAATAAAACTATTCAACCACTTAGGACGATCAAAATCAGTTTCTGCTATCACTTTAAACAATACATTTGCATACGCATCTGTAGCCGTGACCATCAATTGTTGATCATCTTCAAGTTTGTAATCAAGTTCTGTTGGGTTGATCATATCGAGAAATTCACGATCGTTATCAATAAAATCTAAACACAAATCCTGTTGTTCTTTGCTAGCACGAAAACTAAAGTTGCAATTTTGCAAAAGATCTCTTTGCCACAACTTGTATAACAGTCTTACCCTGTGAAATTTAGCTGGATAACCTGTAAAAAATAAAAAGTTACAAGCGTCAGCATTCCAAGTTTTGTTCAACTGATTTTCTTGATCTACATACACATTGTTATACTGCGAAATTAAATCGTTCGCAACATACACACTATCAATTACACCTGGAACAAGAAGTTGCTCAGCACCCGGTTTGTACCACATGTCAAAAAGCAAAAATAAATCTACATGATACTTGTTATTGATACACGCAACTGCCTGCTCTAGCACATCACATATCCACTGCGGCTCAAGTGTTTCGGAAACTACCAAGAACGCCACTGGCTTTTTTTGATATTTGTGTTCAAATGTGTCAACCAGATTGCTAACAGTGGTGTGAAAGTCAGTTTTACGCATATAGTAATCAATTAATACCGTGTCAAGTCTTATAAAAGCAATATTATCAATTGACGTCATTTGATCTTGGTAACTCCAAGATGTCTAAATGTTTTTTGCAGTTTAAGTATCTGTTGCTGACAATCATCAAGAGCATGGTGACTTACTGGACCTCTGCCTAAGTCTGGGTATAAACTGTAAACAGTTCTTGCATCACGTACCTTGTAGTACTTCCAAGGCAAGCTCATACCATAACTTTTATAAGCATGTTCAATAATGTTCATATCAAACGTAGGACCGTTTGCCCATACAAATTGGCTATTCCAAGTAATTGGGTGCATTTCTTCAAGGGCCTGTTTCAGTGGTATGCGATTGTCTTCGGCAAACGCTTCTTCTCTTACTTCAGGACTTTGGCTTGCCCACCATGCAAGTGTACCATCTTCAATGTTGCGATCAGGTTGGCTGTCAGTATCAATTCGAGCATAGTAGTGTCTATCATACCAGCCATCACTAAACGGATCGAAGGTTTGCATTGCAATCGTTAGAATACAAGCACTAGGGCCAGTGCCTATAGTTTCAATATCAATCATTATATCAGCCATTTATATAGTATACGGCTTTGAGATTATTTTGTCAACTTCTTTGGTTTGCTTGGTTTTTTAGTTGACTTGCTTACCATGCGCACTAACTTGGCTTTTGGGGCAGACTTTTGTTTTGTAAGAGCGTTTAGTCTTGCAAGAATTTTACTTGCAGGATTTACACGTTTTGTTTTCTTTGCTTTGCGAGCTTGGCGCACTTTGGTCGTTGCTCGAGTACGTT
>Ga0222719_10004141_pt1 | contig 12754 bp, 12 predicted proteins | sample C33_34DmetaG_FD_165039 | JGI IMG/M metagenome (GOLD analysis project Ga0222719, IMG submission 165039) | Estuarine water microbial communities from San Francisco Bay, California, United States - C33_34D | ecosystem: Environmental > Aquatic > Marine > Unclassified | place: USA: California...
TCTTGAACATTACCCATTGACTGTTGCCAGTCTCCAACACAGCAAGGCAATACTGTTCCATCAGGATTTGAATATAAATGAATCCAAGGTAATATACAAAAAGTCTTACTGGGCACAGTCAAAATAAAACTCCTCTAGTTCGGGAAATGTTTTTACAAAGTCTAAGTTTCTTCTTCTGTCATACTCAGTAAACCAATTAAAAAAGTCTTTGCGACCTTCTGCTATTCTTTCTGGTGAATAGTTTGTGGTTGACATATAATCAACTACCCGTCTAAACTTTTCATATTCTAAGACACTAAATTTATGTCTATCCATATCATCCAAGTTATCTTTAATAAACTGCAAATGCTTTTCCATGTATGGAACGAATTTGTCCTTGGGGAGAATGTTCATGTCATACTGTAGTGGTTCTTTTAGATATGGAGAATCAAATCTAATTCTTTGCCACTTGGTCTGATCGTCACTGTTATACTTTACACGCCATTCAAGAATCTTTTCAAGCAGTTTGCTAAAATTAGTCACAGTTAATATATTGAATGTAATCATAAACGTCAACGGCATGTTTGTCTTGGTCATGTATGTGTCTAGATTCTTTTCCCACAGTTCTAAATCTAATCCTGTTCTAATGTATTCTGCCTGCGGTCCCCAAGTATCCATGCTTGTAAAAACTTTAAAGTCCTTAATGCATCCTTTGTTTACTAGACTGTTTACTTTGTCAGTAAAGCGTTCAATAAGAATTGGCTTAACTCCTAGATTAGTATTAATATTAAGTTCTAGGTTAGGACATGGATTCTTTTCTAGTTCATCAAACATTCGCCATGTGCTTTGTTGTAGTAATGGTTCGCCACCCGTTATTCTTAGAATGGTTAGTGTCTTACGTAATTCCGGCCACCATTTCCACCAAGCCTTTACATACGGATTAGTTTCTTCATCCTTGTGTATTTCAAACCAATCAATATCGTTCCTATGATTTTTAACCATAGTATACGGACCTTCCTTTTCAATTTCCTTATAATAACTGCTAGAATGTTTAGGATGGCAATATCCGCACTTAAAATTACACTCGTTACCAAAACTGACTTCTATGTATTGTGGATTAACATCTGCCATTGGATCTTTCTTGATTGCATCAAAACGTTCTGGTGTGTGTATACTAGCGTTTCTTTCTTTCCTATCTGAAATATAGTTCTTGCCCATGCATTCTATATTCCAACAATATTGGCATCCGCTGGGTTTCTCTCCGTTAATCATAGCCTGCCTTTCGGCTTTCTTTTGAGGTGTATTATGCAGTAGACTAGGATTTTCTTCAAGTCCCTCCAGCGGAATTTTATGAGGAGCAGGATGATAACAACTGTGTGTTTCACCCGTTCCTAAATAGATAGTTGTGTGATGCCACTTAGCCATGCAGAAGGTTGGCGATATTGCATCCATCATGGGTTCAAAGCTCTGTATTCTTTCTTTATCCTTCATTGAACTTTTCCCTTAACCATTTAAAATCATTTATCATGTATAGTGCTTCTAAATTATTACTGTTTTGTTTGCCATACTCTCTGCCTTCCTTGGCTCCTCGTATTGCATGTTCGCCATATGGTTTATCTGCACCAACCGTGCACCATATATCTAATCTATCTGATGTTTCCGTATCATCCTGCCGGTCTATAGTCCTACTTGACAACTTTACACATTCTCTGAATGCGCTCTTCCAGGCTGTAAACGGATCTGTATTAATTACCGTCGAATTTGCAACAGTATCCATAGGACGGAAACTGTCTGATATACTTGTGGTCATGTCCGGCTTTGTAATGTCCATGTCAATCGTCATTTGTCTTGGAAACAATTTTACGCCGCCGTATCCGTATTCTAAATTGTTTACAGGGTTTCGACTGCGCCAAACATACACACTCTTTCTTGCATTAAAATCATAGTATGGTATTTGCATGTCAAATGTAAAATCTTCTACTACATCAGCATCAGCATCGACTATATAAAACATTTCAGTAGTTGCTGTATGTGCGGCTTCGATATGTGCTTGATGTATTCCTTTTATGTCACGTGTCCATGTTGCACGTGGCACACGCTCAAGTAATTTATTATAGTTTTCTTCTGCAAACTTTTCCTTGTATGATATAAATGCAACATCATATTGTTTAGGATGGCTCGCTACTATGTCTATTTCTTTTTTATTTGTAAAAAATCTGTAATCCCATTCTCTTTGTAGGACTTTTGAATTTTTAGGAAACAGGCATACTCCGTCATAGTAGTTGCCATTCTTAAACACATGTATATATCTGTCATCCCATTCTGGTATCTTATAGTCAAGATCGAATTCTGGGTCTAGTAGTAGGTTATCCCAAACTACCCAAAAGTGTTTGGTAAGTGATTTTTTACTTACATCGCTAAATGTTTTTGCGTTTTCAATTTTTTGTGCATTAGGAAATCTTTGCTTGAACAATGTCCATGCATTATCATCTACTATTCCATTACTGATAAAAAATACATCATACATATGTTTGACTATAATACGTTGTGCCCATATTGATTGCTTCATTATACATTTTTAAAGTATATTGGCTCATCTGTTCATCTAGATACGGGTAATCGATGCCCAAGTTGTTTTTAATTTCACTACCCAAACGCTTGACTTCCTGTTCTAACCCAAATCCATCCTCATACATTTTACATTGTTCGTTATATAATTCACGCAGACATTCAAAGTCTCTAACCTGTATGTGATCCCAGTCTGTGCAATTTGTGAGATATGTTCCTAGTCTTGCACCGTATATAGCAAACAATCCATTTTCAACATGACTGCCAACCGTGCTCCACATTCTCAGTCTGTGCATGTTGTGCCACCATACACGCTTTTCAATTTCCTGTGGCGGAACTTTTAATCCACCGTCGAGTGTCATCTTGACTCCTTCTCTAAAACCTGCACGCCACGACATAAAAGGATTATAATTTATAATCGTATCACTAAATGTTTTAGGAAAGTTTCTATATCCTGTTTCCCAACAAAAATCTACTTGGGCTCTTTCACTTTCAGAATTTTCATGAGTTTTCATATTCTTAACATGCTCAACATTCCACAATTTTAATCCACCATTGCCGTAGCGCAGGCCATTAACATTATTGCGTCCGCACCAACTGTATGCTTGGATTTCTGGGTTGTCCATGTCTATCTCTACATCAAAGAATTCAGGATACACAATATTGTCAGCATCAACAGTTAGCACCCAATCAGTTTCTGATTGTTCTGCTGCTGCCTTGTGTGCATGATCCGAACCCTTTACACCGTGTATGCGCTTTGCCCACGGAACCTTGTTGCAGAGGTCCGCATAGTTTAGATCCGCATTTGGTTCATCGTAGCTCAGAAAGAATACATCAAACTCAATTACTCTTTTCATTTTTCCTCAATCATATAGTTTTTAAATAAGCGTCTTGTATATACACTAAAGAATTCTGGAATGTTTAGTTCTTTTAATTCAACTTTTTTACCAACCAACTCGTTTATTTTTACAGTAAAATTATCCGTAATTACATTTGGATCATTATAGTCAGTTACAGTAAAGTCAAGTTCTGTTTCACCATCCCAAAACATTTTTCTTTTAGCAACATCAATATCCTTGCTTTGCTTGTATGTTCCGCCATATTCTTCACTTAGTTCAACTGTCATGATTTTTGTATTGCTATCGTGTTCTAAATAAATGTCTGGCTTTTTAATTTTAGAATACTGTCTTACAATTATTCTATGTAGCACATCATCTATCTTGTATAGGTCCTTGCGCTCAACTATTTCAAGTTCTCCTTGATCAGGATCAATAAAACACTTACTCATTTTTATTTCACCACTTATAATTTTTTCAGCAGTATCTGATTCAAGTTTGATTATGCTTTGATATTTGTCCTCATTAACTGAATGATCCGGACCAACTGACAATACCTTTCCTGTTTCAGGATCAAAAGCAGCGTTATATACTGTTGCTTTTGGCTCATAGGTCTTTATCCATTCATCAAAATCAGGAAGTGTTACTTGTTTTTCTTCCATGCTATTTCCTCCAATATGTTTACTGTTTCTAGTGTTACTTTTTCCTTGTTAACGTAATGAACTATATCATTCTGTTCATAGTTACCAATTTTTAATTTACCTTTCTTATTAAAATAAAATCCTACATGATCAAAGCAATCTTCCGCGGCATAGGGCCAATTTTGTATCATGCCTTTCATATGAACTACTCTAGGAAATTCCAATGGATATGATATATCTTCTGATACATCTAAAATTTTTGCAGCCAATGCAAATGCTTCGTCAGTTCCAACAATCTTTGGTTTATACTTTCCTAAAAAATTATTAGAATATAGTTCAGGATTCTTTATAATTTCTCTATTTAGATTAAAGAAATCTTTTACTAATGGACTATTTTTAACAAAAAATGTATAAAAGGAATATAGATTAGGTAATTCATTTGCTGTAAAACATTTTCTATAATAATCTCCTGTGATTACTTCACTCCTGTATGTATATGCCTTGTTAGCAATATATAGTTCGCTGTTCTTAATAAAGTATTCGGCCCAATGACTGTAATCCCTGAGGAATAACATGTCAGCATCTAAACAAATTGTGTGTTCCCATGGTGTGAGTTCGTCCATGTAAGATCTTCCATCCCAATGATCAGCACCGTTCCATTCAATTATTTCGTCAAATACCCACGTTGATGTAAAGTTTTCGATTCTGGTCTTATCATTTATGACCAAAGCAACCTTGTCATATCCTTCCTTCTGTGTATTTTTTATACTAAGTGCAAGAGCATATGCTAGTTTGGCATAGTCTGTATCTTGTTTATCGTTTACAATTATCAAGTATCCAAACTTCATTGTGCTAACTCCATCAGTTTATCATAATTTCTCATGATACTAAACTTGTTCATGACATGAACATCCTTATCAGCAACACTGGTTGCAACATAGTTCTCACCGTTATTCTGTGATACTAAAAATTTTAATTTTCCATCATCTGCATCAACTAGTATATCTTTATCAGCGGTTGAAAAAATTGTGGGTAACGAATATTCGTCAACTTTCTGGTAGCCATTTAAAATATGTTTGGCTATGCTAAAAGCAATATCATTTCTAAACAGCAACGGATTGAATCTATACACATCGCTATACATCTTGTATTTTGTCTTTATGTGTTCTACTAGATCAAAGAAGATTTTGGTATTTTCATTCTTGGTAAACATGACTGTGGTTGCCCATAGCATTTCTATTCCGGTTTCTGATATGTGTGTATCAAGATATCCAATTCTTTCTTTTCCTTGGATATCATTATACTTGGAACTTATTAGGAGATCCTCATCAGCATCCCAATAAGAGGACAAGGTATTAGTCAGTGTTAGATAATCAGTATCCATCATCAAAGTTCTATCATACGGAGTTTGGTCCCAAACACTAAATCTATTACCATTTGTAAATGTTGCTGGGGTTCTATTATTTCCATCAAAGTAATTTTTTACATTGTTACTGTCTTCTGGTCTTTGGGTAATAATTATTTTGTCAAACGTATCAGCGGCTATTTTGTCAATGCCTGATTCTTTCATCCAATCCATAGTGGAAGGATCGGTAACTAGCGATACAGGAACTTGTAAATTTTTTATTGCTAGTTTTGCCGCAAGTATGCTCATTCGAGCATAGTCAATTTGCCGATTGTTATGAGCAAATAATATTACACCCTTGCTCATACTAAACTTCCAACAATGTTTCTACTGATCTTGCTTTTTTAATTTTTTGATATTCTTCCAAATATTCAAATGTTGCAGTAAAATATCTATCGAATATTTCATCTCTAAATGATTCTAATTTTTCAATTGCTATTGGATTATCGTTAATGTCCAATAATACAACATTTTCAATTCTGCCTCTGTTGATTAACATTTCAACAAAATTAAGCAAACTACGATCAATCTTGAATATGCCTCCACTAAACCCGTAGGTTAATTTGGCATCAATTTTTTCCTTTAGGGTCTTTCTCTTGATTGCAAATGACTGCCTGTAATTGGCGAATTCAAGAGCCTTGTCTAATTGTTCCTGCATAATACCTCCTATTATTATAGTAGCATATTATTTATCGTGTGTCTAGTGGGGGAGAAAAATTATTAGTTAGTAATCGTGCCAACTGTTACAGTTGGTGTGGTAACTTCAAAGTTACCCGAGCCCGTTGGTTCCAAAACGCCCGAAGCCTTGACTGTTTGCACAGTTAGGGACATAACACCGTCCACTGTGTCTGGGCCAAAACCTAAACTACCTTGAATTGGTGTTCCTTCCGCTGCTGGGCCGCCTAATGGAAAGTGGTTATCATTCCACGTAACAAAGAATATTAATTTTCTGGAAGTTCCTGTGCTGTTACTGGTTACTGCTGGTGAATCATTGGTTTGAACTGTTATGTTCCATTCATTAAGTGCATAAGGACTGGATGCAGTAACCGAGCTCCAAGTTTGGCCCACGTTGCTTGTTCTATACCAGTTTGATCCATCTGCTGGAGTAACTCCCGTTCCTGGAGTTGTGCCGCTGAAAATTCTTGTGCCTGCTGAACTTAGTAGATTGGTCCATGATGTATTCTGTGCATTTGTTGAGCCGCCGGTCCTTGAACTGGTAAACTGAAGTGATCCGCCTGCGTTAAAAAAATGTCTTGCTTGTTCACTGGTTGCCCATTCTACGGTTACTTGGGATGTTAATTGTGGAGTTCCGCTAGACCCCCATGCACTGGTAAAAGTTTGTGTGCCGTGATTGATTGACACACGCTGGCCGGCAACTGCAAGTGTCTGCTTAACAGCATCGATCGAATTAGCGACTGAAATCCAATAGTTTACGGGTGCAGCATTTGGGGGTGATGCATCGTATCTTACCTTACCGCCAATTGTTTGTGCATCGACGTCTGCGGGTAACGAGTTAAAAATGTGCTTGTATGCATTTATAATATCATAACGCAATGCAGCATACTCATTCACTGTTACTGCATCTGATTCTGTAACTGGAGAACTAAGGACTGTTTGGCCATAGCCGGATATTCCTGAACCCGTGCCCAAGACTCGTTCTACAACTTCCTGTATACTGTTGTAGTCCGCTTTATTAATTATTTGGTTAATACCTGCCATATTTTACCTCACACGTATTTATCGGTGTAGAATTAAGTGAGACTAATTGCTGACATTGAATAACTATTTGGTCCATTTACTGTGAAAGGATCACCCGTTGGTTGTAGGGTTCCTGTTGCTTTTAGTTCTTCTGCCGTAATTGTAAGGGTTCCGTCAACCAAATCGCCTGGTGCCGGTGCGCCCAAATCAACATAACTATCGCTTAATTCTATCTTGATATCAACTTGAACTGCCGTTCCTGCACTGTTGTCGGCAACATCACACTTTGCTTTTAATTGATAAAGATTGGCACTGTATGGTGTGCTGGCTGCTCTTGAAAAATATGTTTGATATGAATCGGTTAGTGTATAGTAACCATTAGCAGCAACTAAATCTCCAGTGAAGTCCTGTTCACCGACTGCATTTAGTAGGTTGGTCCAAGCATTTGCTTGTGAACTAGTTCCTCCAAGCAGCGTGGATGAAATTCTGATTGCTCCACCACTATTAAAAAAGTATCTTCCTTCGTCTGCACTTGCAAAAGTTAGTGTAATAACCGATTCAGCATTGGTGTTCCAAGTTGAACTGGTAGTTTTTGAATCTATTGCACTGATTCCAAATTGTCCAGTTGCTACATCAAATCTATTGTTTCTAAGTAGATCACCAAAATAATCATAGTTTTGATATGCTCCACTTGCATCATCATCAACTGTGTCAGTAGTGCTTACAATAATTGCACTTGGAATGTTTCCTGTTTGATGAATGTATGAATTTACAATGTCGTATCTAACTGCATCCCATTGCGATTTTTGTATAATTGTTCCTGAAGTAATAGCAGAACTATAAACTGTTTGTCCGTATCCAAATGAAGTTGACCCGGGGCCTAGAACATCTGTTACTTTCTGCCTGATTGTGTTAATATCACTAGCAAGTATGTTTGCCATTATAGAACCACCGCTTCAATCTTTTTGCTGCCCTCTACCGTGCTACTTTCTAATGCAATACCAAATACGTCAGCGGAGCTCTCTGATTTTCTAGCACAACCATTGTCAGTTGCTACCAATCTATCGCCTTTGCTTATGGCACCGACCACATTCACTTGCAGTCTACCTTTTAGTGCAACAAACTGTCCACCCGCTAGGTGTGCATTCATCATGTATGCCGGACTTTGTGATATAACTCCAATTGCTTTATCACCTTCCTTGCTGGCTGTCACTTCTTGCACGCCGCCAACACTTACTACAGTGCCTGGCTCGTAATTGTTGTCTGTTAAATATTTTTCTGCTAGGTCAGCATATCTTGCAGAAGTTGCAGTTCCTTCAAACAATACTGCTTCAAGGTTACCTGAACTGTCTCTTGCTGCTACTGTGTTTGCAACAGGGTCAGTATCCGCTACTCTGTATGTTCCGTCAACATCTAGTTTATCTGCCTTGTCTGCGATTCCTATAAATTGATTTGCTGTTATGTCACCGCTTGAATCTCTAATTGGTATGCTTGTCGATAATGGACTTGGAACAGCAATTGATGGTGCAATATTATTTAAATTGTTTGCATTAGATGCAGTTCCTGTTACGTTACCACTTACGTTTCCTACAAGTGTTCCTTGCAGAGATGCACCCGCATAACCAATTTGTTTGGTTGTTGCATTTACCATTATCTGTGTATCAGTTGCTAAAACATTACCCGTAACTGCACCTGTTACATTGCCTGTTACATTGCCTGTAAGATTAGCATTTACTGTTTGTGCATACACATTCCGCCATTTGAAACTGGTTTCTCCTAAATCAAATGTTCCATCAGTTCCTGGTCTTAAAGAACTTAGTGTTACCTGTGCAGTTTTATAATCAATGCCGCCATCAGTAATTACTAGATCCAATGGATTACCTAACAAACTATTAATTCTTGGCTCATCAGCACTGTTAATAAAAATGTGTAAATCTCTCTGATCACCTATTTTCAATCCTGGGTCATCATAGAAAACTGTGCTTGAAAATTCAACTGTTCCTTTTGTAATATAATCACTGGCTACTAATCCTCCAAGTCTTAAAGAATTGGATGATGTTCCCCAATAAACATAATCATCTGCGCTAATACCATTTGCATCAGTGTTAGCAAGAGTCATACCTTTTTTGATTAATGTAAAGTCATCAATTGGATTTACCGAACTGTTAAGTGTGAATGCTGTTTGAGAAGCAATTGCAACCGTCTTTCCGCCTGCTAATACTTTTAATATAGAATGGTTAGCATTTCCAGAATCCTTAACTACCTGTGCTACCACACCACTTGTTCCTAGATCCGGACTTGCTTCAGGTCCTATAAGAACAAACGCTGCGCCATCGTAGGCATACATTTGTTTTGCTGATGTATCCCACCAAAAATCACCTATACCCAATCCACCCGGTGCTGTTGCACTAGTTTCTGAACCTGATGCAGATTTAAATTTTGCGCCATCGTAAAATTTTAATTTTTTATTACCACTGTCATACCACACTTGACCTTCGATTGCTTTCGGGGGTGCAGTGGTGTTGGCAAAGTTTTCAAGTATATGCAAGAAATTTTCGTTTTGAACTTCACCATATCCAGCGTAGTTTTTACCAACGAATCTCAAGTCCGTGGTTGTGTCAATAGTGCCATCCTCTACAGATGTTAAAAAAGTTCCATTAAATTTATCTACTTGATATGCCATGTATTTTTCCTAATTTATAACTGTATTTATTCTAAATATCAACAATTCGTTGTGCTGCTGCTTCTCTATCTGTTTCCAGTTGTGTGTATTCAGCATCGGTTAAAGACGTAGCAATACCGAGGTGTTGTTGCCTAATATGGCGCAATACCTTCCAATCCGTTGTATTAAGATATTCTCTTTCTGTGCCGTTTGCTGTCTCGGTGTTTTCCTGTGCAACTGCATCCGCAGATTTTGCCACAACACTGCTTGACGATACGTTAAAAATGTGTGTGCCTGCATTTAAGTTATCTGCTTCTGAATCGGTTATAGTAACCACAGTAACGGTATCAGGAACACCGGGTTGATAATCCATTACTGATATTACTTCGCCACTTTCTATACAAACATACTTCATATTATCTCCATACTCCTAAATAATTTGCTGCTGGTGTTGAACGTTGTTCAGTGCCTTGAACATATACTCTGATTCTATTACTCAAATAACTGTATGTGCATCGTATGCTGTCATTTCCATCAACACCACCTGCATAATGTATTACCTTTATTGAAGGAATAAATGCAATCAGATCACTCATAGTTTTTCCTGCAGGCGGAAATACATCAAAGTAGTTAGAGTTGTTATTAAAACTACCTACTTGGTTAGTGTAACCCACTGCTGATGAAGATCCTGAAATAATTGTATATCCAGAACTAGCATCAACATACTGTTTTGTAGCAGCATGCATTGAGCTTGTAGGATCTGCTGAAAGCGTTAACCTACCTGTCATTGTTCCGCCGGCTTTTGGCACAGCATTTGGATCTGTCGCTGTTACTGTAATGTTGCCGCTGTTATCAAACACAATACCGTTTATGGTTCTACTACCACTTAATAAATTTGCAGTAGTTGCTGTGGTTGCATTTCCTGAAAGTGCTGCTGTAATAGTTCCTGCTGCAAAATTTCCACTTGCATCTCTTGCCACAACCTTGCTGGCCGTGTTTGCCGTATCTGCATCAACCGCCCATGTTTCCGAACTTAATCCGTCATAGTTGTTACCCGTGATATAATTTCCAGGTATAATTTCTGCTAGACTAGGTGGACCCCATTGGACTGTTCCACCACTAACTTTTAAAACTTGATTTGCTGCTCCTAAAGGAAGCAACGAAGTTGCTCCAGACGCAGTCTGGTAAGCGATAGAGCCTGCGGCTCCGCCCGCGATATTTGTAGCGGTTGTTGCTGAAGTGGCTGTATCTGCATTCCCTACCAGCGCACCATTAAATGTGTTTGCATGAACATTATCAAATTTTCTTGCACTCTTACCAAGATCAACATCCTGATCGATATTTGGTATAATTGCACCCTTAGTTCCATACCCTGCCGCTACTGATACATCAGGAGAAATTAGATCAACGACTGAAAAAGTTACTCCGTCATCCGCTCTCATTCTTAGTATTCTGGTTGCGTTTAGATTACTTGAGGATCCTGAAGAGTTTATAGTCATGTTGCTGCTAACAACAATATTACCGTTAACTGCTAAACTTGTTAAAGTTCCAACACTTTCTAATTGAGAACTAACAACATTCGCTGCTAGAGCAGTGTCTGTCAGTGTTCTTGCACTTGCTGTAACTGTAATATCTGATTGTCCATCAAACGGAACTCCGTTAATGTCTCTCGAGGTTCTTAATTTTGTTGCACTAAATGCATTACCCGTTAGTGTTGCACCCACAAATCTATTTGCTTCCACAACATCAAATCTAGATGTTCCAGAGGCTGCTGTAACATTTCCTGTTACATCACCCGATAAATTAGCAGTAATTAATCCTGCACTGAATCCACCGCTGGCATTCCTTGCTACAATTTTACCTATGGTGTTTGCACTAGTAGCATCGACATCCCAAACTGTTGTTGCACTACCATTAAAATCATTTCCAGAAATATAAGTTCCTGCTTGTAAATTATTCGATGTATCTGCTGTTATGGTAATATTTCTAGTTCCGTCAAATCCAACACCGTTAATTAATCTTATATTATCTAGTGCTGTAGCAGTATCTGCATTTCCTCGTAGATTACCGTTCACAAATAGTGTTGAGCTTAGATTTATACCTGCAATTAATGTGGTAAATCCTGTAATAGTGTTACTGTCATTAATTGTAAAAGAACTCGCTGATACAATACCTATCACAATATCAGCAACAGTGATCAGTATTACAGGATATTCCGTTCCGGTATCTGCAAATAGTGTTGTGCTTCTTGCTCTAGTTACTCCAAACCCTTCGGCCGTTTCTGGTCCCACAAAAACCCAAGAAGTTCCGTTCCATGTATAGAGTGTGTCTGCACCACTCTTAAACCAAAACGCTCCTAATGGTGGATCTTGAGGTGCTGTAGCACTAACGATCGACGAACCAACTTCAAACCATGCAGTCCCGTCATATACCTTTAGGACACTATTTGTGGTGTCAAACCAAAGTTGTCCACTGAGTGGTTTTGCCGGTGCTGATACATTTGCAAAATTTTCTAATAAGAATAGGAAGTTTTCATTTTGTATTTCACCATATCCTACATAGTTTCTACCAACAAGTGTTAAACTAGAAGTAGTATCAATGGTGGAATCCTGTAGCGTTGTAAACGCTGTTCCATCACTCTTATTAATTACATATGCCATATTTCGCTCCTAATTCCTATGGTAGTGACACTTCTGAAACAAATGACCATGCACCTGCTACCAACTGGAAAGTTTTAATCACTCTCACCGTTGTGATAGTAGGAGCAGATATTGATGCTGTGCTAAATGCAAGATCCGTTAATCCAAATGCTGATCCGCCTGCTGTGGCATTAAATTCTACTGTGGTTGTGCTTCTTAGTGGGTTAATTTCTAAACTCGTTGTTGAGTTACTTAATGTTGTGCATAATATTCTAGCCAATGTTCCGTTTCTATACTCTGCTACAGGAGCAAGAGATGCTAGTATC